>Ga0180223_1001044_pt1 | contig 24379 bp, 20 predicted proteins | sample eDN5th30CKraftOP_FD_151337 | JGI IMG/M metagenome (GOLD analysis project Ga0180223, IMG submission 151337) | Enriched Organic Plus compost microbial communities from Emeryville, California, USA - eDNA 5th pass 30_C Kraft OP (version 2) (version 2) ... | reverse complement strand
CCGGAATGGCCGTGGCGACGACGCCCAGCATCAGCATCGCCGGCAGATGGTTGCCCAGCGGCAGGAAGGCGGCCGGGCCGAGGAGCGCGAGCGTCAGCGTCGTCGCGATCGTGCCGGAAACCATCTGCTGGCCCAGCGCCAGCCGGGCCGGATCGCCCGTCGCAGCCGGGACCGTGCGGACATAGAGATTGGCGCTGGCATAGCTCAGCGTCGCGCCGATCATCGCCAGCACGCTCAGCGCCGTGCCGCCGCCGGCGAAGAGGCGCGGGCCGATCAGCAGGGCGACGCCGGCCATGCCGAGCAGGATGCCGCCGAGCCGGCGCCGGCTCAGCCGCTCCTCCGAGAAGGCGAGATGGGCGGCCAGCGCCGTGACCAGCGGCCCGGCCGCCTGGATCATCGCCGCTGGACCGCTGGCGAGCTGGACCAGCGCATAGCCGACCAGCACGTTCGGCAGCCAGCCATTGGTGGTGCCGAGCATGACCCAGGGCAGGATCTCCGCCCGCCGCGGCAGCGGATTGCGCCGCCGCCACAGGCTCCACAGCGCCAGCGAGACCGCGCCCAGAAGCCCACGGCTGGCGGCGATGGCGAGGGGCGAGACATCCGCGCTCATCAGCTTGATGAACAGGTAGCTCGATCCCCAGAGCAGGGAACAGGTCAGCAGGTTGGCGGCGATGAAGCCGCGCCCGGGCTCCTGCGGCGTTGCCTCCTCAGGAGCGGTAGTCGCCATTGATCTCGACATAGGCCTTGGTCAGGTCGCAGGTCCAGACCGTGGCCTTGCCGCGTCCGAGGCCGAGATCGGCGGTGATGACGATGGTGTCGCCCTTCATGTAGTCGGAGACCGCGCCCTCGTCATAGGAGGGAGCGCGCGCGCCCTGCTTCGCCACGAGGATGTCGCCGAAACCGATATCGAGCCGGTCGCGATCGGCCGGCTCGCCGGCCTTGCCGACCGCCATGACGACGCGGCCCCAATTGGCGTCCTCGCCGGCGATGGCGGTCTTGACCAGCGGCGAATTGGCGATCGAGAGCGCGACGCGCTTGGCCGAGCGGGCGGACATAGCGCCGGTGACGCGCACCTCGACGAATTTCCGCGCACCCTCGCCGTCCTTGCAGACGAGATGGGCGAGCTCCAGCAGGATCGAGTTCAGCGCGCGCTTGAAGCCGGAGAGGCGTGCGTCGTTGACCTCGGTGATCGCCGGCACGCCGCGGGCCGCCGCCTTGCCGGTGGCGAACAGCATCAGCGTGTCCGAGGTCGAGGTATCGCTGTCGACGGTGACGGCGTTGAACGAGCCCTTGACGCCCTTCGAGAGCAGCGCCTGCAGCACGGGGGCGGCGATCGGCGCATCGGTGAAGACGAAGGAGAGCATCGTCGCCATGTCGGGCGCGATCATGCCGGCGCCCTTGGCGATGCCGGTGATGACCACTTCCTTGCCGTCGATCTTCGCCTTGCGGGTCAGCGCCTTCGGGAAGGTGTCGGTGGTCATGATCGCGCAGGCCGCGTCGATCCAGGGGCCGTCGGCGGCGCGCTTGGCGCATTCATCGAGCACGCCCCTGAACTTGCTCGCGTCGAGCGGCTCGCCGATCACGCCGGTCGAGGCGATGAAGACCTCCTCCGGCTTGCAACCCGCAGCCCTGGCGGCGATCTCGGCGGTGAGCTTGACCGCCTCGCGGCCCTTCAGCCCGGTGAAGGCGTTGGCGTTGCCGGAATTGACGACGATGGCGCGGGCCGAGCCCTGGGCCAGGTTCTCGCGGCACCAGTCGACGGGAGCGGACGGGCATTTCGAGCGGGTGAAGACGCCGGCGACCTGCGTGCCCGCGTCGAGCAGCGCGAACCAGACGTCCTGGCGGCCCTTGTAGCGGATGCCGGCCTCGGCGGTGGCGAAGCGCACGCCCGGCACGGCCGGTACCTTGGGCTGGCGCTTCGGTGCGAGCGGGGAAACGGGAACATCCTTGCCGGCCATCGGGACTCCTCCTGCGGAACGCGGCTCGTAAGACCGGCGAATCGTCCGCCCGTCGGTCCCTGCGCCTTATCCTGCTGCCTCTGCCGCAGGCCGGTGACGAAAACAAGAAGGGCGGCCGCAGGGGCCGCCCTCGAAATGCGTCTGAGAGAGAAAGAGAGCGAAGCGCTCAGTTCTTCTTCGGCTCGGCCGGCTTGGCGGCGTCGGGGGCCGGGGTCGCCGGGGCGGCCGGCTTGTCGAGGCGCTCGATCTTGGCCTTCTCGCGCAGCGCCAGGACGGTGTCCTGCTGGGCCTTGCGCTCGAGATACTGGTCGATCTGCGGCTTCACCGCCGAGAATTCCGGCAGCGGCTTGCTGCGCTTGTCCTCGAGCTTGATGACGTGCCAGCCGAACTGGCTCTTCACCGGGTCGGAGACCTCGCCCTTCTTGAGCTTGAAGGCGGCTTCGGCGAATTCCGGCACCATCCGGTCCTTGGTGAACCAGCCGAGATCGCCGCCCTCCTTGCCGGAGCCCGGATCCTTCGAGACGTCGGCGGCGACCTTGGCGAAATCCTCGCCCTTCTTCAGCCGCTCCTCGACCGCCTTGGCCTGGTCCTCGGTCTCGACCAGGATGTGGCGGGCATGCGCCTCCTCCTCGGGAGCCATCGCCTTGGTGGTGTCCGCGTAGAGCTTCTTCGCGGCCTCCTCGGTGACCGCCTTCTTGCCGATGCCGGTGAGATACTGATCGAGCAGCACCTTCTCGCGGTAATAGGCGAGACGGGCGGCGAAATCCGGCGTGTCGGCGATCTTGGCCTCGGCCGCCGCCTTGGCGCCGAGCTTGAGGTCGACGAGATAGTTGATCACCTCGTCGCGCTTGCGCTCGTCGGGAAGCTGGGCGAGGCGCTCGCCGAGATCCTCGGTCGCGAGATCGACCTCCTGCTGCGTGATCGGGATGCCGTCGACCTTGGCGACGACCTTGTCGGCCTGGGCGAAGGCCGGCCCCGCCAGCAGGACGAAACCGAGAGCGGCGATGAAACGGGTGGACTTCATGAAGACGGCCTTTCCAAGGAGAGCCGAAGACGCGGGGGTCGCGCGCTGCACTGCCAGTTGAACACGGCAAAGGCAAGGCGATTCCAGGCCGTCCGACACGGCGCGCCAGGCGCCGGCGCGCCTTCCTCGCGGCATCGGCGCCGCATCCCGGCGGGCGCCTCCCTTGGCAGCGGCGCCGCGCCACCCCACATCCACGACGGTTTCCTGGCCGCTTTGCCGAAGATCGGGCGAAACGCGCGCTGGACCCTGCCCGCGCACGCGTCTAAACACGCGGTCGCAATTCGAGAATACCGCGGCCTTTCGGCCCGGGCGCGAAACCCAAGGGTCGCGCCGGCCGTCAGACCCAGACATCACCTGAAAGGCCCAACATGCTTGGCGCGCTCGCAAAGAAACTCTTCGGCTCGTCGAACGACCGCCGCGTCAAGGGCTATCAGCCCCGCGTCGCGGCGATCAACGCGCTGGAAAAGGAGGTGGCGGCGCTCAGCGACGAGGCGCTGAAGGCGCGTACCGACGAATTCAGGCAGCAGCTCGCCAACGGCGCCAAGCTCGACGACCTGCTGGTGCCGGCCTTCGCCACGGTGCGCGAGGCGGCCAAGCGCGTCCTCGGCCAGAGGCCCTACGACGTCCAGCTCGTCGGCGGCATGGTGCTGCACGAGGGCGCCATCGCCGAGATGAAGACCGGCGAAGGCAAGACGCTGGTCGCGACGCTCCCGACCTATCTCAACGCGCTCGAGGGCAAGGGCGTCCACGTCGTCACCGTCAACGACTACCTCGCCCGGCGCGACGCCGAGTGGATGTCGCGGCTCTACAACTTCCTCGGCCTCACCGTCGGCATCATCGTGCACGGCCTCGACGACGAGGAGCGCCAGCGCGCCTATGCCTGCGACATCACCTATGGCACCAACAACGAGTTCGGCTTCGACTATCTGCGCGACAACATGAAATACGAGGTCGCGCAGATGAGCCAGCGCGGCCACCACTTCGCCATCGTCGACGAGGTCGACTCGATCCTGATCGACGAGGCGCGCACGCCGCTGATCATTTCCGGCCCGCTCGACGACAAGTCGGAGCTTTACGTCGCGATCGACAAGGTGCTGCCCGGCCTCGTGCCCTCCGACTACGAGGTCGACGAGAAGCAGCGCACCGTCGCCCTGACCGAGGACGGCAACGAGCATATCGAGGAGCTGCTGCGCCAGGCCGGCATCCTGACAGAGGGCGATCTCTACGACGCCAACAACGTCACCATCGTCCATCACGTCAACCAGGCGCTCAGGGCGCATACGCTGTTCACCCGCGACAAGGACTACATCGTCCGCAACGACGAGGTCGTCATCATCGACGAGTTCACCGGCCGCATGATGCCGGGCCGGCGCTATTCCGAGGGGTTGCACCAGGCGCTTGAGGCCAAGGAGCACGTCACCGTCCAGCCCGAGAACGCGACGCTGGCCTCGATCACCTTCCAGAACTATTTCCGCCTCTACACCAAGCTCGCCGGCATGACCGGCACGGCCGCGACCGAAGCGGACGAATTCTTCCAGATCTACAAGCTCGAGGTCGTCGAGATCCCGACCAACCTCCCCGTCTCCCGCAAGGACGAAGACGACGAGGTCTACCGCACCTTCGAGGAGAAGGTCCGCGGCGTCATCCGCGAGATCAAGCAGGCGCAGGAGAACGGCCAGCCGGTGCTCGTCGGCACCACCTCGATCGAGCGCTCGGAGCTCATCGCCGAGATGCTGGAGAAGGCGGGCTACAAGCTGCTCGACTTCACCGACCCGAAGGCGCTGGAGCCGGTCTACGAGGCCGCCCGCCAGGGCAGGACCACCAAGGCCTTCGCCGTGCTGAACGCCCGCTTCCACGAGCAGGAGGCCTATATCGTCGCCCAGGCCGGCGTGCCGGGCGCGATCACCATCGCCACCAACATGGCCGGCCGCGGCACCGACATCCAGCTCGGCGGCAATGCCGAGATGCGCATCGCCCACGACCTCGCCGGCGTCGAGGAAGGGCCCGAGCGCGACGCCAGGGCCGCCGCCATCCGCGCCGAGGTCGCCGATTTCAAGCAGCGCGTGCTCAAGGCCGGCGGCCTCTACATCGTCGGCACCGAGCGCCATGAGAGCCGCCGCATCGACAACCAGCTCCGCGGCCGCGCCGGCCGACAGGGCGACCCCGGCCGTTCGAAGTTCTTCCTGTCGCTGCAGGACGACCTGATGCGCATCTTCGGCTCCGACCGGATGGACGGCATGCTGCAGAAGCTCGGCCTCAAGGAGGACGAGGCGATCGTCCATCCCTGGATCAACAAGGCGGTCGAGAAGGCGCAGGGCAAGGTCGAGGCGCGCAACTTCGACATCCGCAAGAACATCCTGAAATACGACGACGTCATGAACGACCAGCGCAAGGTCGTGTTCGAGCAGCGCCGCGACTTCATGAACCAGCCGAGCGTGCGCGAGACCATCGACGACATGCGCCACGGCGTCGTCGAGGACCTCGTCGCCCGCCACATCCCCGAGGAGGCCTATCCCGAGCAGTGGGACACCGCCGGCCTCAAGCAGGAGGTGATCCAGTACCTCAATCTCGACCTGCCGGTCGAGGACTGGGCCAAGGAAGAGGGCATCGCCGATACGGAGCTGCGCGAGCGCATCCGCAAGCTCGCCGACGAGGATTATGCGGCCCGCATCCAGCGCAACACCGAAGAGGTGATGACCTATGTCGAGAAGCAGGTCCTCCTGCAGACCCTCGACCATCTCTGGCGCGAGCACCTCGTCACGCTCGACCATCTGCGCCAGGTCATCGGCTGGCGCGGCTATGCCCAGCGCGACCCGCTGCAGGAATACAAGGCCGAGGCCTTCGAGCTGTTCGGCGGGCTGATCGGCCAGTTGCGCCAGCAGGTCACCGGCCATCTCTCGCGCGTCGAGGTCCGCTTCGAGCAGCCGGAGGAACAGGCGCCGCTCCAGGTGCTGGACGGGGCCGCCGCCCCGGCGGGCGGCTTCGGCAGCGGCGATTACGGCAGCGGCGGCGTGCAGTTCGCCGCGCTCGACACCGATGCGGCCGTGCTCGAGCGCGACCCCGCCGATCCCGCGAGCTGGGGCAAGGTCGGCCGCAACGAGCCCTGCCCCTGCGGCTCGGGCAAGAAATACAAGCATTGCCACGGGCAGTTCGCCTGAGACCCGGCCACCGCCGCCTTCCTCGCATGCCCGGCCTCGCGCCGGGCATCGTCGTTCTGGATGAGCCGCTTCCGCCGCCCTTCGCCGGGGCGCCGGCCGGCCTGCGCCGGATCGACGCACAGATTCGTGAGGTCATGTTTACGCCTCGGTAAGGCTCTCCTTTCCAAGTTGCGCGCTGCGAAAGGAGATGAACGGATGATCAAGACAACGCTTTCGGCTGTCTGCCTGGCTCTGCTGGCAACCACCGGTGCTGAAGCGGCTTCGGCCAAATCGCTCGGCCAGTTCAACGCCTGGAGCGCAGCCACCTATGAAAAGGGCAATCTGACCCATTGCTTCATCATGAGCAGCCCCGCTTCCCAGGAGCCTTCGAGCCTGCGCCATGGCGAGGTGTTCTTCTTCGTCCAGACCGGGAATGACGGAGCGAATACCGAATCGAGCTTCCAGACGGGCTACGATTTCGCCGCGAACTCGACCGTCACCGTCACCATCGGCGACGAGGAATTCCGCATGCTGACCGAGGGCAACAACGCCTGGCTGGAGAAGATCGAACGCGAACCGGCCCTGCTCGCCGCGATGCGCGCCGGCAGCGACATGGTCCTCCAGGCGCGCTCCGGCCGCGGCAACAGCACGAGCTACACCTTCTCGCTCACCGGCGTCACCGCCGCTTCGCGCCTGCTCCAGCGCTGCAACGCGGCCGCGGCGCAGAGCTGAGGCCGGCCGCGCCGGAATTCGGACGGCAAGCACGGCTCCGCGCTTGCATCCGCCGGCCCGAGCCGCCAGTTTGGGCGCCGCGGACAAGGGCGGGCCGCGCGACCGCCGCTAGGGGAACGGAATGGATCTGTCGGGTTTCAACATCGCGGTCATCGTCGTCGTGGCGCTGGTCATCCTGACCATCGCGCGCGGCGTCCGCACCGTTCCCCAAGGCTACAACTACACCGTCGAGCGCTTCGGCCGCTATTCGCGCACGCTGAGCGCGGGCCTCGGGCTGATCGTGCCCTATATCGACCGCATCGGGCACAAGGTGAACGTCATGGAGCAGGTGCTCGACATTCCCTCGCAGGAGGCGATCACCAAGGACAATGCCGGGGTACGCATCGACGCCGCCGCCTTCTTCCAGGTGCTCGACGCCGCCAAGGCCTGCTACGAGGTCCACTCGCTCAGCGAGGCGCTGATGGTCCTGACCATGACCAATATCCGCACCGTCGTCGGCTCGATGGACCTCGACCAGCTTCTCTCCCATCGCGACGAGATCAACGAGCGGCTGCTGCGCGTCATGGACGCCGCCGCCTCGCCCTGGGGCGTCAAGGTCACGCGCATCGAGATCCGCGACATCATCCCGCCGGCCGACATCGCCGGGGCGATGAACCGCCAGATGAAGGCCGAGCGCGAGAAGCGCGCCGCGGTGCTGGAGGCCGAAGGCCAGCGCCAGGCCGAGATCCTCAAGGCCGAGGGCGCCAAGCAGGCGCAGATCCTCGCCGCCGAGGGCCGCAAGGAAGCGGCGCTGCGCGACGCCGAGGCGCGCGAAAGGCTGGCCCAGGCCGAGGCGGCGGCGACGACCATGGTCTCGGAGGCGATCGGCAAGGGCGACATCCAGGCCGCCAACTTCCTGATCGCCGAGCGCTATACCGACGCGCTGAAGGCGATCGCCGGCGGCCATAACAGCAAGGTCGTGATCGTCCCGATCGAGGCCGCCGCGCTCGCCGGCACGGTCGGCGGCATCGCCCAGCTCACCCGGGCCGCCTTCGGCGAGGAGGCGCTGGCGGGGCGCGGCGCCGGCTCGGTGCCGGCGGCCGGGCGGCCGATCGGCTGAGGCGGCCATGTCGAGCTGGCTGGGGATTCACGGCGGATGGCTCTGGGCCATCCTGGGCCTGCTGCTGATCGGCGGGGAGATTCTCGCGCCCGGCGTCTTCCTGATCTGGCTCGGGCTCGCGGCGCTGCTGACCGGCGCGGTCGTCGGCCTCGCCGGTCTCGGCTGGCAGGCCGCCTGCATCGTCTTCGCAGTCTTCGCCGTCGCCTGCGTCGTCGCCGGGCGACTGCTGACGCGCCGCCGCAGCGAGGAGCCCGACGCCGCGACCGGGCTCAACGACCGCGGCCGCCAGCTCGTCGGCAAGGTCTTCAGGCTGGAGGCGACGATGACCGGCGGCGAAGGCCGCATCCGCGTCGGCGATTCCTCCTGGCGCATCACCGGGCCGGAGCTGCTGGCCGGCACGGAAATCCGGGTCGTGCGCGTCGAAGGCGCCACCCTGGTCGTCGAGAAAGCATGAGATTTTTGCATCCGCTGCGACGTTTTGTGCGTCCGCATTGCGTCTAAGGCGTTGGACTCGCGCGCCGCGGGGACTATAGCAACCGCTCCCTCACGAGCGCGACCTCCATGACCTCTGCCAGCGAACGCCTCTCCCTTCCCAAGAACCGCATCAAGGTCCTGCTGCTCGAAGGCATCAACGACTCGGCCGTCGCGCTGCTGCAACAGGCCGGCTACACCAATCTGGAGCGGCTGCCCAAGGCGCTCGACCGCGAGGCGCTGGTCGCGAAGATCAAGGGCGTGCATGTGCTCGGCATCCGCTCGCGCACCCAGCTCACCCCGGAGATCTTCGCCGCCGCCGACCGGCTCTTCGCCGTCGGCTGCTTCTCCGTCGGCACCAACCAGGTCGATCTGGAAGCCGCCCGCCATCGCGGCGTGCCGGTGTTCAACGCACCCTTCTCCAATACCCGCAGCGTCGCCGAGTTGACCATCGGCGAGATCGTCATGCTGCTGCGCCGCATCCCGGACCGCTCGCGCGCGGCGCATGACGGCGGCTGGGACAAATCCGCCAACGGCTCCTTCGAGGTGCGCGGCAAGACGCTCGGCATCGTCGGCTACGGCAATATCGGCAGCCAGCTCTCGACTCTGGCCGAGGCGATGGGCATGCGCGTGATCTACTACGATCACACCGACCGCCTGCGCCACGGCAACACCGAGCCGGTCGACAGCCTCGACACCCTGCTCGCCAGCGCCGACATCGTCTCGCTGCACGTGCCCGAGACGCCGCAGACCGCCGGCATGATCGGCGCCGCGCAGATCGCCCGGATGAAGCCCGGCGCCTATCTCATCAACAACTCGCGCGGCACCGTGGTCGATCTCGACGCGCTGGCGGCGGCGCTGAAGGAAGGCCGCCTCGCCGGCGCCGCCGTCGACGTCTTCCCGGTCGAGCCGGCCTCCAATGCGGAGCGCTTCGTCTCGCCGCTGCAGGGCTGCGCCAACGTCATCCTGACGCCGCATATCGGCGGCTCGACCGAGGAGGCGCAGGAGCGCATCGGCGCCGAGGTGGCGCGCAAGCTGGTCGATTATTCCGATGTCGGCTCGACGGTCGGCGCGGTCAACTTCCCGCAGGTCCAGATCCCGGCGCGCGCCGTCGGCACGCGCTTCATCCATGTCCAGCGCAACGTGCCGGGCATGCTCAGGCGCCTCAACGACGTCTTCGCCGACCGCCAGGTCAACATCGCCGCGCAGAACTACCATACCGACGGCGAGGTCGGTTACGTGGTCATCGAGGTCGACGGCGTCGCCAGCGCGGAAGCGCGCGAGATCCTGCGCGAGATCCGGGCGCTTGACGGCACCATCCGCGCCCGGCTGCTCTACCAGCGCGATTGAGAACCGGGCGCGCGGCCTGGCGACCGGCGCCTCAGCCCTTCTTCCGGCCCCCGGGCTTGATCGGCGTCTGCGTCGCGACCGGGTCGCTGGCCGGGAAGGTTTCCTTCAGCGCCTCGTCCAGCGCGTCGTCGCCGTCGCGCTTGCGCGCGGCCTCGCGCTGCTGCTTCTGCTCCTTGCGCAGGCTCTCCTTGGCGGGATTGGGCGTCGCGCTCATGGGATTCCCCCTATGCTGCCGCCGCGCCGATGCGCGGCCCTCAGCCGAGCAACGCGGCAGCCCCGCCGCCGTTCCGCCAGAACGTCAGCGCAGCCATGCCATGAGGCGGCGCGCGCGCCTCTGGACCCCGGGGGCGATCCTTCCCATCTGGTGAAGCCACGCCATCGCCGCCGGCGCGTTCCGGCGCCAACCAGCAGAGCCCGCCATGGTCGCGATCTCCGTCCTCGATCTCGTTCCCGTCATCGAAGGGGAAGGCCCGCGCGACGCGCTGCTGAAATCGATCGAGCTCGCCCGCCACGCCGAGGCGCTCGGCTTCACCCGCTACTGGGTGGCCGAGCATCACAACATGGTCGGCATCGCCAGCGCCGCGACCGCGGTGGTGATCGGCCAGCTCGCCGCCGCGACCAGGACGATGCGGATCGGCGCCGGCGGCATCATGCTGCCGAACCATGCCCCCCTGATCATCGCCGAGCAATTCGGCACGCTGGAGGCGCTGTTCCCCGGCCGCATCGACCTCGGCCTCGGCCGCGCGCCGGGCACCGACCAGTTGACCATGCGGGCGCTGCGCCGCAGCCCGCTCTCAGCCGACAGCTTCCCGCAGGACGTGCTGGAGCTGCAGGCGTTCTTCGCGCCGGCCGGCCCCAATCAGGCGATCCGCGCCGTCCCAGGCGAGGGGCTCGCGGTGCCGCTCTGGATCCTCGGCTCCAGCCTGTTCGGCGCCCAGCTCGCCGCCGAGCTCGGCCTGCCCTATTCCTTCGCCTCGCATTTTGCCCCGGACGCGCTGATGCAGGCGCTCGCCATCTATCGCGAGCGCTTCAAGCCGTCCGAACAGTTGCAGTCCTCCTACGCCATGCCCGGCATCAACGTCGTCGCGGCCGAGACCGACGCGGAGGCGCGCTATCTCGCCACCTCGTTGCAGCAGCGCTTCGTCGGCATGGTGCGCGGCGCCCGCGGCAAGCTCCAGCCGCCGCTCGACGACATCGAGCAGTACTGGTCGCCGGCCGAGAAGGCCCATGTCTCGCAGATGCTGCGCTACGCCTTCATCGGCTCGCCCGAGACGCTGCGGCGCGAGCTCGGAGCCTTCGTCGCCAATACCGGCGCCGACGAGATCATGGTCACGGCCCCGATCTTCGACCATGAGAAGCGCAAGCGCTCCTACGAGATCGTCGCCGGCCTCGCGCCCGAGCTGGGGAAAGCGCGCGGCGCGGCCTGAAGGCGCGCGCGCCGGCCCGGGACGCCTTCGCATTTGCAGCAATAATGCAAATGAGAAGCCGCTTTTTGCAAAGCGCCGCGCGGGTTGCTATGGGCGTGGCATGAGCGAGACCGACCGGCGCGTTGCCGTTTTCGAAGCCCAGCTGAAGGATGCGGGGCTGCGCATGACGCAGCAGCGCCGCCTGATCCTGCGCGTGCTGGCCGAGGCCGACGACCATCCCGATGCGAAGGGCATCTTCACCCGCGCCTTCGCGCAGGACCCGACGCTGTCGCTCTCCACGGTCTACCGCACCATGAAGCTGCTCGAATCGCAGGGCGCGATCGAGCGCCACGCCTTCGAGGACGGCATCTCGCGCTACGAGCACGCCGCCCAGGAGCATCACGACCATCTCATCGACGTCGACACCGGCGCCGTGATCGAATTCTCCTCGGATGCGATCGAGGAGCTGCAGCGGCGCATCGCCGCCGAGCTCGGCTACGAGCTCGTCCGCCACCGGCTCGAGCTCTATGGCCGCAAGAAGCAGCCCTCGCGCAAGGGCCGCTCCTGAGCGCGGGCGCCGCCGCTCAGCCGTCGATGATGGCGTCGTATTCCCCGTGCCTGGCGACCCAGGCCTTCAGGAACGGACAGCGCACCACCGCCTTGCGCCCGCTCGCCCGGATCAGCTCGAACACGCCCTTGGCCAGTCGCGAGCCGACGCCCTGGCCGGCGAACTGCTTGGGCACCTCGGTATGGATCAGCACCAGCCGGTCGCCGTCCCTGCGATAGGCGACGACGGCGGTGCCGCCCTCGAGGGCCAGCTCGAAACGGTCCTGCTCGGGCTTCTCGACGACATCCATCGCATCACTCCTTGGCGGGCGGCTGGGACGGTTGCGGGGCCGGAGCAGGAGCGGAAGCCGGCTCGGCCGGGGCAGGCGCAGGCGCCGGCTCCTTCGCCTCCGCGCGCCAGGGATAGCTCCAGGTCTCCGTCAGGGTCTTGTTGCCGCGCTTCAGGAAGGCGCGCATCTCGGCGAGCTGCCCGGGCTCGCCGGTCACGTCGATGAAGGCGCGGAAGCCGTCGATCCGCGGATTGGGCACGAGAAAGGCCCGGTCGACCTTGCCGCGGGTGATCGACGGCACGATCTCGACCTTGTCCGGCTGCTTGAGATGATAGTCGAGGTCGCCCCCGGCGAAGTCGACGATGAAGCGGCGGGCGCCCTCGGCGACGGCCTCGGCGGAGCCGAGCGCCTTCGGCGCGGCCTGATAGGTGTTGACCACCCGCCCGCCGGGATGGAGATCGCCGGAATCGAGCATCGCCGTCAGCCGGTAGCCGAAGGAGAATTCCTTGCCCGGCTCGAGCGGCGTCTTCGGCGTCCAGAGCGCGACGACGTTGTCGTTGCTCTCGTCCGCCGTCGGCATCTCGATCAGCTCGATCACCCCTTCGCCCCAGTCGCCCTGCGGCTCGACCCAATAGGAGGGACGGCGCTCATAGGCGAGGTCGAGATCCTGGTAATGGTCGAAATTGCGGTCGCGCTGCATCAGGCCGAAGCCGCGCAGGCCGCGCTCGCCGAAGGAGGACACCGCCTGCTGCTTCGGGTTGCGCAGCGGCCGCCAGAGCCACTCGCCGGAGCCGGAATGGATCATCAGCCCGTCGGAATCGTGCAGTTCCGGGCGATAATCCTCGAAGAAGCGCCGGTCGTTCTCGCCGGTGAAGAACATCGAGGTCAGCGGCGCGAGCCCCAGCTTCTCGATCGGCCTGCGCGGGAACAGGGTCGCGGCAACCTCGACCACCGTATCGACCTCCGGATAGATGGTGAAACGGTAGGCGCCCGTCAGCGACGGCGAATCGAGCAGCGCGTTGACGACGATGCGCTCGGCCGCCGCCGCCGGCTGCTCGACCCAGAATTCGCGGAAGACCGGAAACTCCTCGCTCCCGGTGCCGGCGCCGATCGCGAGCCCGCGCGCCGAGAGCCCGTAGCGCTGCTCGCGCCCGAGCACCCGGAAATAGCTCGCGCCGATGAACGAGATCAGCTCGTCGAGGACGCGCGGATCGTTGAGCGGATAGTGCAGGCGGAAGCCGGCGAAGCCGAGATTGACCGGCAGCGGCTTCTCGAACCTGACCTTGCCGTAGTCGAACAGATTGGCGGCGTAGGGCACCGGCGTCGGCACGCCGTCGCGCACCACATTGACCGTGATCGGCCGGGTGAACAGGAAGCCGGGATGGAACATCTGCATCCGGAAGGGCGAGCCGTTCTGCGCGAGCAGCGCCCGGTCGGGCCGGAAGCGGATGTCGCGCCAGGAATCGTAGTCGAGCCGGGCGAGCGGCTCCGGCAGGGCGGCCGGCGGCTCATAGGCCACCGCGGCGACCTCGCGCGCCCGGCGCTGCACGTCTTCGAAGCCGAAGCGGGGCTGCGGCGGCGTCTGGGGCGGCGGCGGATTCGGATTCTGCGGCTGCTGGGCCAGCAGGATCGACGGCGCGGCGGAAAGGCTCAGCGCGGCGGAAAGCCCGGCCAGGACTCGGCGGCGGTCCAGCATCGTCATCTTATGTCCGTCTTCTCGTCGCCGGCTGCGACAAACATCCTTTGCCCCAGCGACTTAAGGCCATGAAATGAGGCCCGTCTAGGGCAGCCCGATTGACAATGCATGAAGATGCGGCATCCTGCCGCCCGGCCGGATGCGGCCAGCCGCTCGCGCCCCTCGGGGCAAGGTGAACGCATCCCTTGAAGCCCCTGTCCTGATCCCGATCGTTTCGTGGACGGATATCGGCAAGGCGAGCCCCCGATCCCACCCGTCCGCACGAGAAGGATCGAGACGATGCGAAGCTTTCGCGACGCGAAGCTGATGGCCCGGAGCCTGCGCGAGGCCATGGCCGCCCGACAGGTGCCGCTCTCCCACGCTGAAACCCTGGAGATCGTGGCGCGGCAGTTCGGCTGCCGCGACTGGAACGTGCTGGCCGCGCGCATCGGCGAGGACGCCCCGCCCGCCCCGCCGGACGAGGCGGTCCGGCTCCAGCAGGGCATTCCGATCCTGCGGATCTTCGACGAGGCCAAGGCGAAGCAGTTCTATCTCGACTTCCTCGGCTTCCGCATGGACTGGGACCACCGCTTCGCGCCCGATCTGCCGCTCTACATGCAGGTTTCGCGTTCCGGCCTCGTGCTCCATCTCTCCGAACATCACGGCGACGCCAGCCCCGGCTCCACCGTCTTCGTCTGGATGGAAGGCATCGACGCCCTCCATGCCGAGCTGATCGGCAAGCGATATTCCTATTCGCGGCCGGGCATCGAGGAGGACGGGCCGGGCGGCCGGACGCTGCAGGTTCCCGACCCTTTCGGCAACCGCATCCGCTTCTGCGAGAAGCGCAGCTAGAACACCGGCCCGAAAAGGAGAGCGCGGTTTTCGGGCCTGTGCCCCAGGCCGCGCAGGGGCTCGCCGGACCACGGCCCGTCGAACGGCTTCCGGCCCGGGCGGATCGTCGCCGCGCGCCGCGCCAGGACGGCGCGGCCGGATCGGAAACCATCCTAACCCATAGCCGGCGAAGGGCTTTTCCCGCCGGCCCGTTCCCGAACGGATGCGGATCGGCCCTGCAAAAAAATCGGACCCAGGCGCGCAAAAAACTCTTGTGGTCGCGGCCGGCCATCCGTATATCGCGGTCACCCAATTCGCACGTGCCTGTGGCCGCGTGCCGGTCGGTGGGCATCCGGACAAGAGGCCGGACAGCCGCCAGGGGTCGGAAGACGGATGGAGGGGATGGATATCCCTCAAATCACGCTTCCCAGTCTCCGCAAGGAGATTGCTCCCCGACACAGACCGGCAGCCGGAGGCAAAACCGGCGAACCCCGCATCTCCACGGGGGACGCAGCTTAAAGCAACGACGGAGCGGGCTTTTTTGGTCTCGTTGGCTTTCCAAAGGCCAACACCGAAGAGGCTTGTCCTTCATTGCCGGCCGTGCGGGGGCTTCCCCAATCGAACGGTGTTTCGGGTCCGGACGTTCCGTCCGCTGTCGCAGGCGTCTCCAAAGCGCCGCGCGAACGCGACGTTTCTTCCGGCGATACATCGCATCGACGCCGCTTGCGTCGTAGGGGAGTCGCGCCGATGACCGAGCGCATCCGTGAGTTTCTTCGGGCCCGACGCGAGGACGGCCCCTGCGTCGTCATCGACCTCGATGTCGTGCGCGACAACTACCAGGCCTTCTCCCGCGCCCTGCCCGACACCCGCGTCTTCTACGCGGTGAAGGCGAACCCGGCGCCGGAGGTGCTCGCCCTTCTGGCCAAGCTCGGCTCCTGCTTCGACTGCGCCTCGGTCGTCGAGATCGAGCTCGCGCTCGCGGCCGGCGCCACGGCGGACCGCATCTCCTTCGGCAACACCATCAAGAAGGAGCGCGACGTCGTGCGCGCCATGGAGATCGGCGTGCGCCTCTTCGCCGTCGACTGCGTGGCCGAGGTCGAGAAGGTCGCCCGCGCCGCCGAGAAGACCGGCGCCCGGGACGCGCGCATCTTCTGCCGCATCCTCTGCGACGGCGCCGGCGCCGACTGGCCGCTCTCGCGCAAGTTCGGCTGCGTGCCCGAAATGGCCGCGGACGTGCTCGAGCACGGCCATCGCCTCGGCCTGCAGGCCTATGGCATCTCGTTCCATGTCGGCTCGCAGCAGGCCAATGTGAACGCCTGGGATTCGGCTCTGGCCTCGGCCTCGGCGATCTTCAAGGAGTGCGCCACCCGCGGCATCGGCCTGTCGATGGTCAACCTCGGCGGCGGCTTCCCGGCGCGCTACCTGAAGCCGATTCCGGGCGTGCCGTCCTATGGCGACGCGATCTTCCGGGCGCTGTCGAAGCATTTCGGCAACCGTCTGCCCGAGACGATCATCGAGCCGGGCCGCGGCATGGTCGGCGAAGCCGGCCTGATCGAGGCCGAGGTCGTGCTGATCTCGAAGAAGGCCGAGTCGGACGAGGTCCGCTGGGTCTATCTCGACATCGGCAAGTTCAACGGTCTCGCCGAGACCATGGACGAGGCGATCCGCTACCCCATCCGCACCGTGCGCGATGGCGACGCGACCGTCCCGTGCGTGCTCGCCGGCCCGACCTGCGACTCGGTCGACGTCATGTACGAGAAGACCCCGTACATGCTGCCCTTCTCGCTGGAGATCGGCGACAAGGTGCTGATCGAGGGCACGGGCGCCTATACGACGACCTACTCGGCCGTCGCCTTCAACGGTTTCCCGCCGCTGAAGCAGTACGTCATCTGACGTCGGAAGGAGCGCGAGCTCCTTCCTGATCCAATCGGGTCCGGCGAAGCGCCCTGTCTGAGACGGCAGGCTGCCCGGTCGAACGGGCGGAGCGTACGTATCTCCAGAACGGAGATGCGGGCGTGGCTCCCGCCGGACCCCTCTTCCACACAACCCATCCGCTTGTGGCCGCGTCCGCGCGGCGCCGGGAAGGTCTGCGTGAGCGCAGGCGCTCCGGCAGGAGGTGCGTCATGATCACGATCCGCGACGAGATCGCCACCGATACTCCCGCCCGCGAGGCGCTGCTCGACCGTTGCCTGGGCGAGCGCCGCACCGCCAAGTCGAGCGAGCGCCTGCGCGAGGGCCGCCTGCCGGCCGAAGGCCTGGCACTCACCGCAGAGCGCGATGGCGAACTGCTCGCGACCGTCCGCCTCTGGCATGTGGAAGCCAATGGCGTGCCGGCGCTGCTGCTCGGCCCGCTCGCGGTCAAGCCCGAACTGCAGGGCGAAGGGCTCGGCAAGGCGATGATGCGCGAGGCGCTCTGGCGCGCGGCCTGCCGCGGGCATGGCGCCGTCATCCTCGTCGGCGACGCGCCCTATTACGGCCGCTTCGGCTTCGATCCGGCGCTGACGCGCGATCTCGCGATGCCCGGCCCGGTCGAGCGCGAGCGCTTCCTCGCGATCGAATTGCGCGCGGGCGCGCTCGACGACGCCCGCGGCGTGCTGGTCGCGACCGGCGCGGCCGTTCCCGCGATCACCGCATCCGAGCCGGTGGCGCAGGCCGCCTGACCCTTTCGTTTCCGCCGTCATCGCGCCGTCATCGCCGGGCGCCTTCCATGTGCCGGCCACATGGAAGGCTCTCGTCGCGATTGACGGCGCAAAGGCGCGCCCATACGAGCTTTTCCACCTTTTTGTTCCCGGAACCCAGGAGTTTGGAAGAATGACGAATTGGCCCGTCTACGGCGAGATCACCGGCCCGGTCGTGATGATCGGTTTCGGCTCGATCGGCCGCGGCACGCTGCCTCTGCTCGAGCGGCACTTCAAGTTCGACAAGAGCCGTTTCGTCGTCATCGCTCCTGACGATACCAACCGCCATCTGCTCGACGAGCGCGGCATCCGCTTCATCCAGGAAGCGCTGACGCCGGCGAACTACAAGGAGATCCTGGAGCCGCTGCTGACCGCCGGCGGCGGCCAGGGCTTCTGCGTGAACCTGTCCTGCGACACCGGCTCGCGCGACCTGATGGAATTCGCCTCCAGCCTCGGCGCGCTCTATATCGACACCGTCAACGAGCCTTGGCTCGGCTTCTATTTCGACGACAGCAAGGGTCCGGCCGAGCGCTCGAACTACGCGCTGCGCGAGATGACGCTCGCCGCCAAGCGGGCTCGGCCGGCCGGCACGCCCACGGCGGTCTCCTGCTGCGGCGCCAATCCCGGCATGGTCTCCTCGCTGGTGAAGCGGGCGCTGACGAATCTCGCCGCCGATATGCGCCTCAACGCGACGCAACCGAACACCCGCGAGGAATGGGCGGCGCTGATGCAGCGCGTCGGCGTCAAGGGCATCCACATCGCCGAGCGCGACACGCAGCGCTCGAAGAATCCCAAGCCGCCGGGCGTCTTCGTCAACACCTGGTCGGTGGAGGGCTTCATCGCCGAAGCCGTGCAGCCCTCCGAGCTCGGCTGGGGCACGCATGAGAAGTGGCTGCCGGCGAACGCCCATGGCCACGAGACCGGCTCGCAGGCGGCGATCTACCTGATGCAGGCCGGCGCCGAGACCAAGGTCCGGAGCTGGTGCCCGACGCCCGGCGCCCAGTACGGCTTCCTGGTGACGCATAACGAGTCGATCTCGATCGCCGACTACTTCACCGTCCGCGACGAGGCCGGCAAGGCCGTCTACAGGCCGACCTGCCACTACGCCTATCACCCGCCGAACGATGCCGTGCTCTCGCTGCACGAGATGTTCGGCAATGCCGGCCGGCCCCAGACGGAGCATCACATCCTCGAGGAGGGCGAGATCGTCGACGGGATCGACGAGCTCGGCGTGCTGCTCTACGGCCACGAGAAGGGCGCCTACTGGTTCGGCTCGCAGCTCTCGATCGAGGAGGCCCGCGCGCTCGCGCCCTACCAGACCGCAACCGGCCTGCAGGTGACCTCTTCCGTGCTCGCCGGCATGGTCTGGGCTTTGGAGAACCCGCGCGCCGGCATCGTCGAGGTCGAGGAGCTCGACCACAACCGCCTGCTCGAGATCCAGCAGCCCTATCTCGGCCCGGTGAAGGGCTACTATACCGACTGGACGCCGCTCGACGGTCGCCCGGGACTGTTCCCGGAGGACATCGACGAGAGCGACCCCTGGCAGTTCAGGAACATCCTCGTCCGCTGAACCGCATCATTTGAAGGACGTCATCTCCGCGCAGCGGCGTTTCACGCTGCGGCGCGCGCGGGATGACGCCTATGCCCGGCGGACGGTCACGCCCGCCAGCAGCCAGCCTCCCGCCAGGAAGAACAGGATCAGCACGGCCAGCCCGGCCCGCTGGCTCGCGAAGGCGCTCGTCGCCAGCGCGACCAGCGTCGGCCCCATGAAGGAGGTGACCTTGCCCGACAGGGCGAACAGCCCGAAGAACTCGCCGATGCGCCCCTCCGGCGCGAGCCGCGCCATCAGGCTGCGCGAAGCCGCCTGCAGCGGGCCGGCGACGAGGCCGATCAGCAGGCCGAGCCCGAGATAGACCTTCTCGGGCAGCGAGTCGTAGAGCCCGCTGCCGGGGACGGAAGGCGCGGCCGGGACGACGAAGAGAATGTGATCGGCTCCGAGCGAGAGGATGCCGAGGCAGGCGACGAGCAGGCAGGCGATCGCGCCCAGAATGACCGGCTTGCCGCCGATGCGGTCGTCGAGCCGGCCGCCGAGCCAGGCGCCGATCGTCCCGGTGACGGTGAGCAGGATGCCGAACACGCCGAGCTCGATGGTCTGCCAGCCGAAGACGCCGGCCGCATAGATGCCGCCGAAGGCGAAGAGCGCGACCAGCGCATCCTGATAGATCATGTTGGCAAGCAGGAAGCGCCCGAGCGCGGGCAGCTTCGGCAGCTCCGCGAGCGTCGCCCTGAGCCGGCCGACTCCGCCCTGCGCCGCCTCGGCGAGCCTCAGCCCGGTCGGCGGCGAATCCGGCGTCAGCAGGAACATCGGCGTGACGAAGACGACGAACCACAGCGCCGTCAGCGGCCCCGAGAAACGGTCGCCCTCGCGCGCCGCCGCATCGAGCCCGAGGACCGGCGCCATTCCCGCCAGCGTCTTGCCGGTCTGCGGATCGGCGGCGAGCAGGCCGAGCGTGATCGCCAGCGACAGCAGGCCGCCGAGATAACCGACTGCCCAGCCCGTGCCCGAGAGCCAGCCCAGCCGTTCCGGCGGCACGAGGCGCGTCATCATCGCATTGTTGAAGGTCGTCGCGAACTCGGCGCCGACCGTCGCCAGGACGAAGCCGGCGAGCGCGACCGTCACCGCCCAGGGCGAGCCGGGCACCGCGAACCAGAGCATCGCCGAGCCGGTCACCAATAGCGCCCCAAAAGCCGCGATCCAGGGCTTGCGCGGCCCGGTCCGGTCGGCGATGCCGCCGAGCACGGGCGAGAGCAGCGCGATGCACAGGCCCGCGAGCCCGGTCGCATAGCCCCACAACGCCTGCCCCTGCGCCGCGTCGCCGGCGAGGGCGGAGGCGAAGAACGGGGCGAAGACGAAGGTGGTGATCAGGGTGAAGAAGGGCTGCGTCGACCAGTCGAAAAGGATCCACGCCGCGACCGCGCGGCGCGGCGGCCAGACGGCCGGCGGCGCGGCCCCGACCGGCGCGGAGGGGGATGCGGCGGCGGTCACTGCAGGGTGGTGTCCGGATCGCCGCCGCCGCGCGCCAGCTCGATCTCGGTGATCGCGACCAGAACCGCGGCCCGCTCCCGCAGGCTCTCCGCCTCGAGCAGCGCCTGCTTCTCGCGCGGCCCGAAGGGGCACATCATCGCCAGCGCATTGACCAGCGCCTCGTTCGGCGCCTCGTTCACGCCCTTCCAGTCGATCTTGAGGTCGTTGACCTTGGCGAAATCCCGCAGCGCCCGCAGCAGCCCGTCGCGATCGACCTCCTCCTCGCCGGCCCGCGCGACGAAATCGCGGGCGAAGGGCTCGTAATCCACCCGGGCCTGGCGGTAGGGCGTCGCCACGGAGAGTTCCTCGGCGACGCGGAAGCGGCTGATCCCGGTCAGGGTGACGATGTAGCGGTCGTCGCCGGTCTCGGCGAACTGGGTGATCCGGCCGAGGCAGCCGACCTTGAGCAGCGGCGGGATCTCGGGGCTGCGTCCGTCATCCGGGACGGGCTGGATCATGCCGATGACGCGGTCGCCCCGGATCGCGTCGTCGATCATCGCCAGATAGCGCGGCTCGAAGATGTTGAGCGGCATCTGCCCGCGCGGCAGCAACAGCGCGCCGGTCAAAGGGAAGAGCGGAATCACCTGCGGGCAATCCCCGGCCCCTTTGTACACGGCGTTCATGCTCATCCGCAGCTCCTCCCGCGTCAGGAAAACAGCAGGGTCGACAGTTTCCGGCGCCCGGCCACGCTCGCCTCGTCCATCGGGCCCCAGGCCTCGAAGAACTGCAGCAACTGCTTGCGCGCGCCGTCCTCGTTCCAGGTCCTGTCGGCCCTGATGATGGCGATCAGATGGTCGACCGCCTCGTCGCGCCGGTCCCTGGCGTTGAGCGCCAGCGCCAGGTCGAAGCGGGCCTGGTGATCCTTCGGGTAGGCGGCGACCTTCGCCTCCAGCTCCGCCGTGTCGCCGAGCGAGGCGGCCTGCTCGGCGAGCTCGATCGCGGCGCGCACCGCCGCGATCGCCGGGTCGCCCGCCTTGTCCTGCGGCGCCATGGCGAGGATGCCCTTGGCCCCCTCGATATCGCCGGTGTCGAGATGCAGCCGGGACAGGCCGGCGATGGCGGCGAGGTTGTCCGGCTCCATCTGGAGCACATGGGCGTAGAGCTCGCTCGCGCCGGCGGCGTCGCCCGCCGCGATGGCCTCCTGCGCCGCCGCGACCAGCGCCTCGGTCTCGCCCGGCCCGACCGGCCCGACGAGGCGCTCGATGAAGGCCTTCACCTGGCTCTCGGGCTGCGCGCCCATGAAGCCGTCGATCGGCTGGCCCTGCTTGAAGGCGATCACGGCCGGAATCGACTGGATGCCGAGCTGGCCGGGAATCTGCGGGTGCTCGTCGATGTTCATCTTGACGAGCTTGACCTTGCCGCCGGCCGCCTTGACCGCCTTCTCGATGACCGGTGTGAGCTGCTTGCAGGGGCCACACCAGGGCGCCCAGAAATCGACCAGCACCGGCTGCTGCATCGATTCGGAGACGACGTCCTGGCGGAAGCCCTGGGTGGTGGTGTCCTTGATCAGGCCGGATTGCCCGGCCGCCTCGCCATTGACCAGCATGGGTCGCCCTTCGTGATGCCGTCGTTCCGAAACCCTGGCCTGCGCCGGCGCGTTCGGAACCCTGTGTCTGCGTCCTTGGCCCGCCGCGGCAGGCCGCCTCATAGATGGGGAGCTTTAGCCGTTCTGTCCATCGGGCGGCACCGGCAAATCCACGATCAGCGGCTCGTGCCCGGTGGCGCGCAGGAAGGCGATGAGATCGTCGCGCGCCAGGCGCAGCGTCGCGGTATTGACCAGCGGGTGGAAATTCACCTCCTCGCCGGTCGTCAGCGCCGCGTCGAGCACCATCGTGACGGCCCGCTCGCAATCGTTGACCACGGCGAAGGCCGTGACGGAACCGGGCGTCACGCCGAGCTTCTCCAGCAGCAGCTCGGCCGAGCCGAAGGAAAGCCGGCCGCTGGCGCCGATCGTCTCATGCAGACGCTTCAGGTCGATGCGGGCATCCGACCGGGCCGAGACCAGGAAGAGCCTGCCCTTCTTGTCCTTGAGGAACAGGTTCTTGGTCTGCAGCCCCGTCATCGCCTCGCGATGCGGCGCGGTCTCGGCCACCGTGAACACGGCCGGATGGTCGGTCCGGTGGAAGGCGATGCCGCTCGCCGCCAGGCGCGCACAGAGTTCGTCCGGAGTGAGAGGGGCGATGCGGGGCGGAGCGTTCATGACGGATGCGGGCAGACCAGGCGGCGCGGGAAGAGGCGGATGCGGGCAGCGGCCCTCGCCGCGCCTGCGACGGCCCGATGCGCGACCGGACCGGACCCCGCTCTAGATCATCGGCACGGAAAACGAAATGCCGCGCCCCGTCGGCGCAGCCCGGCCTCTCAGCCCCGCCGCCATGGCGGGCCGGACGCGGGAATCGGCACCGTCCCCGTGATGGGAGAAGGGCGTCCGACTGGGCTTTATCGACAGGCGGCAAAAAACTTTCCGCAGACGCTTGCGCTTCGCAACGCTTTGAGGCAATAACCCGACCGCGCCGCCACGGCGCGACTGTCTCGGATGCGGGTGTAGCTCAGGGGTAGAGCACAACCTTGCCAAGGTTGGGGTCGAGGGTTCGAATCCCTTCGCCCGCTCCAGACAATCTCAAGCCTTGATAAGCATGCAAGCGTCGGAGCGTCCGGCGCTTTTTGCTTTTCGGCGGCCGCCGCCTCATGGCATTGCCGAGAGGTGCCGTCTCGCAGGACCGGTTCGGCCCTCGCAACGATCGCATGGTTCCTGGCGGGATCAGGTTTTCCCGGCTGACATGCCCGGCATCGCGACAACCCTCTCGACAACCCTGCCGAAAGCGGCTTTGTCCTGATCCGCCCGAGCGCCCCCACCGGATAACCGATATGCTGAAGCTTACCGACCCCTCCCTGTTGAAAGCGCAATGCCTCATCGACGGCGGCTGGACCGGCGACGGCGTCGATGCGGTCGAGAATCCGGCGACGGGCGCGGTATTGGCCAAGGTGCCGCGCTTCGGCGAAGCCGAGACGACCGCCGCCGTCGAGGCCGCGGCGCGCGCCTTCAAGCCCTGGGCGAGGAAGAGCGCCAAGGAGCGCTCGCAGATCCTGCGCAAATGGTTCGAGCTGATCATGGCCAACCAGGAGGACCTGGCCCAGATCATGACGGCCGAGCAGGGCAAGCCGCTGGCGGAAGCGCGCGGCGAGGTCGCCTATGCCGCCTCCTTCGTCGAATTCTATGCGGAAGAGGCCAAGCGCATCTATGGCGAGACCATTCCCTCGCCCTTCCCCGATTCCCGCATCATCGTCCAGAAGCAGCCGGTCGGCGTCTGCGCCGCGATCACGCCCTGGAACTTCCCGGCCGCGATGATCACCCGCAAATGCGCGCCGGGCCTGGCCGCCGGCTGCACCTTCGTGGTCAAGCCAGCGCCGGACACCCCGCTGACCGCGCTGGCGCTGATCGAGCTCGCGGTGCGCGCCGGCTTCCCCAGGGGCGTGCTCAACATCGTCACCGGCGACGCGGCCGCGATCGGCAAGGTCATGACCTCGCATCCGGCGGTGCGCTTCATCGGCTTCACCGGCTCGACGCCGGTCGGCAAGCTCCTGATGCAGCAGGCGGCCTCGACCGTGAAGAAGGTCGGGCTCGAGCTCGGCGGCAACGCGCCCTTCATCGTCTTCGACGACGCCGATCTCGATGCCGCCGTGCAGGGCGCGATCGCGGCGAAGTTCCGCAATATGGGCCAGACCTGCGTCTGCACCAACCGGCTCCTGGTCCAGGACGGCATCCACGACGCCTTCGTCGAGAAACTCGCCGCGGAGGTCGCCCGCCTCAAGGTCGGCAACGGCACCGAGGTCGGCGTCGTGCAGGGGCCGCTGATCAACGCGCGCGCGGTCGAGAAGGTCGAGCGCCACGTCGCCGATGCCGTCGCCAACGGTGCGAAGGTGGTGGTCGGCGGCCAGCGCCACGCGCTCGGCCGCAGCTTCTACGAGCCGACCGTGCTGGCCGGCGTGACGACCAAGATGCTGGTGACGCGCGAGGAGACCTTCGGGCCGATCGCGCCGGTCTATCGCTTCAGCAGCGAGGACGAGGTGGTCGCCATGGCGAACGACACGCCCTCGGC
>Ga0180223_1001041_pt1 | contig 24427 bp, 16 predicted proteins | sample eDN5th30CKraftOP_FD_151337 | JGI IMG/M metagenome (GOLD analysis project Ga0180223, IMG submission 151337) | Enriched Organic Plus compost microbial communities from Emeryville, California, USA - eDNA 5th pass 30_C Kraft OP (version 2) (version 2) ... | reverse complement strand
ACGCAGCCGCCGCACCTCGGTCGATGACTGGGTGAAGTCGGCATAAACCGGATCGAGCTGCTGGATCACCGCCAGCGGCCGCACCTCCCCGGTCGTGACCAGCGCGCCTTCCGTCACCAGGGCGCGGCCAATGCGGCCGGTGATCGGGGCCCGCACCTCGGTGTAGTCCAGATTGACCGTAGCCTGCTCCAGCCCGGCCTGGGCGGCCGCCACGTCAGCCTCCGCCTGGGCCAGGGTGGCGACGGCCACGTCGTATTCCTGGGCCGAACTGACGTTACGCCGCTGCAGTTCCTTCTGGCGATCGGCTTTCTGCTGCGCCAGCACCCGGGCGGCCTTCGCGCGCTCCAGATTGGCTTTGGCGCTGGCGACGGCGACGCGGAACAGGGTCGGGTCAATGCGATACAGCACGTCCCCTTCCTTCACGATCGACCCCTGCCGGAACACGCGCTCCTGCAGGATGCCGCTAACCCGGGGCCGCACTTCGGCGGTGCGGACGGCCGCGATGCGACCGGGCAGGTCGCGGGTCAGCGGCACGGCTTCCCGGGAAATGGTCATGACCTGCACGACCGCCGGAGGCATGGCGTGCTGGGCGCTGGCGACCGTGGTGAACCCGGACACCGCCACGGCGGACAGCCCCGCCACGGCGGCGGGCGCGGACAAGGCCATGGCGAACCAGGCGGGAGCTTTTCTGGAAGAGTTTCGCATTGGGGCCATATCCGTCACAGATCGTCGAAAAGGGTGTTCGGCATCCGGGTGAGTTTTCCGATTCCGGAAAAAATCTGCTCCCGGGTGTCAGGAGAAAATGTACAGAAGTCAAAGCAGGTCAGGCTGAGATAGCCCTGCAACGCCAGAAAAGCCATGAGCGGCCCCAGCCCGGAAACGGCGTCGCCTTCGCCAAGAAAGGCCTTCTGGTCCTTCCCGACGAAGTCACGAATGCGCATCCGCACGGAATCATCCGCAGCCATGGCGAGACAGACGGTCATCACCGAGGCGCGGTCCTGCGTGTCCGGCATGGTGGCGGCGAAACGGATGCGACCGGCCAGCTCCGGGTTGGCGACCTCCGGCGCGTCAGCCGCAACGGTGATGCAATCCTGCAGCCGCTGGTCATCGGCCTGCATCTGTCGGGTGACGAGGGCGCCGATCAGCGCGTGCTTGGTCTTGAAATCGTAAAGAACCGTCGCCTTGCTGACGCCCGCTTCCTCCGCGACCGCGCTGATCGTCAGATTGACGGCGCCCTCGCGCTGGATCACGCGCTCGGCCGCATCCAGCACCGCGTCACAGCCAATAATGCGTTTCCGACCCATGGGCAGCGTCCATTCATTTCCAACCGGACGGTTTAATATTGCCGCCGGGAACGTCCGTCAAACGGGTCCGGCGGCTTTTGGGGCCGAATCGCACAGGATCACGGTCGCCAATGTGCGCAAGCGCACGTCCGGACGCCCAATGGCGTCCAGGACAGCATTTTGAACCGCAAACATGTATTTTCGTGACATCCGCCGGGACTTTGTCTGGCCAGGAATTGGCAGGTCTGGCCTGATCCTGGCCGGCGCCGGTCAGGCTAGAACGCGTAGCGTGCGCCGACGCGCACCGTGCGCCCGGAGCCTGGATAGAACACCGCGAGCCCGCTCGCCGGCGCCGTGGCCGCATTGGCGATGGTTGACAGGTCCGACACATGGCGACGGTCGGCCAGATTGCGGGCGTCGATGAAAAAGCTCAGACCTTCGTCCGCCTCCAGCCCGGCTTCAAGGTTGAGCAACACGTAGCCCGGCGTTTTCAGCGTGTTGGCGTAGTCAGCCCAGGCGCCGGCCGGAACCCAGTCAATCGACGGCGTCACGTAGAACCCGTCGAAGCGCCGCCACGACAGCGACGTTCGCAGCACATGCTCCGGCGCGCCCGCCAGGCGGTTGTCGCCATAGACCGGATCGCGGTCGAAGCGGAAATCATTCCATGTCCACGCCTGACGCAGAACCAGCCGGGAGCCGGCCGCGTCAAACCCCATGGCCTGGAAGAGATCAACGCTGGCGGCCAGCTCGACGCCCTGATGCGTCGTGCGCGGCGCGTTGAAGACATTGGCCGGTATCGACGGGTTCACGGTGTAGGCCAGCATCTCGTCGCGAATGGCCGAGCGGTAGAACGTCGCCTCCCATGCCACCGGCCCCATGGCCCCGCGCGTCCCGGCCTCGACTGTCCAGGCTTTCTGGGCGCGCAGCGGCGTGAACACGGTGGTTCCCGCGAATGTCTGGGTCAGGTCGGTGAAATCCGGCGCATCGACGCTCCGCGTCAGATTGGCGAACAGCTGCACGTCCGGCGTCACGCGCCAGAGCACGCCGATCTTTGGATTGACGCCGGCATAGCGGGCGCTGTCGTCGCGCGCGGCCCAGGAGGGGCGCAGCGCCGCGTTGTAGGGCTGGCTGTATTCCCGCAGGCTGTTGAAGGCCTTGACGCCCGCCACGAGGGCCAGCTCCCGCGTCAGCCACAGGTTGTTTTCCGCCCAGGCCTCGAGGTTTAAGGTGTCCTGGACGCCGCTGACCGTCAGGGCGCCGCGTCGCCCGGCCAGGTTCACATACTGTTTCGCATCTGTCGAACCGCCCGACAGTCGCGCGCCGACCACCAGCTCATTGTCAAAGCCCCCCAAGCTAAAGCGCTGCGCGTAGCGGGGCGAGACGCCCCAGGTCCAGCCGTCCTGGGCGAGAACCTGGAAGATCGGATGATCGAGGGTCTTGCGGATCGCCCATGTCGACAGGTCGAACTGCCCGGCGTCGAGCTGCACCGTGGTGGTGTTGGCGATGCGGAACGCCCGCTCCTCGCGCGACTGGTTGCCCGTCACCGCCGCCAGCGACGCCTTGCGGGGCGCGTGCAGCGCATCATACAGCGACAGGGAGCCTGGCAGCTTCTGGCGTGTATCGAAATAGCCAAGGTAGAACCGCGTTTCGACCCGGTCGCTGATTTTCCAGCCGAGGTTGGCGTTAAACTGCCGGTAGATGCTGGCGGAGTGATCGCGGTAGCCGTCCGAGCTGGTCCACGAACCGCTGACCAGCATGTCAACCGGGCCGGAGACTTTCGAAACCCTCAGATGCTCCCGCAGGAAGCCGTCCCCACCCGCCTCGATCCGCGCCAGACCGGGCGTGCGCGCGGTGCGCGCCGTCTCGCTCACCACATTGACGGCGCCGCCAAGCACGGTGGAGCCAAAAGCTAGCGCGGCCCCGCCGCGCCAGACCTCCACGGCCCGGGCTGACAGGGGATCGGTCTGGTACAGGGAGCCGCTGCCATCGGCGTTGTTCACGGGAATGCCGTCCTGCAACACTTCAACGCCGCGCAGATGGTAACCCCGCGCCAGTCCGGCGCCGCGAATGGACAGGCGCTGCTCCTGGCCGTAGCGCTCGCCGGTCTGGACGCCGGGCGTATCCTTCAGCATGTCGCGCATGGTCAGGGCCGACCCGTGGGCGAATGTCCGGGCGTCGACAAGGCTGACAGCTGACGGGCGGCGCGCCAGGGCGGCGGCGAGCGCCTCATTGGCGGGCGCCGTCAGGGAGCCCTGCGCCGCTCCCTTCACGTCAATCGGCGGCAACTCGACGTCGGCGGCGGCTGGCGCCGTCTGCGCCTGGGCGGCCTGGGCGCACGACGCCTGGATGATCGCGGCGATGGCGGATGACGCCAACAGGCATGCCGCGCGACGCCGCGCGGCGATAAAAAGAAAGTGCATGGATCTGCTACCTGCGCCCGGGCGGCGCATGACCGGCTGGCGTTGGCGCGCGTACCGGGACGGCGACGACGCGCGTCGCGCGCCATTGCGGACGCGCGAACGTTTGCCAGTGATGGACTGGAAAGGCCGCTGCCGTTCAGGCAGCGCCAGCACAACGCAAGCCCTTGCAGGTCCCGGCCAGCGGACGTCGACGCCCCGCCAGCGGGAAACGGGCTCTCAGAGTGCGCCCAGGGGCGGTCCCCGCGCCTGAAATCGCCACGCGGCCGGATTGCGGGCGGCGCCGCGCCAGACAAACGGTCGCCATGCCTGTTCCGCCGGCCGCAACCGGAGCGCCAGCACGGCAAACACCAACGTTGCAAGAACGGCGAGTTGCAGCTGGCAGTGCAGCACACAGCAACTGGCGTCATGGGCGTGGGCTGGCGCATCGGGAGCGCGGGACGCCTCCTGGCCATCCAGTCCCTGCCCCGCCGCGGCGGACGGCAGGCACAACACCGCGCCAACGAACCCCGCGGCTCCCTTGCCGGCAAGCGTTCCCGCCGGCGCCAGCGGCGCCGCGAGCACAAGCACGGTCTTGACGAGAAACGCATAGAGGATCACCAACGCCGCGAAGCGGCCGGCTGCCCCCACGCTTCGGGCCCGGAGTTCCATGAAAAGATGCATAGGATGTCATGTTGACCACGACAAGCGTCTGCATGCGCGCGCCACGGGCTGTGGACGCGCGCCAGCCGCCCGCCCGTTCGCCAGAACTGCCCGGGCAGCCTTGCCTTGCGCGACGCAGCCGCCCTTGCGCCATGGCGGAGCGCCGTTTTCTTCGTCCCGTCGCGTGTGCGCGCCGCCCTGTGGCTCTGCCCGGGTTTCCCGCCCGGACCGGCGCCTGACCTGGCCCGTTCGTCCGCCGGACAGTCCGATATTCCATGAAACGCCAGAACGTCAGTCTTCTGGCCAGGGTCGTCAAACCGTCCCTGGCGCCTCAGGCAGGACCCTTTTGATGCCCGCCCGGTCTCCCTTTCAGCTGTTCAGACCCATCATCGCCGGCGCCACCTTGCGTGAACGGCTGCTTGCCTGCGCCGGCGCGCTGATCGGCATGGGCCTCGCCAGCCTCGTGACCCGCCTCATTGTCGGCGGTGATCTGTCCCTGCCATTCATTGTCGGGCCTATCGCGGCCTCGGCGGTGCTGGTTTTCGTCGTGCCGACCAGCCCGTTGGCCCAGCCCTGGCCGGTGCTCGGCGGCAATCTGGTGGGGGGACTGGCTGGCGTCGCGCTGGCGCAACTGTTCGGCACGCTGGGCTGGAGCGGTCCGGTCATCGCCGCCATGGCGGTGCCGGTCGGCATCGTCGCCATGAGCCTGTGCCGCTGCCTGCATCCGCCAGGGGGCGCCATGGCGCTGCTGATGGCCCTGACAATGAAGGACGCGACGGCGATGGATATCTGGCGGTCGCTGGCGCCCGCCCTGCTGAACATTGGCGTCCTGCTCGCCTGCGGCATGGTGTTTCATCGCATGATGGGGCGGCGGTATCCGCACCAGCCCGAGGCGGCGCCGCCTGGCGTCCATGGCTCGAAAGACCCGCCAGCGGCCATGCGCAATGTTGTTGACGCCGCTGATATTGACGCCGCCCTGGCCAGCCTCGACGCCAGCTACGACATCGACCGGGATGACCTGCTGCGCCTCGTCCGCCAGGCTGAACTGGCCGCCGTCGCGCGATCCAGCCCCGACATCCGCTGCGCCAGCATCATGTCCCGGGACATCTTCAGCGTTACGCCGGACATGCCGGTCAGCGCCGCGCGCGAACTGCTGCTGGCGCACAATATCCGCATGCTTCCCGTGCTCGATCGCCGGAAACATATCGTCGGCTCCATTGGCCTGCGCGAAATCGCCACCCTCTATGCGGCGCGGGAAAGCGCCGCGTCCGTCGCCGGCGCCGGCGACGCGGCGGACACCCCGGTGGGCGACGTGATGACAACCGCCGCCATTGCCCGTCCTGAAACGCCGGTCGCCGAGCTTCTGCCCATCCTGACGGATGGCCGTGGGCACGCCGCCGTTATCGTTGACGATGACGAGCACGCCATTGGCCTGGTGACCCAGACCGATCTTCTGTGGGCCATGGCCCGGGCGGTGAGCCACAACAACTGACGGGCGCCGCGCCTCGCGGGCGGACGTTTTCGCCGACCCAGGCGTCGCGACGGCGCCATGGCGGGAGCACAGCGGCGTTTTCGCTCCGAACTGGCGCGTTTCCCTCATGGACAGGCGGCCGCTTGCAGGCGGGTCAAACCCGGCGGGATCGCGGCGAATGGCCGGGGCCGCATTTGATCACGGGCCTCATTTCCATCCAGACCATGGCCTGGGATGAGGCCCGGGATCTGCCCTGACGTCTGGCCAGGAAACTGACCCTGGTCCTGGTCCTGGCTGGAGTCGCCTTTCAGGCGTCCCATCCGCTGCCGGGCGAGCGCCAGTAGCATGGGCCTTGCTGAAAATTGTCCCGCCCGCAGCCTGTCGTTCAGGTTGCGCAGATAACCGCCTGGTCGGCTGATGCGATCCCGCCGCTGCAATATGGCGGCGATGACGGTTGCCGCCTGGTCATCGCCTGCCTGTTGACGGAAGGCGTTCCAGATGTCCGGGCTGATGCCCATGGCTGCGCGGGCGATGGCGGCGGCGTCATGCAGGTCGCGCCAGCTGTTGATCGGGCTGGCGGCGAAATCATGAATATCCGGGCAGGCTTCCAGAACGGTTGCCAGCTGGATGGACGGAGCTTTGTCCAGCGGCGTGTTGTTCAGTTGAGAAGGCTGGGGTGGTTCTTCAATATACAGGATTTCTTTATCTGAATTCTGTATGTGCCGCCCAGTTTGGGATTCACTGCCGCTCATTTTTTCTGAAATTTTCTGTTCTTTCAGAAACTTCCCGAGTTCTGCGGCGATATCATCCCTCAGGGCGGCAAGACTGGAGGCGCGCTGGTCCAGCAGCTCCACGCTGGCGGAGCGCGCCGGGCTGGCGGCAAGCTGCCGGTAGCGGACGTGGAAGGCTTCCCACGCCTGGACGTCACAGTGGGACGCGCCGGTTTCCAGCAACTTGGCGCAATCGCGGCGGGCAATGGTGATGCGTTCGCGCAGCAGCTGGCGCTGCCGGCGGCGCGCGGCTACATCGGCAGCCAGGGCGCTGAATTCGTCCGCGCGCGCCACGAGGGGCGAGAGGTCGAACCCGTAGGCTGTTTCGATCAGGCCCTCGCGGCCCTTGCGGGCGTACCGCTTGCCGTTTGGACTGTCGCGGCGGATAATCAGCCCCGTCTGCACCAGCACGGCCAGGTGGCGGCGCAAGGTCGCCGGCGCCATGCCGTGAGCACGGGCGGCAAGTTGTGCGTTTGACGGAAAGACGACAAGGTTAACCCCGGGCGTCATCACCGTTTCTGGCAGGAAAGTTAGCAGCGCGTTCAGAACCACGAGCGACCGGTCCGAGGGACCAAGCATCTCGCGGGCCTCACAGATGGCGCGAAACACCTGCCATTTGTGCACGGCGCTGTCCGCCGCCGCATGTTGCGTCGCAATCTGGCTCGCCGCCATGGCGAGCGACATCGTTCGCCGCCCGAAAGGCGTCGTCAAAGCATGGTGCGTCATTGTTCCCTGCCTTAGGGGCGTGGGAAATCGACCGCCAAAGCGACGTTATGCTCTTGACTGCAATTTTCGGAAGTGCGATTCTCAGGTTGTCAGACCAATGAGAAGGGCTTCCGGAACATCGTTTCGGGGGCCTTTTTCTTTGCCGCTCTCTCCTGTTGTGGCGTCCGTTGCCGGCGCCGGTTGCCGGGGACCGGTGGGCCGTGGCGCCCGATCCCTGAAAGCACTGCCCTTCTGACGCATGCGCCTGGGCGGATCATGCGCAGGGCGGTTCGCGAAAGCGCCAGCCACCCTGCGATATGGGCGATGACCCGGATTTCACCTGCCGGACAACATGTCCGCCTGGATCACCGGACGTTCATCCCCTGCCGATGTGGACGCCGCTCTCCGGCAATGCGCGCCAGCCTTGCTGGAAAACGCAGGGCTTTGACGCGGAACCCGGGGTCACAGACCAGCTCCATCTCTTTCAATTTACGTACTTATTTCACGTACAGTGAGCGCCACTGTGCGTGAAATCGCTCTAGCGGCCCCCGCGCTGCATCTCCGTGAACACGCGCGCAAGTTCCGGCAGTTTCTCGCGCACGAAGGCGCTGAACGCTTCATTGGCGAAGACCAGGCGCCCGCCTTCCCGGCCAGGCTCCAGTCTCGCCAGAGGCGCGCCAGATGGCGCGGACACCTCAAGCGCGCCATCCGTGGCCATGGGCGATGCCTGCGCCGGCGTCTCGCGCGACAGGACGTCCAGGGCCATGGTGAAGCGCCTGTCGCTCGCCGACGCGCGGAATTCAGCGCTCGCGGCCAGCGCGGCGAAACGCTCCTGGGCGTGCGGCTCCGTGAGCATGGCGGCCAGGCGGCTCCAGCGCGGCCGGCCGGCGCGCGGCGCCGGCCCGATGGCGTTGACGATGTCAGCCGGCAGCGAGGTCGCCAGCGTCAGCAACCGCGACAGGTCCGCCTTGTCGACTCCCAGCGCCGCCATCAGCGTCGGGCGGTCAAACTGTTCTTCCAGCCGCCGCGCGAACATGGCCTTTTCGATATAGCTGAGGTCGCGGCGCTCGAGGTTTTCCCGCGCCTGGGCAATGACCAGCTCCACATCGCTCAGCGCCCGGACAATGGCCCGGACCTTGCCGCCAAGACGGGCCACGGCGCGCAGGCGGCGATGGCCGTAGGCAACCTGATAGCGGCCGCTGTCGCCCAGCGGCCGCACCAGAATGGGCACCTGCTGGCCCTGCTCGGAAATGCTCTGCATCAGGCTGTCGAACGACGCGTCAGCCGTTGCTTCCTCGCCAATGCGGTCGCGCACGAACGAACCGTCGATCAGCGCCGGATCAAGTTCGACCACCCGGTCGCCCGCGGCGATCATCGCCTCCAGATCCCTGGCCTTGCCGGCGTCGGCAGACAGCTTTTCGAGTGACAGGCCCATGGCGCGCAAGGCGCCAGATCCCACTGGCGCGCCAAGGGAGGCGGAGCCGCTTGCCGCCCCCCGGGACAGGGGCTGGGGCGCCGGATCCGGCGCGGCCTTCATCAGATCTGCAAGGGTGTTCTTCCGGCTCATCAACCTGCCCTCCGCCAGCTCGCGCGGATCAGACTTTCAATTTCGCCATTGACCAGATCGAAGGATTCCAGCGCCCGTTCATAGGTTTGCCGGTTGATCTGGTCGCGGCTGATCTCATAAATCGTCTGCTTGCGCAGACCCGCTTCGGTCACCGCCGTCGTCTTCAGCGCCGTCTGGGTCAGCACCTGATCGCCAAACAGGTTGCGCAGGAAGCCGACCACCTGGGCCTGGGGCCCGTCGTTTGGCTCGAAGCGGGTGATGCAATACCGCAGGAAATCATACTCCAGATTGCCGCCCGCCCGTCGCACGACGCCGAGCAGACCCGCGGTCATCTGCAGGAATTGCGACATGGAGGCCACGTCGAGCATCTGGGGGTGAATGGTGATCAGCACGCCCGTGGCCGCGCACAGGGCGCCAAGAGTGAGAAAACCAAGCTGCGGCGGGCAGTCGATGACCACCACGTCATAATCCTGGTCCACCGTTCCCAGCGCCTGGGCGACCCGGGCGAAGAACAGGCCGTCGCTGCGCTCGCCCGAAGTGAGCATCAGCGGCGTTTCGTGCTCATACTCATGCAGCTCCAGGTTGGCGGGAACCAGATCAAGCCCGTCGAAATAGGTGCTGCGGATGATGTCCCGTAGCGGACGGCGCTGGTCGTCGTAACGGATTGCGCCGTACAGGGTCTCGTTGGGCCGGATATCAAACTCGGGCTGGTAGCCGAACAGGGCTGACAGGCTGGCCTGGGGATCGAGATCGACCGCCAGCACACGATAACCGCGCATGGCCAGATATTGCGCCAGATGCACGCTGACGGTGGTCTTGCCCGAGCCGCCCTTGAAATTGGTGACGGCGATGACCTGCAAATGCTCCTGGCCGACGCGACCAGGGAGGTAAGCCGGCTTATGCTGACTGAGAAGCCGGCGAATTTGATTGATCTGCGGCAGGCTGTAGAGCCGGCGGCCGCCCGGGCCGCGCTCGGCCTCAGGCCCCTCCCCGGCCCGCGCCAGCTGGCGCAGGTAAGCGTCGGTGACGCCGATCAGCCGCGCCGCCTCGGGGGAGCTGAACAGGCGCAGCTCCTTTTCCGTTGCCGGCGAAAACAGCCGGGAGCGCAGCGTGTGAAGCTGCGAAGAAAGCACCCGCGCGTGTTCGTCGATCAGTTCGTCGATCGAACCGGTCACGTTTCGCTGTTGAGCGGAATTTTCCGTTACAGTGCTCATCTACGCCAAAATACCGCTGCTGGATAATTTTGCGTAGCCTGATTGGATTCGTAAGACCCGTCAATGACGAATGGGTTAACGAGACGTTAAGGGCTGCGGCTTCTGGAGCGGATGCGAACAGCATTACGGTCGGCGGCGGCCGCCGCCTGTAAAAGGTCCGCGCCGGTAAGGGGCGTAAAGCCGAAGCTCATGGCGAGGCGTGGAAAGGTCGGCCGCGCCGCGATCGCAGCCAGGGCGTCCAGGATTGTCTGGAAATGTTGCGTCGCTGACCCTCCGTCCTGTCCCGTCACCCAGATCAGGCGATCAACCCCGGCGCGGCGGACTTCGACCAGCCCTGAACCTGCCGCCGTCAGCGTCTCAGCCAGGTCATCGATGTCCTGCGCGATGAATTCCTGAACCAGCGCGCGCCCCATGAACAGCCTGTCCAGTCGCAGCGACCAGAGGGCGCCGGCCGCGGGCGTGTTTTTGCCTGGGGCGGAATGGCCCCGCGACATCCGCGCCTCGAGCCGGTCCATGAAGGCGCTGAGGCGCGGCAGGGCGTCGGAAAGCGCCAGATTGACATAGCCGACGCCGACGACCGAGGCCGCAACCATGATGAAATAGATGACGTGCCACGCTGACGCCGCGTAGCGATTGTCCAGCCCCTCAAGTACGCGGGCGGTGTCGACAGCCCGGACAAGGGTGGAAATTACGATGAAAACCCAAAGTGTTAGCCACACTTTCCGCCCGGTGAGCGCCAGTCCGCCACGGATCAGTGAATAGCTGGCGAGGACAGCGGGCGCAGCGCAAAGCACAGAGAACAGCACGAGTCGCTGCTCGGCCGCCTGCTGGAAATGGTCGGACATGCAGGCAAGGCACCAGACGGCGCCAGGCAGGATGATTTCCAGCCACGCCGGTGGTTTTCCGTCTGCGGCCCGCACGGCCTGAGCCATACAGGCGATGCCGGTGATCATGGCCACATTGGCCGCGACAATGGTGGTGAAGAACGAGGCGTCGAAATATCGCGCGCCGGAAAGGCCCGCGCCAAATCCGACAATCAGGATCCCGATGCCAGACCACCATAAATCCCGGCTTTCTGGCGAGCGGTTCCATCGGTAGATCAGCATGCCGCCCTGGATCAGCCCCCATAATGATATGGCGGCCAGCATGATGGCGAGATCCATGTGCGCCCTCTCCCCTTCTCAGCTCCGGTTGTATTGCATGGATTATACATGCCGTTGCGTGTGGGACGTCCAGCTTTCTTTTGCCGGCGGTTTCAGGTTATTCGTCAGCGACTCACAAGCACGCAAGGGAGCCGAAATGTCCAATCTTCTCGTCGAGAAATCTGACGGCGTCGCGACCATCACCCTGAACCGCCCCGACGCCATGAACGCCCTCTCCCGCGCCCTTCGCGCCGAACTGGCGGAGGCGGTGAAGGCGATCAACGCCGACAGCGACGTCAGGGTCGTAATCCTGACAGGCGCCGGCAACCGCGCCTTTACCGCGGGCCTCGACCTGAAGGAGCTGGGCAGCGACGCCTCCGCCCTTGGCGCCGCCAACGCCACCACGGCGGACATGAACCCGGTGAAGGCCATTGAGAGTTGCGTGAAGCCGGTTATCGGCGCCATCAATGGCGTCGCCATCACGGGCGGGTTCGAACTGGCGCTTGCCTGTGACGTGCTCATCGCTTCGGAGAACGCGCGCTTCGCTGACACCCACGCCCGCGTCGGCATCATGCCAGGCTGGGGTCTGTCGCAGAAATTGTCGCGCCTGATTGGCCTGTACCGGGCAAAGGAACTGTCCCTTTCCGGCAATTTCCTTGATGCGCAGACCGCGGAGCGCTGGGGGCTGGTGAACCGCGTGGTTGCGGCCGACGAATTGCTTCCGGCGGCCCGCAAGCTGGCGGCTGACATGGCCCAGATCGAGCCCGGCATGATGGGGCGCATGAAGAAGCTGATCGACGACGGTTTTGGCCTGACGTTCAACGACGCCATGGCCCTCGAGGCGGAGGTTTCGACGAAGAACAACAGGGCGGTGAAGCCCGAGGATGTGGAAGCGCGGCGCGGCGCTGTGCTTGCGCGTGGGCGCACCCAGTAAGCCAGTAAGCATGGCGTATGCACGATAAAGGCGCCGGCGGGGTTTCCCGCCGGCGCCTTTTTTTGCGACGAATCGATTCCGTTGGGAGCTCCCAACACACGCCGCTCAGATAAGCAAGTCTGCGATCATCGGGGCGTCAGTGATGTCCTGGTAAGGCATTCCGGCCAGTTCGAGCTGCCGGTACAGGCTCTCAAAATTGCCGGCCTGGGTGGTTTCGATGCCGATGAGGATAGAGCCGAATTCCCGCGCCGACTTCTTCAGATATTCAAAGCGCGTGATGTCATCCTCTGGCCCGAGCAGGTTGAGAAAGTCCCGCAGGGCGCCGGGCCGCTGCGGCAGGCGAAGGATGAAATATTTCTTGCGGCCTTCAAAGCGCAGGGCCCGTTCCTTGACGTCTTGCAGGCGCTCGAAATCGAAGTTGCCGCCGGAAACCACCAGCACAACGGTTTTGCCGTAGATGTCGTCCCGGATGTCGTGGAGCGCGGCGGTTGTCAGGGCTCCGGCAGGCTCAAGCACGATGCCTTCCACATTCAGCATCTCCAGCATGGTCTGGCAGATGCGGCCCTCGGGTGGCGTCAGAACATCGTCAGCCGAAAAGTTTCGCAATATGTCGAAGGGAAGCGCGCCAATCTCCGCGACGGCCGCGCCGTCGACGAAGCCATCGATATGCGAAAGGCGAACGCGTTCTCCAGCCGAGAGACTTGCCTTCAGGCTTGCGGCGCCGGCGGGCTCCACAAAGATGAGTTTTGGCGCTTCCGCCGCGCCACGCCAATAGCCGGCTACGCCAGCGGCCAGGCCGGCGCCGCCTACCGGCAGGAGCATCATGTCAACCGGCATCCCGCCAACCTGGCGATCTGCCTCCAGGGCCAGGGTTGCCTGACCCTCAATGATGTCGGGGTCATCAAACGGCGGGGCCATGACGGCGCCTGTTCGCCCGGCAAACTGTTGGGCCGCCCGGTAGCAATCATCAAAAAAATCGCCGACCAGTTCAATCTCGATGGCGTCGCCGCCAAACATGCGTGTCTTGTCGATTTTCTGTTGCGGCGTCGTCACCGGCATGAAAATGCGGCCATGAGCCCCGAAGTGACGACAGGCGAACGCAAAGCCCTGGGCGTGATTGCCAGCGGAAGCCGCGCAAAACGAAAGATGGGCGCCGCCCGCGGCGCGCCGCTTGCGCATGAAGTTGAACGCGCCGCGCAGCTTGTAGGAGCGCACTGGCGTCAGGTCTTCGCGTTTCAGGAAAATGCGCGCGCCGTACCGGCGGGACAGGTGGGCGTTGAATTGAAGGGGCGTCGGGGGAAACAGCGCTCGCAATTCGGCCGCCGCCTCGGCGACGCCCTGCCGGAAGCTGGCCTCTGATAGCGTCATGCGCGCACTCCTGTCAGGATGGTCGGAGAAATCTGGACGCAGCGTTTTGCGCCCGAATATGTGGCATATCAAGGCGGAGGCGCTGAGGTCCATGGGCGCGAACCCGGCGTCAGTCGCGTCGCCGCAAGGTTAACGAACGGTTAACGAGCGCTGACAAAAGCCAATGGTAAGCTGACGGTTGCCCGCACGGTGACTGGCCCCGTACCGTAACGCATACGGGGCCAGAAAGCGCCGGTCCCAGCCACCTGCTGGACCAGAGGGAGGACAGGAACATGAGGCGAAACGCCAGTCTGCCCACGCGGCGGCGTCCAGGCCCCGCATTGTCTCCCAAGGTGAGGGACACGCGGATCCCGGTCATGGTCCGGGCCGTGGCTATCGCGGCGGGGATCATGGTGGGCCTGCCATTTCATGGCGCATTTACCCCCGCCCAGGCCGGAGATTCAGGCGAACAGGTGTGGGACCTGGCCTCCCAACGCGGGGTCGCGCGGGATTTCAACGCCGCCCAGCCCAATGCCCGCGGACAAACGCCGGCATTCCCCAACCAGACCCGCGCGCCTGTCATCAAGGATGATGTCCGCCTGCAAACCCGGGTGATCGCGTCAGGTCTCGAGCATCCGTGGGGCATGGCGGAATTGCCTGATGGACGGTGGCTGGTGACGGAGCGGCCAGGCCGGCTCCGCATTGTCAGCGCCGATGGCGCTGTTTCGCCGCCGGTGAAAGGTTTGCCGGCGGTTGATGCGCGAGGGCAGGGCGGTTTGCTCGATGTAGCGGTGCGCGACGATTTCGCCAGAACCCGCCGCGTCTGGTGGAGTTTCGCCGAGCCGCGCGGCGGCGGGACCAACGCCACGGCGGTCGCGACCGGCGTGCTGTCGCCCGATGGCGCCGCCATGTCGGATGTGCGCGTGGTCTTCCGGCAGGAGCCGCCGTGGAAATCGACGCTGCATTTCGGTTCCCGGCTGGCGTTCGCGCCCGACGGCGCCCTGTTCGTGACCACCGGCGAGCGCTCCCATAACGAGCCGCGCAAACTGGCGCAGGATGTGACCACGCTGCTTGGCAAGGTGGTGCGCCTCGATCCGGAGGGAGGCCCGGCCAGGGGCAATCCGCACATCCCTGGCGGACGGCCGGAAATCTGGTCCTGGGGTCATCGCAACCTGCAATCCGCCGCCATCGGGCCGGATGGGGCGCTCTGGACGGTGGAGCACGGGCCGCGTGGTGGCGATGAACTCAACCGGCCACAGGCTGGCCGCAACCATGGCTGGCCGATCATCACCTATGGCGTCGAATATAGTGGACAGAAGGTGGGGGAGGGGCGCACCGCGCAGGAGGGTATGGAACAGCCGGTCTATTATTGGGACCCGGTTATCGCACCCAGCGGCCTGGCGTTTTATGACGGCAAGCTGTTTCCCGCATGGCGCGGCAGCGCCCTCATCGGCGCCCTGCGCGATGAAACCCTGGTGCGGCTCACCCTGAGCGACGGCAAGGTCACCGGCGAGGCGCGTTATCTGAAAGGCATTGGCCGCGTGCGCGATGTACGCGTCGCCCGCGACGGCGCCATCATGCTGCTGACGGACGCCAATGACGGCGAGATGATCCGCGTTACGCCAGCGCCCTGATACAGTCCCGTTGCATCGGCCATTGCGGCGAAGCCTCTTATCGCTCTATCTGGCGACAGTCGCCGGTGGAATCGCTTCCACCGGCATTGCCGTCAGAACTGTCCGGCCAGGCAACCATTCGGCATGCTCCTGGCCGGGGCCGTTGGTTGAGGAAGCACCCATGTCGCGTTTCACCGAAGAACAGAACCTGTTCCGCCAGTCCTATCGCAAGTTCCTCGAAACCGAGATTGCGCCAAACATGGACGCATGGCGTGAAGCCGGCATTGTTGATCGCTCGGCCTTCAAGAAGGCTGGCGATCTCGGCTTCCTGATGATCTGGCCGGAAGAAAAATACGGCGGCATGGGCGATTCCGACTTCCGCTATGAGCAGATCATCATCGAGGAAACCGCGCGCGTCGGTTGCCACGAATGGTTCAACACCCTGCACAGCCGCCTTGTCGGCACCTATTTTGAACGTTTCGGCACCGATGAGCAGAAAGAACGTTTCCTGCCGAAGTGCGTCAGCGGCGACACCATCCTGGCGATCGCCATGACTGAACCGGGCGCCGGCTCCGATCTTGCCGGCATGCGCAGCACCGCTGTCGACGCCGGCGATCACTACGTGCTCAATGGTTCGAAGACCTATATTTCCAATGGGTTGAATGCCGATGTGGTGATTGTCGCCGCCAAGCTTGGCAGCGCTGCCGAGCGCCATTCCATGGTGCTGCTGATTGTCGAGCGCGGCATGGAAGGCTTTGAACGCGGTCGCAACCTGAAGAAAATGGGCATGCCGGCGCAGGACACCGCGGAGCTGTTCTTCCACGACGTGAAGGTTCCCAAGGCCAATGTGCTCGGCGTCGCCGGTCGCGGTTTCTACCAGCTGATGGAAGGTCTGGCCGAGGAGCGCCTGATCTCCGCCGTCGGCACTTCGGCCAATGCCCGTCGCGCCTTTGATCTCACCCGCGCCTATTGCATGGATCGCAAGCTGTTCGGCAAGACCCTGGCTGACCAGCAGAACACCCAGTTCCGCATGGCGGAAATGGACGCCGAGATCGATCTGATCCAGGTTTATGTTGACCACTGCGTCAAGGCGCTGAACGAAGGCCGCCTCAACGCCAACATGGCGGCCAAGGCCAAGATGATGGCCAGCGAGATCGAGTGGAAGATGCTCGACCTCGGCGTGCAGTTGCACGGTGGCGCCGGTTTCATGGACGAGTTCCCGATCAGCCGCATGTTCACCGACGCCCGCATCAACCGCATTCTCGCCGGCAGCTCGGAAGTGATGCGGCTGATTATCGGCCGCGACGTGTTCTCGGACCGCTACAGCAGCATGCTGGACTGACGGTGGCGCCTGGGCGCGTTTTCAGAAAAACTGCGCCCTCCTTCGCAATAAAAGCAGGTTATTTCAACGGGCTGAGGCGTCTCCGGTAAGCCGGATTTTACCGGAGACGCTGGCGCAGCCGTTCTGCCGTCACCCTGTTTCTACTGCTGATTATCCGGTTCCCGGAGCGGCCCTGCGCCTTCATGGATCGGATCACGCCATGTGGCGCCGGCGACTTCTGTTGCCGGCAATACTTCGCCACGTCCCATGTGATGACGGCGTTTCAGTTGCCGCCGGATGCGCGTTGCGCCAGCGCCAGCCTTGGTCACGTGATGGATGGACCGTCCGGCTCCAGCAACCTCTCCAGCGTCGTCAGTTCGTCCGCCTCTCCGGGTGGTTTGTCCCAGCGGATGCGATGGATGCGGGGAAAACGCATGGCGACGCCGGATTTGTGGCGCGGCGAGCGGCGCAGGCCCTCAAAGGCAATTTCCAGCACCAGACCCTGATCCGCCGTATGGGTCACCTCCCGCACCGGCCCGAACCGGTTGATGGTGTTGGCGCGTACGAAGCGATCGAGCTGGCCAAGCTCCTCATCGGTAAAGCCAAAATATGCCTTGCCCACCGGCGTGAGCAGACGCGCGCCGTCGTCGCCGGTCCGCCAGACGCCGAAAGTGAAGTCTGAATGGAAGGATGAGCGTTTGCCATGCCCGCGCTGGGCGTACATCAGCACCGCATCGATCAGGTGCGGGTCGCGTTTCCATTTGAACCATGGGCCCCTGGGCCGGCCGCTGACGTAAGGGCTGTCGCGCCGTTTCAGCATGCAGCCTTCAACTGCCGCAGCGTCAGGGCCCAGATCGGTGGCGGCTGGCGCCGCCCGGGCGGCGGCCAGTTCATCCCACGTGGTGAACGGCGCCAGCGGCGAGAGGCTGATGCGGGATGAATCGAGGCGCGAAACCAGCGTTTCGAGCCGGGCGCGGCGTTCGGTCCAGGGCAGGGCGGTGAGATCCTCGCCGTTCAGCGCCAGCACGTCCCAGGCGCGGATATGGGCCGGGTATTGCAGCTGGAGTTTCGGGGTGGCGGTCTTGCGGTTCAGCCGTTGCTGCAAAACGTTGAAGCTCTGCACGACGCCCGCGTGCACCACCAGCAGTTCGCCATCGATGGAGCCGTCAAAATGGGCCTTGCCTGTCAGTTCGGCGACAAGATCCGGGAAGGCGGCGGAGATGTCCTCGCCGTTGCGCGACCACAGCCGGGCGATGGGCGCGCCGTCACTGTCCGTTCCTGTCGCCGCCTGCACCCGGATGCCGTCCCATTTCCATTCAGCAACGAAATCTGGCGGATGCAGCTGGCGCAATTCCGTCCCGTTGATGGGCTGGGCCAGCATGGGCGCGCGAAACGGGGCGATTTGCTGTGGTCCCGGGCGGGGACCGCGCCCCTCCAGCCAGGCAAACAGCGTCAGATAGGGCGGCGTCAGCCCATGCCAGACCGCCCCGATCTCGTTCACGTCGCGATTGGCGTATTGCGCCAGGGCCATGTGGGCCAGCCGGGCCGAAATGCCGATACGGAAGTTGCCGGTGACCAGCTTCAGCAGGGCCCAGCGGCCGGTTTCGTCCAGTGCGTCCAGCCAGCTGGCCAGTAGATCAGCCATCTGCGGGCGCAGCGCCGCGGCCATGGTTTCGACGACGGCGCCAAGGGAAAGATCATCGCCGGCCTGCTCCCCGGCGTCCGGCCAGAGCAGCGCCGCCGTTTCGGACAGATCGCCCACGTAGTCGTAAGACATGGAGAACAGCACCGGATCGGTGCGCGCGCTGATGAGTTGCCGGATCAGGGAAGGTTTGGCGCCGCCGAACGACAGGCCGCCGGTCAGCGCCGCCAGCGCATAGCCGCGGTCCGGGTCCGGCGTCGTGGCGAAATAGTCGCGCAAGATCCGCAGGCGGGCGTTGCGCCCGCGCTCGAACGACAGGCGGTCGATGAGACCGGCGAAGCGCTTCATGAGGCCGCTCCGCCTGTGGCGGCGCCAGGCGCGGTTTCCTCCACGGCAGCCGCATCGTCATCACCATATCCCAACAGATGCAGGGGCAGGGCGGTGAGGCCGCGTGTGGCGCACCAATGGGCGAGGGCGTCTTCCTGGCCGTGAGTGATGCGAATTTCCTCCGCGCCGGTTTCGACCACGGTGCGGCACAGGTCCGGCCAGTCGGCGTGATCGGAAATCACCAGCGGCAGCTCGACGCCGCGCTGTCTGGCCCGCGCCCGGGTGCGCATCCAGCCGGAAGCCAGGGCGTGCGCAGGATCGGCGAAACGTCGGCTCCAGCGGTCCTGCAAGGCGCCGGGCGGACACAGGACAATGGCGCCCGGGAGGTCCCCGCCGCCACGCCCCTCGCGCGCAGGCACAGCGCGCACGTCGCCAAGATTGACGCCAAATCTTTGATATAAGCCGGTTATTTTCTCAATGGCGCCGTGCATGTAAATCGGCGCGTCATAGCCCGCCGCGCGCAGCAGGGCGATCAGGCGTTGGGCTTTTCCCAACGCGTAGGCGCCAACCAGATGGGTGCGTTCGGGAAACAGGCGCAGTGACTGGAGCAGGCGCGCGATTTCAGCGCCCGCTGGCGGATGCCGGAAAATGGGCAGGGCGAAGGTAGCCTCAGTAATGAAGATATCGCAGGGAACCAGCTCGAATCCGGCGCAGGTGGGGTCTGCTTCCCGTTTGTAATCGCCTGACGCGACAAGCCGCGTCAGCCGGCCGGCGGCGTCGCGCGCCTCGATCAGGATCTGGGCCGAGCCGAGCACATGGCCAGCTGGAAAAAAGCTGACTGTCGTATGGCCAATGGCTAGCGAAACGCCCGGCGCCGCTGCCTGCGAGGCCCCGGCAAAGTTTTCACCGTAACGCGCCGCCATGATGGCCAGCGTTTCCGCTGTCGCCAGCACATGCCCATGGCCGGCCCGGGCGTGATCCGCATGCCCATGGGTCACCAACGCCCGCTCCACGGGCCGCAACGGATCAATATGGAAGCCGCCCGCCGGGCAATACAGCCCCTGCGGCGTAAGCATCAGCAGGTCCGCCGTCCGCCCAAGGGGCCCGGCAGGCGCCGGGTCCGAAACGTCAGGCCGCGGGGGCTCGCCCGGGACCCAGGGCTTGCGGCTTTTGTCCCCCGTCGGGCCCTCGCCTTGTAACTCCTGTTCAGGCAAATCCGGGCGTCGCGCCATGCCCTGGTCCTCTCCACCGCCGGTTCGGAGTGTCAACCGGCGTCATGGCGGTCAGGTTCCCAGGTCCAGGTTATCCCGGGGACCGTTCAAAGCCAGATCGCGGCGTGGCGACGCCGACAGGCTTGCCTTTGAAAGGAAGTGGTGCCGACGGGAGCCTGTGGGGCGAGCGTAAAACAACCGCGGCAAATCACCCCCGGTCCTGGGGCTGTTGCGTTGGGGCGTCCGCCTTGGCGGGCAAGCCGGGGCGCCAGTCAACCACAAGCGGATGTCGCCTGACGCCGCGGAACTCCCGGGCGCCGTTCTGATCAATACTGGCGATGTAAGGTTCGCGCAGGGCAATATCCCTGAGTTGGGTCAGGCTATGACCACGAAACTTCAGGTCGCCGAGGGGAGCCCCACATCTGACGCTGTCGAAGCCAACGATGAGCACGGCGCCGTCGCCCAGTTGCGGTCGGGCCTCCAGATCCTGCAACAATGGCTGGGCGCTTTGTCCCCCGCAGGTGTCAACGGAACCGAGAACATGGAGTGTTCCATCACGGTCCATGTGCAGGAAATTGAGGCCCCGCTCCAAAAGTTCAACGGGCTCCTGCCCATCGGCCCTGACGTAGGATATCGCCCCCCCTTCAAAACCGGCGGAGACAATTTTGATGCGGGCAGGCGTTTTTACTGAAGTGTTTACACTGTGGAACATTTCCGGAAGTGTTCCATGCGCGGCGTAAAATCCAAGCCGCCTGAGGCCCGCCTTCTGGAACGATTGGGGAAGCCGTCCGCGCGCCATCAGATCAGCGGGCAGCAGCACCGCGCCGGTCGGCAAAGGCGCGCTGTAGAGTTTGCCGCTGTCATAATAGACATAGCAATCATCGCGGGGGGCCAGATCAGCGCCAAATATGTCGGCGTTGATGAGAGTACAACTTTTCACAATCAAAAAGGATTTGTTGGTGTTGACTGCGGAAGCGGCGGCCATGGGGGCTGTGCCAAAGACGGTCTCGATGGCGTTGGTTTTCCTGTCGCGCACGATGGTCAGGGGCAGATTCGCGCTTTGGGCGCCAAACCGGATCCGCTGGTTCTCCCGGTCAAACTGGAAACCCAGCCACGGGCTGGAATCGTGCCAGAACGCCATCAGGGAGGGCGCCCATTGCGGCAGCGCCGCATTCAGGCTGTCGATATCGCCAGCCGTTTCAAGCAGCGTCGGGGATGGACCGAAAAGATCGACGCCGAGGCCCTGGCGTGATGAAGAAAACCCCAGTGCCGTTGCGACCGTGGCGCCGATATCCAGCACGGTCCCCGCCCGGGTGATGTCGCGGGCCTGGCCCGCGCGTTCATGCGCGTTCCAGATCATGAACGCGTTGCGCCGATCCGTCGTATAGGTGTATTCGGTGAGCGTATTGCGCATCATCGGATGGTCGGAACCGAGAATAATCACGGTTTCGTCAGCGTCGTCCTCGCGCAGGACGGTTTCGATAAAGTCCGCAATCAACGCATCGGAACAGGACAACGCCGCCAGCATTCTGTCGCCCCCAGGCGCGTCCTTGCACCCGGGGCCCGGATGGCCGGAGGGCGGATGCGTATCGACGGTCAGGACGACCAGCCCGAATGGCGTCTCCGATTGCCGCAATTCCCGATAGCGTGCGAGCGCGGACTTGAAGGTCGCGGCGTCATGGCGCCCCCAGGAGGAGAGCGGCTCGTCAGGGCCGGCCAACTCATCCAGGCCAAAAGTATGGCTGAATCCATGTGATTTGAGGTACGCGCCCTTGCCGGCGAATGACAGGGAGGCGCCCTGGATGAAGGTCAGGTCATAACCGTTCTTTTTGAACTGATCGGTGATGCAGGTCGCCTCTGGCAGGAACGCGCCGAAATTTCCAAAATCGTTGCCAGCCACGGGGGAAGCGACAAGGGGAATGCCGCACTGGGACCCAACAATGCCGGCGATGGTCCAGCCAGCGCCCCACGGCGACATGATATTGGTGAAGTTGATCGCGGAGGTCTGGAGCTTCCTCAGGCGCGGCAGGGTCTGGGCATAGGCTGGATGGTCAAAAAAGGTGCGGTCCAGTCCTTCCGCATAGATATAGATAAAATTCTTGCGTTTCCCGGGCGCTTCGAGATTGGCGGTATTCGCGTGGAGCTGGTTGAAATCCAGCGTACGCCCGTCAGGCAGGGTGGCGATACCGCTGCTGTCATGGCTCAGCAACGGAGAGACAGCCGCGTAGGTTTGCCAGAGCGCCGGATTGGCGAGCAGGCAGGCGCCGAGCACAAGAATGGCTAACCAGCCCCTGGCGCCGCTGAATTTGCGGAATAACGCCAGCTTTGACGTTGCTGCCAGTATAACTGCAAGTAGGCAGAAATAGCCCACGGTGAAAATGACGACCGGGGTCAAAATACGCCAGCTCAATCCGGTGACGCCGACCGACAATTGGTAGAATACCGACGAATCGATCCCGACTCCGGTAAAATGGTTCGCGGCCGCAAAGAAAATGGCCAGCGTGATGTTCAGAACCAGCAGCAGAAACAAAAGAGGCCGCATATCCCTACCTGACGATGCCATACAGTCTGGAATGGCTCTATCCTGGGCGTTGGGCGCTCCGAAGCGAAATGTGACGGTTTTATGTAACCTTGGCCGTATGTCGCATTTTTGACACAAAAAGCCCCGCCGGATTGACATCCGGCGGGGGCAGTTTGAGCGGAAACTGGCCGTCAAGCCGATATACCGCCAGGGGTGGGACTTACTTGCCTGTCCACACCGGCTTGCGCTTCTCGGCGAAAGCGACGGCGCCTTCGCGCGCGTCTTTCGAGGTGAACACCGGGGCGATGTAGGCCTTCTGCTTTTCCCACATCTCGGAGGCAGACCATTCCTGCTGGTCGTTGATGATCTGGCGCGATACGGCGACGGCGAGCGGGCCATTTTCGGCGATGACGCGGGCCAGCTTGAGGGCTTCTTCCAGCGCCTGGCCGTTCGGCACGACGCGGTTGATCAGGCCATAGCCCTGCAGGGTCGCGGCCGTCACCATGTCGCCGGTGAGCGCCAGCTCCATGGCGATGCGATAGGGGATCTGGCGCGGCAGGCGCATCAGGCCGCCGGCGGCGGCGACAAGGCCGCGCTTCACTTCCGGCACGCCAAACTTTGAGCCTTCCGTGGCGACGATCAGATCGCAGGAGAGGGCGAGTTCGCAACCGCCGGCAAGGGCATAGCCTTCAACGGCCGCGATCAGCGGCTTGCGCGGCGGAGCTTCGGTCAGGCCGGCGAAGCCGCGTCCTTCGATCGAGACGACCTCGCCCTGCACGAAGGCTTTCAGGTCCATGCCGGCGCAGAACGTGCCGCCGGCGCCGGTGAGAATGGCGAGACGGATGTCGTCGCGGCTGTTGATCTCGTCGACAGCGGCGGCGACGCCCTTCGCCACTTCGGCGTTGACAGCGTTCTTCGCCTCCGGGCGATTGATGGTGATGATGGCGACGCCGCCATCAACCGTGAATTCAACAGCGCTCATTCATTATCCTCCCATGGCCGCCCGGGGCGGCGTGACGATACGGCTTCCCTATCAGATTGCCTGGGGGCCTCGCCAGAGGCGGCGGCGCATTTCAACCCTGATGTTCCATCCGGGCGATTGCCCGCAAGCTGCGCCGCATCGGGCCGCGGGCGCGCGCTGCGCCGCGCATCCCGTTGGCGCGGGAAGCGCCCACGGGCCGTTGAACCGCCGCCGGGCGTCAGGCTGATGGCGCCTCCGCCGGTTGTGGCGCCGGCATGGGCGACAGCCGCAGCGCCAAAGCCCCGGCCAGCGCCGCGAGCACCGAGCCGACGATGATGCCAAGCTTCACTTCATTCTGGAGATCAGGATGACCTTCAAATGCCAGCAAGCCAATGAACAGGCTCATGGTGAAGCCAACGCCGCAGAGCAGGGCCACGCCAAACAGGTGACTCCAGCGTGAATTTGCCGGCATCTCCACAAACCCCAGCCGGATGGTCGCCCACGCGAAGCCGAAAACCCCGGCCAGCTTGCCAACCAGCAGGCCGCTGGCGACGCCCAGGGTCAACGGATCCCACAGGTTCCTGAGGGTCATGCCGGCCAGCGACACGCCGGCGTTGGCGAAGCCAAACACCGGGATGATGACGAAAGGCGTGACGTAATGCAGGGCGTGTTCCAGCCGGTGCAGGGGCGAGGCGGGCAGGTCGCCGCGCAGGCCGGGCGAACGGCGCAACGGAATGGTCAGGGCCAGCAGCACGCCGGCGATCGTGGCGTGCACGCCGGATTTCAGAACGAAAATCCACAGCACGACGCCCAGCAACAGGTAAGGCCACAGGATGAGCACGCCGCGGCGGTTCAGCAGCACGAGCGCCGCCAGGGTGAGCGCCGCGCCGCCAAGCGCTGGCAGGGACATCTGCGCCGTATAGAACAGGGCGATAATGATCACCGCGCCAAGGTCATCAATGATCGCCAGGGCCGTGAGAAATACCTTCAGCGCCGCCGGGACCCGGTTGCCAAGCAGGGACAGCACGCCAAGCGCGAAGGCGATGTCCGTGGCCGTGGGAATGGCCCAGCCGCGCATGGTCGCCGGATTGTCATGGTTCAGCGCCGCATAGATCAGCGCGGGAACGATCATGCCGCCCAGCGCCGCCACCCCGGGCAGGATCCGCCGCGGCCAGGTGGCGAGCTGCCCGTCGAGCATCTCGCGCTTGATCTCCAGCCCGACGAACAGGAAGAACACGGCCATCAACGCGTCGTTGATCCAGTGCGCCACGCTCAGGGGGCCGAGGTGCGTTGCAAGCGCGCCGAAGTAGCTGGCGGACAGGGGCGAGTTGGCGACAAC
>Ga0180223_1001039_pt1 | contig 24483 bp, 21 predicted proteins | sample eDN5th30CKraftOP_FD_151337 | JGI IMG/M metagenome (GOLD analysis project Ga0180223, IMG submission 151337) | Enriched Organic Plus compost microbial communities from Emeryville, California, USA - eDNA 5th pass 30_C Kraft OP (version 2) (version 2) ... | reverse complement strand
GCCAGTCCGGCGGGCGGTAATCCTGGAGGCGGATGGCGGTGGCTTGTTCAGTGCGCATGGGAACTCGCGAAACGGGGGGTGATGGGAACGATCTTACTCGCAGATCGTGTTCCCACAACGGCCCAGCGTCGCGGCAGCGGTCAGGGCGGCTGCAGCTTCACCATGTAGCCGGAGACCTGGCAGCGGGTGAATGAGGCCGAGAGGCCTGTCGACATCGAGGCCACACGGATACGAAGCCGTCGATTGGCCGGGATGAACAGGAAAATTTGCTGGCTGACGGCATAGACGCTCAATTGCGAGCTGCTTTGAACGCTGCCGTCGAGATCATGGAGATACTTGCGGAAAATGTCCGTAGTGCCGGCGCCCGCGAGCGCCGCCCAGGACTCGAACGCGGCGTTGACCTCTGAATGGAGGGCCTTGCAGGAGATATGGTGAATCTCCAGCCGCCGATTGGCCTGCACCACATTGCTGTAGAATTCGCATCGCTGATTGCTGAAGCATTCCCCCGAGAGCTCAGCCTGGTAAGGTGTGCGGGACACCTCCGCAGCCTGGGACTCGGCGGCTTCCGCAGGCTCTCTTGGAGAGGCCGACGGAGACGGCTGCTGCGCCGTCGCGCTGGCCGTCATGCTGGCGGTGCAAATAGCGAGGATGCCGAGGAGGAGTGCCGTTCGACCGTCCCATGGTCTGTTGAATCGCGCCATCGATCGCTCCCGGGAGTTGACTGGCGAGGATTCTCTGGCCGGGTCCCTGTGCGGGGCCGGCCAGAGCAGATGAATCCGGAAACCCTGCGGACAGCTTGTCGCCGGCGGTCAGTTGATCTGGACGCAGATCGTCTGTGCGTCGTTGCAGACGACAAGCTTCAGCTTGCAGATCGTGAAGCCGAGGTCTTCGTGACAGGCCCAATAGTTGCCGATGATCATTGGCACGCCTGTTCCGCCGGGGATGCGCGAAATCTTCAGCGCCCGGCTCTCCTTGCGCGGCAGGATCTTGATGCTCTGGGTCATGCTGGCGTCCACCGGCGCCGGCGTCGCGGGTGTCTGAGCATAGGCGTGGCCGATCATCAGCGAGCCTGCGAGGACAACAGCAGCAAAAAGCTTGATCTTCGTCACGGTAGCCTCCCTTGCCTGGATACGGAGGCTGAAAGGTATTGTGTCGCGACGGGTCCGGCGTCCTCCGATCGGAGGATGCGGCCTTCTAACGGAGCGGGCTGGCGAAGCCCGCGACGATCTTCACCAGATCGGCCTGGCGTTTCGCCCCGGTCTTCTGGAACAGGCGGCGCAGATGCGTCTTCACGGTGGTTTCGGCGATGCCGAGGACCTTGGCCGATTCCGGAACGCCGCCGATCTCGACCAGCGCGAACAGCACCCGGAGCTCGGTCGGGGTCAGGCTGAAATGCTGGGCGACGACTTCGAAAGGCCCGGGCGCCTCGGGCGCGGCCCGGTGCACGAACAGCGCCGCCGCGGCTGAATAGGCGACGCCGGTCCTGCGCCGCGCTCCCGCCGTGAGCGGCAATGCGTGGGCGACAAAGCGTTCGCCGTCACGCCCGGTGAGCGGCACCGCGATCCCGCTGATGCCGACCGCCGTGTCTCCGCTGCCTGCCGCCTGGCAAACGTCCTGCAAGGCCTTGTTGGCCTGCGGCTCCAGCGCACGCAGGATGCCGTTGGCATTCCGCAGCATGCCGCCGTCGGCGAGCAGCGCCTGTCCGCTGGCATTGCTGTGGATGATGCGGCCGGCATCGTCGACCAGGAACATGCCCGCGGCAAGACCGTCGAGCGTATCGGCGAAAGTCGCGGCTTCGACCCGGTGGAGATCGATCACCTTGCCGATGGCGACAGCGCGCAGGAAATGCGGCGCCAGCAATCCCATGCGGCGGCGCGTCTCATCATCCGCAAGTCCGTTGCGACGGTCCCGGCTGACCGAGACGGTGGCCGTGCTCAGGATGGATTTTTCCAGAATGGTCGCGACGAAGTCGGCGTAACCCTGCGGCTCCGCCCACTCCCGGAAAAAGCGGGACGCTTTCAGTTGCTCGTAAGGCATCAGCGTCGATGCGCAATAAACTTCGCCGACCGGAAGCTGCATGACCTGCGGCACCAGCGGATTGATCTTGCCGTATTCCTTGAAATAGAGCTCGGTGTAGTGGGGATCGTCGCCCCAGGAGAAATAGAACTCTCCCCGGCGGTCGACGAGGTTCACCGAGAGAACGAGCGCGGCGACCGCGTTGACGAACTGACACGTGCTCTCCAGCACGCTGGGCCATAACGCAGGGTCCAGCGCCGCGTCATAGATGTCGCCAATGAGGCGGGAGACGTGTTCGGATTCGGACATGATGTGGCCCCCAGCATGTCAGTCAGCCGTTCAGGCTCAGCCGGACATCAGTGTATCACAGGTTGAGCGGAACGGGATGGGCACATTGGCGGCAGGCCGCGGGCTGGCCCGCGACAAACAGCACCGGCTTCGTCTCAACTGGCGCGCGGCTCGGCGTGGCTGACCACGCGTTTGATGCTGGGAAAGCGGCGGCGCAGCCCGCGCTCGACCTCATCGACGCGGTCGTGGACATCCGCGACGGGCAATGCCGGGTCGACATAGCAGTGGAAGTTGACGATCTCGCCATTGCCGGTTTCGCGCACGCGCACCTCGTGAATGTTCTTCAGAACACCGAAGCTGGCGGCGATGCCCGCAAGCTCGCGCCAGACCGCATCGATGCGCTCTGTCGCAGCGTCCTCGCCGGCGAGTTCATCGGCCTGCATCGGTTCGATGTGGGTGTCGACCTCGATATCATGTCCGAGTTCATCGGCGATGGCGCTTTCCAGCCGGCTTGCGATGTCATGGGCTTCGCCCAGCGGCAACCGGCCATCGACCTCGAGGTCGAGCGAGATCACCAGCCGTCCCGCCACCGTGTGGACGGTCACGTGATGGACCGCGAGCGCGTGGTTGCGGGCGATCACCATCACCCGCTCCATCACGCTTTCATCATCGAGCGCGCGCGGCTCGATCGTCACCGTGATTTCGGCGCGGGGAAATTCCGAGCAGATCGCAGCCTCCGTCCTCGCCTTGATCGCCTCGACCCGATCGAGCGGCAGGGTGCGGCTCACGGTGGCGACGAGATCGACGAACAGCACGCCTGCGGCTGACCGCGCGCGCACCTTTTCCACCGTGACAATGCCGGGAATGCGGCCGACGACCCGTGTCACGGTCTCCGCTGCCCCCGCAGGGGCCGTGTCGGTCAGGGTGTCGATGGTGCGGCGGCCCAGCCGCCAGCCGGCGATGCAGACGAACAGCGCCACGGCCAGCGCCGCGACCGAATCCGCCCAGGGAAAGCCATAGGCGACCGCGCCGAGGCCGGCCAGCACCGCCAGTGACGACCACATGTCGGAGCTGAAGTGGAGCGCGTCCGCCTCCAGCGCCTCGCTCGATGTTTCCTTGGCGACCTTGGTGAGGACCCGTGCGCGGAAGAAATCGACAACGACCGAGAAGATGATCACGGCGAAGGAGATTGCGGTGGCTTCGACGCCATGGCCGGTGCCGGCGATCAGCCGGTGCCCGGCTTCCCAGATCACAAAACCCGACAGCAGGAAGAGCAGGGCGGTCTCGGCGAGCGCGGTGACGCTTTCGACCTTGCCGTGGCCGTAGTGATGTTCCTCGTCCGCCGGTCTGACCGAAACCTTGACCGCAAAATAGGTCATGATGGTCGCCGCGAGGTCGAGCGCCGAATGGCCAGCCTCGGACAGGATCGCGAGCGACCCCGTCATCACGCCGACAATTCCTTTCGACAGCGTCAGCGCCGCCGATGCGAATATCGACGTCAGCGCCACGCGTTCCTTGACCTGCTGCATCACGACCCTTGGCTTCTCTGGGATGTCATGATGGGAAACACGGCAGGCGGCGCAAGCAGGAATTGCCGATCGCGATGCAAATTTTCCCTATATTTCCAATTGCTTCTTAATCGCAAACCAGGTGCGCCGACGGTCTGCCGTGGATGCCTGACGATCGATGTGGAAATCGCCGGATGACAGTGATGTGTCATCGCAAAGGATTTTGCTGCCGATCAACAGCATGCCCGCGACACGACAAAACAAACAAACTCGTTGAAGATCGGTGAGGGTTCATCTGCCCTTCGCAATTCGCGGCCATGGTCCAACCACGTCTTAGTCCCGAAGTGCTCCCGGCACTCAAGCCTCGACCGCGAACGTGTCACTGGTCCCAAAGCTCGAAGATGCGCGTGTCCTGTATGGCGCAGCGCCGATCTCTGACGCGGCGCCCGCGGGCGCTGATGTGCGTGCGGCGCCGGAATTCGAAGAGCTCGAAGCCGAAATCCGCCGGATGGAGTCGGAGGGACCGAATGCGGTCGACTGGCGCAAGCTCGGCTCGGGCTCGCTGAAGATCCTGTCGTCGCAATCAAAGGACCTGCTGGTCGCGGCATGGGCCGCAGCGTCGTTGTATCGCACCGAAGGTTACGTCGGGCTTGCGGTCGGCCTCGGCATTATCCGCGGCATGGTCGATGCGTATTGGGACGGCATGTTTCCGCCGCTCAAACGCGAACGCGCGCGGGTCGCGGCCGTTGACTGGTTTGCCGGGCGCGTCGCGCCGCTGATTGCTGCATCGGCACCGTCCGACGCGGATTATCCCGCCATCATCGCGGCTTATGACGATCTCGATGAGCTCGATCGGTCGATGGGTGCGAAGCTGCAAAAGGAACAGCTCTCGCTTGGAGACCTGTTCCGGGCGCTGAAGCCTTTTGCGGATCAGGCAAGGCGGGCGATCAAGGACGCGGAAGAGAAGGCCGAAGCTGCGGCGCGTGCGGCCGAACAGGCGGCGCAGAACCAGGCTGCCGCAGCAGAGCAGGCGCGCAATGCGCCGGCGCCGTCACCGGCCGCTGCTCCCGTGGTTGCTGCTGCCCCTGTCGCGACCGGTGACTGGACGATCTTCGCTGCGGCGTTGCCGGACAATCTGCGCCAGGCGGCGATCGCATTGCGGACCGACTCCTATGCCGATCCGCGCGCCTATCTGTTCAACCGCATCGGCTCGTGGCTGCGCATCGATGCATTGCCTCCCGATGATGGCGGCACGACAGGCGCCTATCCACCCGACGACGAGATCGCGGTGCTTGAAGGGCACCGGCAGGCCGGGCGTCATGCCGAAGCGCTCATCGCGGCCGAGGATCTGGTCTGGCAGGCGCCATTCTATCTCGATGCCCATCGCCATGCCTGCGATGCGCTTGGCGCGCTGGGGCCGGCATTTGAAGCGGCCCGCGCCGCGGTTCATGCCACCGTCGCGCTGCTGGTGACGCGCTATCCCACGATCCTGTCGTTGTCGTTTGGCGATGGCCGGCCGTTTGCTGACCCTGCGACCAGGGCCTGGGCCTCGTTCGGTGGCGGAGGCGGCGCGGCCGCGTCCAGCGACGCCATGGATGACGCGATGGCCGTGGCGAAGAAGCTGTTTGCCGAAGGAGAGGCGCTGCAGGCGCTCGCGGCGCTCGCGCGGCCGATGGCGTCAGCGCCGAACGGGCGGACGCGGTTCGCCTGGCAACTGGCGCAGGCGGCTTTCTGTGTCGAGCGCGGATTGATCATGGCGGCGCTGCCGCTGCTGGATCATCTGGACGCTGTTGCGGCCGAGCGCGGCCTCGATGCCTGGGAGCCCGAACTTGCGCTCCGCGCCGCCGAGCTGCGGTTCCGCGCGCTCGCTCATTCAGAAGCTTTGCAGCTTGTCGACGACGTCCGGCGTCGGGCTGCGTTCGACAGTATCCGGACACGTATCGCGCGTCTCGACATCGGGGTTGCCGCGCGACTTGGACAAGCCTGACAGCATCGAAACGGGGGATCTCATGGCACAGGACAGTTCAGTTGCTCCGAAGGAGCGCATCAACATCAAGTTCAAGCCGGCCACCGGCAACGCGAAGGAGGAAGTCGAGCTTCCGCTCAAGCTGCTCATGCTAGGCGACTTCACCGGCCGCGCCGACGACCGTCCGGTCGAGGAGCGCGAACTCGCCAACCTCAACAAGGATAACTTCGAAGATGTCATGAAGAGCCAGAAGCTCAGCATGGACCTCGCCGTCGAGAACAAGCTCGATGACGCGCCGGATGCTGCCGCGATGGCGGTGTCGCTGAAGTTCGACAGCATGAAGGATTTCGAGCCGGAGCGCGTTGCGCGCCAGGTGCCGGAGCTGCGCAAGCTGCTCGAACTGCGCGAAGCCCTCGTGGCGCTCAAGGGTCCGCTCGGCAATGTCCCGGGCTTCCGCAAGGCGATTCAGGGCGTCCTCGACGACGAAACGGCCCGCCAGCGCCTGCTCGGCGAACTGACGTCGAAGTCCGAATAACGCCGCATCGATAGAGAACAGACGGGGAAGACCATGAGCACGGAGTTGCAGCAACAGACCGGCGGCGAAACCGTCCTCGCGGAGGAATCGCTGCTCGATCAGATCCTCGGCGAGACGAAGATCACCCCGCGTGACGAGGGCTATGACGTGGCGCGCCGCGGCGTCGCCGCGTTCGTCGCCGAGCTGATGAAGCCGACGCGGCAGGACGAGAAGGTCAACAACGCCGTTGTCGATCAGATGCTTGCCGAGCTCGACCGGCGGCTGTCCCAGCAGCTCGACGTGATCCTTCACAACGAGCAGTTCCAGAAGCTGGAGTCGGCCTGGCGGGGTGTGAAGTTCGTGGTGGACCGCACCGACTTCCGCCAGAACATCAAGATCGAGATTCTGAGCGTCACCAAGGATGAGCTGCTGACCGACTTCGAGGACAGCCCCGAAGTGGTCAAGTCCGGCCTCTACAGGCATGTCTACTCGGCCGAATTCGGCCAGTTCGGCGGCCAGCCGGTGGCGGCAATCGTCTCGGCTTTCGACTTCGACCAGAGCGGCCAGGACGTCAAGCTGATGCAGTACATGGCGTCTGTCGGCGCGATGTCCCATGCGCCGGTGATCGGCGGCACGGCGCCGCAGATGTTCGGCGTCGACAAGAACGAAGATGTCGCCAACCTCAAGGATCTGCAGTCGATCTTCGAGGGACCGAAGTATGCGCGGTGGAATTCGTTCCGCGAAAGCGAGGACGCCCGCTATTTCGGCCTGACGGTGCCGCGTTTCCTGCTGCGGCTGCCGTATGGTCAGAACACCGTGCCGGTCAAGGCCTTCAATTACGATGAACAGGCTGATGGCAAGACCGAGAATTATCTGTGGGGCAGCGCGGCTTTCGCCTTTGCGACCCGTCTGACCGAGAGCTTTGCCAAATACCGCTGGTGCCCGAACATCATCGGTCCGCAGTCCGGCGGCGCGGTGGAGAACCTGCCGATCCACACCTTCGAGTCGATGGGGCAGCTCCAGAGCAAGATCCCGACGGAAGTGCTGGTGTCCGACCGTCGTGAATATGAGCTGGCGGAGCAGGGATTCATTGCGCTGACCATGCGCAAGGGCTCCGACAATGCCTCGTTCTTCTCGGCCAATTCGGTGCAGAAGCCGAAGAGCTTCGGCAATACCGAAGAAGGCAAGAAGGCGGAGCTCAACTACCGGCTCGGCACCCAGCTCCCCTACATGATGATGATCAACCGCCTGGCGCACTACATCAAGGTGCTTCAGCGCGAGAATATCGGCTCGTGGAAGAGCAAGGACGAGTTGCAGAGCGAGCTCAACAACTGGATCCGGCAATATGTCGCCGATCAGGAAAATCCGTCCGCGGACGTGCGCTCGCGCCGGCCGCTGCGCAAGGCGGAAATCCTGGTTGAGGACGTCGAGGGCGAGCCGGGCTGGTACCGCGTCGGCATGGCCGTGGTGCCGCACTTCAAATATATGGGCGCCGACTTCACGCTGTCCCTGAAGGGCAAGCTGGACAAGCAATGAGGGGCGTCGCACGACGCCTTTTCACCTGCCTCAGGTTGCCATGACGCATGTTTGATCGGACGCTGCTGGAGCGCTTGGAAGCCGCCACGGGTGATGCGATGCCGGTCCGTGAACACGGATCGATATCGCTCTATCAGGATGGCGTGCTTCAGAACATCCGGCGCGTCCTCAATGCGCGGCAGGGCTGCTGCGAGATCCGGCCCGACTACGGCATGCCGGACCTCAACGACATGATCGGGCGCGGGGCGGATTCCATCGTCGGGATCGCCCGTTCCGTGCAAGAGCAGATCGAGATGTTCGAGCCGCGCCTCACCAATATCTCGGTCCGCTACGTGCCTGATCCGGATAATCCGTTGCAGTTCTCGTTTCAGATCAGCGCCATGCTGTATTTCGGTGACGAGAAGGAGCGGATTTCCTTCGACACCATCCTGAGCGCCGACAAGCACGTCCAGGTCCGGAGCTGACCGATGGCGCTCAATCCCTATTATGAGGACGAGCTATCCTATTTGCGCGAGCTGGGGCGTGATTTCGCCCGGGCCAATCCGAAGCTCGCCGGCTTTCTCGGCCGTGACGCCAACGATCCGGATGTCGAGCGTTTGCTGGAAGGGTTTGCCTTCCTGGTCGCCCGTCTGCGGCAGCGGCTCGATACCGAATATCCTGAATTCGTGCATGGACTGCTGCGGCTGGTCTGGCCGCACTATCTGCGGCCGATTCCACCGATCACCACGATCCAGTTCGAGGTGGCGTCCTCGTCCAGTGTCAAGCATGTGATGGTCCCCGCGGGGGTGTCGCTGGGGTCGCGTCTGATCGACGGCGTCACCTGCAATTTCAGGACGAGCTATCCGGTTGACGTCCTGCCGCTCACCATCACCGACAGCCAGCTTGAGAGCCGTTCAACATCCGGCCGGCTGACGCTTCAGCTCAAGGCCAGCGGCAACCATACGCTGGCCTGTCTGGAAGAAGGGACGCTGCGGCTGTTCTTCGAAACCGAGCGTGAGCCTCAGGTCGGGCGGATCCTGCTGACATGGCTGTCGCGCAATCTGCGTCAATGCACAGTCTCCAGCGGCGGAAAGACGGTGCTGTCGCTGGGTCCGGAGGCGATCAGGGCGGTTGGCTTTGGAGAGAAGGACGCGATCCTGCCATGGCCGGTGAACTCCTTTGCCGGCTTTCGCGTGATCCAGGAGTATCTCGCCTATTCATCCAAGTTTCTTTATGTCGACGTGACCGGCCTGAAGCCTCTCGCCAGCTTGGCAGGCAACGCCTGCACATTGACGTTCGACTTCTCGCGGCCGTTTCCGGATCAGACCCGGGTCAGTCAGGGGCAGATCCGGCTGAATTGCACGCCCGCGATCAATCTGCTGACCCACGAGGCGATGCCGATCCGTGTCGAGCAGGCGAAGACCGAATACCGGGTGCTGCCTGCGGGCGGCGCGGGCTACACGATTCATTCGATCGATCAGGTCATCGGTTATGTGCAGGGGCAGCCGCAGCGGATCGAATATGTCCCGTTCGATTCCTTGCGGCACGATCTGCCGGGCGATCCGCGCGCGCAGTTGTTCTTTCGCGAGCGGGTGCGGCAGGCTGTCGTCGGCCGCGGCATCGACCACTATGTCAGTTTTGTGAATCGCCTCGATCAACATAAAAGTCCCGGCATCGAAGTGGCGTCGCTGCAACTGACCTGCTCGAACGGACCGCTCGCAGAAAGACTTCCGGTCGGATCGATCGACCAGACCACGGCCGATACGCCGCGATCGGTCACGTTCAACAACATCACCGGCATCGCGTCCGAAGTTCAGCCGCCGATCGGGGATAACCTGATCTGGAAGCTGGTCGCCAATCTGGCACGCAACTATGGTGCGATGACCGATGTTGATGCGATCAAAACGGTATTGTCTGCATATGACTTCAGGGCGGTCCAGGATACCCAGGCGAGACGGCGTCTCGAATTGCTGCTTGAGGGACTCGACCGTTTCACAAGTTCAGATGGGGATACCGTGCTCCGCGGCATTCCGGCCCGGGTGAGAAACATCGAACTGTCATTGAACGAGAGCAAAATCGGGGGAGAGGGCGAACTCTTCCTGTTTGGCTCGGTGCTGGATGCATTTTTTGCCGGTTACGCCGGCATCAACATGCTGCACCAGTTTTCTGTTCGCGGTACCGAAACGAGCGTCTCCTACAAATGGCCGGCGAGAACGGGAACAGCACGAACGCTCTGATGGAGCCATTCGACGACGCAGCGCTTTCGTCCTATGCCTTCTTCTCGTTTGCGACCACCATGGAGCGGCTGCATCCGGATGCGCCGCCGATCGGCTCGACCCGTTCGCCGGGCCAGGAGCCGGTCCGGTTTCGCGCCACGCGCTCGCTCGGCTTTCCGGCCGATGAGATTTCATCCATCGTTCCGACCGGGGACGGCCGTCTCGACGTTTACGTCAATCACCTCGGCCTGCATGGGCCTTCGTCGCCGCTGCCGCCGCTCTATACGGAGCGGATCGTCGATGCGGAAGGCACCGGCGCGCTGGGGGATTTCCTCGATTTCTTCAATCACCGCCTGATCAGCCTGTTGGTCGCCATCTGGAAACATTATCGGCACGACGTCGTCTATCAGCACGGCGCGCGCGATCCGATCTCGAATGCGGTTGGCGCCCTGTTCGGTCTGATCCCCGGGCATGGCGCGGCGGAGGACGACGCGCGGCGGGTGCGGCTGCTGCCCTATGCCGGCCTGTTCGGGCTGCAGAGCCGGTCGGCCGAAGTGGTGGCCGGGATCATCACGCATTATCTCGGCATCCGCTGTTCGATCGAAGAATTCGTGCCGCGCGAGATCGACATTCCGGGCTCGGCGCAATGGAGCCTGGGCGGCGGGGTGTCGTCGCTCGGCGACGATATCGTGCTGGGCGACACCATGCCGGACGTGATGGGGAAATTCCGCGTGCGTCTCGGCCCGCTCACCCACGATCAATTCCGCGCGCTGCTGCCCGACAGGGAGATGCACGCCATCCTGCGTGACCTGATCGGCTTTGCGGTGCGCGACCCGCTGGCCTGGGACCTGTCCTTGCAGCTTGAGCCCGGTGCTGCGCCGGCATGGTCGCTGGGAGAGAGCGAGTTCGGCTGGATGAGCATCCTCGACCCCGCCGCCGACGCCTCGATGGAGGTGGTGCTGTGACGGATCATCAACTGACATGTCACCTGTCGTCGGCACGGAGCAGGTGCTGAATGCAGCTCGTTCTCACGATCACCGGAGAGAATGGCGAGCAGCTCGGCCGCGATGCGCGCAGGGTCTTCGGCAACGAGGGCGGCATCATCGGCCGCGGCAATGGCTCGACCTGGCGGCTGCCGGACCCGACCAACACATTGTCCGCCCGCCACGCGACGATCGCCCACAACGGGCTTGGCTTCACGATCACCGACACCAGCACCAATGGCGTCTATATCAACACGGTGGATGTGCCGCTCGGCCGCAACAACACCGCGCCGCTGGCGGATGGCGACCTGCTGTATCTCGGCGACTATGTGCTGTCGGTCGCTTTCGAACAGGATGTCGTGGACGACCGCCGCAGGCTTGGGCTGGAAGGCTCGGCGGCGGTGCGGATCGGCGGCCACATCAATGCGCCGGGCATTCCACCCGTAGCCATTCCCGCAGCGCCGATCCCGGTCGCGCGCAGCATCACCGACCCGTTTGCGGTCGCGGCGCCGACGCCGGTCGATCCACTCGCGGCGCTTGGGGTCGGCCATCGGCCGGCCACGCCGCCGCCCGCGGTGATGCCGCCGGTCGCGGCTTCGCCGGACGATTTGTTGTTCAATGGACCGGGGCCGCAGGATCTGCTCGGCGCTCCGCTCGCGTCATCCCCGAACGGCGCTGCATCTCCATTCGACGGGATCCTGTCGCAATCCCTGAGCGTGCCTGCGCCGCCGAAGGGTCCGGATGATATTCTTGCGGCGATGGCGCGCGAACTGCTGGGACCGCAGCCGGCGAACGGCTTTGCCGGTCTGCCGGGCGGCATGCCGGATCTGTTAGGTCCGGCCCCGCCGCCACCGGTTGTTGCCCCCGCGCCATTGGGGTTTGCGCCGCCGCCGGTCGCGCCTCTTGCGCAGGCGATGCCGCCTGTCATGCATCCGCCTGTAGCTCCGGCCGTCCCGGCACAGCAGATCATTCCCGACGATTTCGATTTCAGCGACCTGCTGGGCGCCGCACCGCCGCCCATGCCGGCTCCTCCGCTCGCGCAGCCGCCGGCAGCGTCACTTCCTCCACTGCCGCTGTCTCCGGTTGCGCCTTCCGCCATAACGCCAGCACTTCCACCATTGCCGGGACAACCGCCAAGCCAACTGCCAAGCCAACCGCTCGCGCAGCCGGCTGTTGCGTTGCCGCCAATGCCGGCGGTTCAGGCTGCGCCGTTACAGTCGCCGGCTCTACCGCCACGTCCTGGAGCCCAGCAGCCAGCGTTACCGCCGGCGCAAGCGCCGGCTCCCGGCGGACTTCAGCCGATGGCCAATCGCCGGCCGTTGAGTCCGGCGCTGGCCGGAAGCCTGGTGGCGCTCCGCAAGCCCGGTGAGGCTGCCTCACCGTCGGATGGCCGGGCGCTCGATCCGCTTGCGGTGTTGCGGCAGCGGGCGGGCGAGCGCACGCAATTCGCCGGTGCATCGGCGCGGTCTGATGTGCGGACACCACGGGCCGCAACGCCATTGCCTGCTGTCGGTGGGACGCACTCCAGCGCTGACGACCTTGCGGTGTTCTGGTCGGCGCTTGAGATCGACCCTGGCACGATCCCGCCGGAACGCCGGCACGACATCCTCATCGAACTCGGCCGCGCCTTGCGCGAGACGGCAGAGGGACTTGTCTCGGTGCTGGCGGCGCGGCGCTCGGTGAAAGGCGAGCTTCAGATGGAGCAGACCCGCGTCCAGTCGGGCGACAACAATCCGTTCAAATTCCTGCAGAACGGTGGCGATGCGTTGCGCAAGGGATTGAGCCAGGAGCCAGGCTTTCTGCCCTTGTCCCGCGCGGTGCGCGAAGGCTTCCGCGACATCAAGGCGCATGAGATGGCCTCCGCCGTGGCGATGCGCTCGGCCATCGGCAATGTGCTGACGCAACTGAGCCCGGGCGTGATCGAAGCCTCGACCGTGACGTCGCCGGGATTGTTTGGTCGCAAGACCGACAAGTCCAAGCTCTGGGACGAATTCGCAACACTTCACAGCGCGCTGGTCGATGACATCGACCGGACCACCCGTACGGTGGTCGGCGAGGAATTCGCCCGCGTTTACGACCAGCAGCTTGCCCAGTTGCGGCAGGCGGGGAAGGACCCGGCATGACTTCGGTAACACCTTTGAACCGGCGGTCCTGCCTGCTGGGAAGCCTTGCGCTTGCGGCGACGCTTGGCGCCTGCTCGACGCAACGTGAGCCAAAGACCAGCGGCATCAAGTTCCTGATCGAGGCGGACTCGCTGGTGAATCCGAATGAAAAGGGCGAGGCGTCGCCGGTGGTGGTGCGCGTCTACGAACTGAAATCGGTCACCGCATTCATGCAGGCAAGCTTCTTCGACCTGCTGGACAACGACACCCAGAAACTTGGCGCGGACCTTGTTGCGAAGCGGGAGTTCGAGCTGAAGCCGGGGGCCCGCGAGGAGTTCGAGCGGGAGACACCCATCGAAACCAAATCGATCGGTGTGGTTGCCTGGTTTCGCAATCTCGATCAGGCCGACTGGCGCAAGACCTTCGATGTCGATTCCGAGCGGAACAATGACATTGTCGTAAAAGTGACAGCCCAGTCGATAAGTATCGATACGGACTCCAGCCGCAAGTGGCGGATGTTCTGAAGCAATGACGCACGTCCGGCCGAGGCAACGCAAAGAACCAAAGTATGTCATTGACGAGTAAGCCAATCTGGCAGGAGGGGATGCTGGTCCGGCCGCAGCATTTCCAGCAGTATGACCGCTGGATCGAACGGCTGGTGGAAGGCCGCGTGCAGGGCCTGCTCGGCCATGGCTGGGGCGTCCGGCGGCTGGTCATCGACAAGGACGCGCTTGCGCTTGGCCGCATCTCCGTCGTCGACATCGACGCCATCCTGCCGGATGGGACCAGCCTCTCATTGCCGGAGCATGCGCCGCTGCCGCAGCCGCGCGCGGCGCCTCCCGCTGTCAAGGATCTGGTGGTGAAGATCGGCGTGTCGATCCGGCTGCGCGATGGGGCAGAGATTTCCGCCGATGGATCGCCGGCCCGCCGCTATGGCGCGCAGCTTCTCAAGACCCGCAATTCCGCCGCGCCGGACCGCGCCGCGGTGGATCTCAATGTCGCCACCCTGGCGACGCGGCTGATCTTCGCGGGAGAGCCGGAGGACGATCTGGTGGTCCTCCCGATCGTGCGGATCCAGGAGGTCAGCGCAACCGGCGGCGCGACGCTGGCTGAGAATTTCGTGCCGGCCTGCCTCGACATCCATGCGGTCCCGCGGCTGATCGCCGTTCTCAGCGAAGTCCGCACCTTGCTGAAAGCCCGTGGCGACACACTCTCAGCGCGTGCTGATCCATCGCGGGCCAGCGCCGACAGCGCGGGTCTCGTCGATCTGCTCACGCTGTCGATCATCAATGGTTACGAGGCGGAGCTGGAGCATTTCGCGACGACGGCGGGCACCCATCCCGAGACGCTGTTCCGCAGCCTGCTGTCGCTGGTCGGCAGCCTGTCGAGTTTCACGCCGGAGCGGCGCAAGCCGTCCGATCTGCCGGCCTATCGCCATGACGATCTTGAAGGCTGCCTGTCGCCGCTGGTCGAGGCGCTGCGGCGGATGCTGTCGGTCGTCGTCCAGCACAACGCCGTCTCGCTGCCGCTGCAGGATCGCGGATACGGCATCCACACCGCGGTGATCAGCGACCGCACCCTGTTCCAGGATTCGCGCTTCGTGATCGCCGCGCTGGCGAGTGTGCCGACCGAAGTGCTGCGCAGCCAGTTGCCGGCGCAGATGAAGATCGCCTCGGTCGAACAGATCCGTGACCTCGTCAACCTGCAGCTTCCGGGCGTTCCCATCCGCGCGCTGCCGGTCGCGCCGCGCGAACTGACATTCCTTCAGAACACGGTTTATTTCGAGCTCGATCAGTCGGTAGAACTGTGGCGGTCGTTGCCGCGCTCGGCGGCTTTCGCGTTCCATGTCAGCGGGCCCTACACCGACCTGCATCTTGAGTTCTGGGCCATCCGTGGGAAACGCACGTGAACCCCATGACTGATGCTGATGAACCCACGGTCATCGGGCGGCGGCCGGTTGGTCCGACCCGGGGCGTGCAGCGCCGTCCGACTCCGGCCCCGGTCGCAGTCAATCCGGCGTTGCCGTTGCGGCCCGGCGCGGCCGTTGCGCCGGTCGGGCAGGAGCCCCTGGCGCGCGGCGGGACGATCGATGCGGCGAGCGCACTCAGCCATATCATCATCGAGCCGCGGTCGCCGGCTGATGCGCTTGCCGCGGCCGCCGCGCCATTGTTCGTGATCGTCACCCAGCTGCGCAACACGCTGGAAAATGCCGATGTCGAAGCGCTGCGGCGTGAGATGGTCGATCAGCTCCGCCGTTTTGAGGAGCGCGCCGTGCGCGCCCAGGCGCGGGGCGGGGATATCAGCGCCGCGCGCTATGTGATGTGCGCACTGATCGACGAAGCGGTGATGACGACGCCCTGGGGCAGCGCCAGCAGCTGGAGCAGCAACAGCCTGCTCAATCAGTTCCACAACGAGACATGGGGCGGCGAGAAGGTCTTCGGCATCCTCGATCGCATTCGCGGCGAGCCCGCCAACTACATCGCTTTGCTCAAGCTGCTCGATCTTTGCCTGCTGATGGGCTTCGAGGGAAAATACGGCGTGCTCGAAGGCGGGCGGGAACGCCTTGACGATCTGCGCGACGAAGTCGGGCGATTGCTGCGCAAGCATCTGCCCGCGCCCGCGCCGGAGCTGTCCGCGCATTGGCGTGGCGTCGCGAGCCAGCGCGGCATCCGGCATTACGTGCCGCTATGGGTCGTGTTCGCGGTGGTCGGTCTCCTCGCGCTCATCGTCTACGGATATCTGCGCTGGCGGCTGTCGGGCGAACTCGCGCCGGTCGAAAGCATGATCGAAGCTCTTGGCCAGGCGGGCCGGTCCTAACGGAGACGCACCGTGCTTCAGGCCCTGTTGGCATCTCTGCTGTCGCTGCGCGGGCTGATCACCCTGATCGGCCTCGTCGCGATCGGCGCGTTGATCTGGTTCGGCGGTCCGTTCCTGAGTCTATGGGGCAGCCAGCCGCTGGCCGATCCGTTCGCGCGGGCGGGGGCGATCATCGGCCTCTATGCCGTCATCCTGCTGATCACGCTCGGCCGTTACTGGCTGGCGCGCCGCAACAACCAGCGCATGATCCAGTCGCTGATGGAGAATGAGAGCCTGGTCTCGGTCTCCGACAATCTCAGCGGCGAGGAAGTCGCGCTGATCCGCGAGCGGTTCGAGGATGCGCTCAAGGTCCTGCGCGAGACGCTGTTTCAGGGCAAGCACGGCAACGGCTATCTGTTTGAACTGCCGTGGTACATCATCATCGGACCGCCGGGCGCGGGCAAGACCACGGTGCTGCGCAATTCCGGCCTCGAGTTTCCGCTGGCGCAACGGTTGGGTGTCGATCCGGTGGCCGGCATCGGCGGCACGCGCAACTGCGACTGGTGGTTCACCGATCAGGCGGTGCTGATCGACACCGCGGGGCGCTACACGACCCAGGACGTCAACGCCGCGGTGGACCGCGCCGCGTGGCGCGGCTTCCTTGATCTGCTGCGCACTCATCGCCGCCGCCGGCCGATCAACGGTATCCTCCTGGCCATCAGTCTGTCCGACCTGCTGCTGCGCGACGAGAACGAGCGCAAGCGCCATGTCGAGGCGATCAGGACCCGTATCCAGGAACTGACCAAATCCTTCGGGATGCAGATCCCGGTTTATCTGCTCATCACCAAATGCGACCTGATCCCCGGCTTCACCGAATTCTTTGATGATCTCGACGATGACGGGCGCGCCCAGGTGTGGGGCACGACATTTCCGTTGGACGCCCCCGGCGAGCGGATGACGGAAAAGTTCGAGGGCATCGCGCGCGAACTGACCGATCGTCTCGAGGACAGCGTGCTGCCACGCATGCATGCCGAGCGCGGCATTGCGCGCCGCGCCGCGATCTATGCGTTCCCCAAGGAGTTCTGGAGCATCCGCGCGGCGGTGGGCGGCTTTGTGGCTGATGTGTTCCGGTCGAGCCGGTTCGAGGCGAAACCGCTGCTGCGCGGCATTTATTTCACCAGCGGCACCCAGGAAGGCACGCCGATCGATCGCATCATCGGCGCGCTGAGCCGCAATTTCGGGCTGCAAAGCGGGAGCCAGCGCGGTGCGCATGCCGGCCAGGAGAAGGCGTTCTTCATCCGGCGGCTGCTGACCGATGTGGTGTTTGCCGAGCAGGGCATGGTCGGCTCCGACCGCAAGCTCGAGCGCAAGCTGCTGCTCGTGCATACCGGCAGCTACGCCGCCGCGGTGACGCTGCTGGCCGGCGCGGCGCTGCTCTGGTACGGGGCGTTCTCGCGCAGCGAGGCGCGCATCGAGGACACCCGGCTCGCCGCCACGGCGGTGACTGCGCGCGTCGACCAGCTCCGCGGGCCCCCGGATTTTGTCAACGTGCTGCCGGTGCTCGATGCCGCGCGCCAGGTGCGTGTCGCCACCGGCGAGAACAATTTCTTCGCCTGGCTGGATGGGCTTGGCCTGTCGGCGACGCCGGCGCTCGCGCCGCTGGCGCAGGAGGCCTATGACCGCACGCTGGTCACGCGGCTGCTGCCGGCCTTTGCTGCGCGCCTCACGGCGAGGCTCGATCAGATGTTGCGCAGCGCCGACGAAGCTCAGCTCGATACGCTGCGCGAAGTCTTCCGCGCCTATCTGATGCTGGGTGATCCGGCCCGCTTCGACAAAGCCGACGTCACGCGCGCGGCGCGCACGGAGGTGACTGCGGCATTCTCGCTCGATCCCAGCCGTGCCGCGGCGATGAACCGTCACGTCGACCGGCTGATGGAACTGCTGCCGAGGCCGTTCCAGATCGACCAGCGTCTCGCTGCGACGGTCCGCTCGCGTCTCGCACGGCGTCCGCGGGTCGATCAGGTCTATGCGCGCCTGTTGCGTGAGGGCACGCAGAATCCGCGCCTGCGGCCGATCGATATCGCGAGCATGCTCGGCACCGGCAGCCTGGAGACCACCGCGCCGCGCGCCGCCACCATTGCCTATGCGTTGCCGAATGACCCGAATTTCAGCTACGGCGCGGATGGCGCGAGCATCGGCGGCATTTTCACGCGCGACGGCTTCTACGACTTCGTGCTGCCGCGCCTGCCGGCGCTGGTGCGGGAGGAGCAGGGCGCCGACTGGATCGTTGCCGGCAGCTCGATCGACGACGCGAACCTGCAGATCGTCACCCGGCAGGTGATGGACCGCTATGTCGCCGACTATATCCGCACCTGGAACAGCGCGCTGTCGTCGATCGTCACGGTGAAATTCTCTGACCTGCGGCGCGGTCTGGCGGTGGTGCAGGGGCTGGCGTCGCCGCAGACGCCGCTGATCCGGCTGGTGTCGCTGGTGAAGGAGAACACCGAACTGCCGCTGCCCGGCGACGATGCCGCGAAGGCGGCCGGGCAGCAGGCGCCCGCAGGCCTTGGCGCGGTGGCGGCCGGCGCCGTGAGCCAGACCGCCAACGCCGCCGTGACAGCGGCGCTCGGCGAGGGGCCATGGCCGGGCAAACAGATCACCGATGCTTTTGCGCCGCTGGCGCAACTGGCTTCGCCCGGGCCCGGCGGAACGGCGCCCGGCATCGTGCGCATCCGTGATCTGTTTGGTGGACTGTTTGCGAGCATGTCCGGCATTGCGACCGCGCCGGATCCCAATCAGGCCTCGTTCGAAGTGGTCCAGCGCCGGGTCAAGGATCCCAATTCGGATGCTTTGGGCGCGTTGCGCGCGGATCTGGCGCAGCGGCCCGATCCGATCCGCACCATCGAAACCGAGATCGTGGCGTCCTCCTGGTCCGCACTGCTCAAGCTCGGATACGAACACGTCAACAATGCGTGGAAGCGTGACGTCGTGCCGCTCTGCGAGGGCGTGATCTTCCAGCGCTATCCGATGTTCCCTTCGGCGACCGAGGACGTCACGCTGCGCGATTTCGGCGATTTCTTCCGTCCCGGCGGCGTGGTCGACGACTTCTATCAGAAGTATCTCACGTCACTGGTCGTCGATCAGCGCAATGGCCTCGCGCCGGCGCGCATCGATGGCGTCGCCGTTCCGTTCCGTCCGGATTCGCTGGCGCAGTTCCAGCGCGCGCGGCTGATCCGCTCCGCCTTTTTCTCCGGAGCCGGGTCGGCGCCGTCGGTGAAGTTCAGCATCCGGCCGGTCTTCATGTCGCCCGATCTGCTGCGCGCGACACTGTCGATGGACGGCAAGGACGTTGTCTATCGCCATGGTTTGGCGCGCGCCTATGATCTCGAATGGCCGACCCGCACCGAGGCGAGCAGCGTGTCGGTGACGCTCGTGATGCTCGACGGCACCGAGAAGAAGGTCGAGAAGAACGGGCCCTGGGCGCTGTTCCGTCTGGTCGATACCTCGCTGCTCGCCTCGCGCGGTAGTACCGACCGTTTCGGCTTCACCATCGGCGTCGGCAAGCCGGACGAAGCCCGGATCACCTATGAACTCCGGGCGGCCAGCGTCAGCAATCCCTTCAGCCTCGGCGTGCTGCGCTCGTTCCGCTGCCCGGACAGTCTATGACAGCCAAGGGAACAGGCCCTCGCGGACTTTACGGGAAGATCCCGGCCAAGGCCGATTTCATCCACCGCAATCTGCCGACAGCCTTCATCATTCCGTGGGATGAATGGCTGCGCCGCTCGCTGTCCGCCAGCCGCGACGCCCTGAGCAAGGAGTGGGTGAAGACCTATCTCAGCAGCCCGGCCTGGCGCTTTGCGCTCGACCCCGGAATCGTCGGATCGTCAGGGTGGCTTGGCGTGCTGGTGTCATCCATTGATGAGGTCCAGCGGTGTTATCCGCTGACGCTGGCGGTGGCGCTGCCGCCCCGGATGACGCTCGGCGATCTGGGCGCCGATATCGACCCGGGCCTTGAGCAGCTTGAAACCATCGCGCTGCGCCTGATCGCCGGCGAGACGGCGGTCGACGACGTGCTGAGCGAACTATCATCCGTGACGTTTGATTTTGAGTCAGGCGCCAGCCATGAGCATGGCGTTCGTCATTGGCGGGGTGGCGGTGCGGTGGCCAGCTTCAATACGCCATCGCCGCGATCGGTCGCCACGATGATTGCCGATGTCATCCCCGGCGGGCCCGCGGCGGGCCTGAGCTGCTGGTGGCATCGGGGATGGGGCGCGCATCATGCAGCATCCGTCGTCGCATTTGGCCTGCCGCCGGCCGACGGCTTTCCCGCCTTCCTGGATGGACGCTGGGATGCTTATGGCTGGAGCCCGCCATGAGCGAATTCGGCGGCCTGGGCCTGTTTCCATGGCGGTCATCGTCGGCGACACGGTGCGGGGTGCTGCACACCGTCAACGAAGACTCGCTGGTCGAGGCGGTGGAATCCGGCGTGTTCCTGATCGCCGACGGCATGGGCGGCCATGCCGATGGCGCTGTCGCGAGCCGTGCGATCGCCGAGGTGATCCGGCGGGTCACCGCGGTGGATGTGGCGCTCGAAGAGCATGTCGTGACGGTCGAGGAAGCGCTGCAGTCGGTCAATATCGCCCTGCGGCAGGAGGCGCTCGCGCGGGGCCGGGATGTCATCGGTTCGACCGTCGCCGTCCTGCTGCTGGATGCGACCTATGCTGTCTGCATCTGGGCGGGCGATTCCCGCGTTTATCTGTTGCGTGACGGCCATCTCTACCGGCTGACCAGGGATCATGCGGTGGGCGTCGAGGAGGGACTTGATATCCCCGGCGCGCCGCTGACGCGCGCTGTCGGCTCCGCTGACGAGTTGATGCTCGACCGGCTGGTGACCTCGCTGCAGGCCGGCGACACGTTTCTGGTCTGCAGCGACGGCATCAACAAGGCCGTTTCGGATGACCAGCTCGAAGCGGTTCTGGCGGACCCGGTCGATGGCCTTGCCGCGCGGATCGTCGCCCAGGCGGTGACCAGCGGCAGCCGGGATGACGCCAGCGCCATCGTGGTCCGCTATGAAGGCGAGGGGACTGGAAACGAGGGCGGTGCGCCGTGACCACAGGCGCTCCGGCCCCGTCGCCCGCCGTCGGTGATTGTCTGCGCGGCCGCTTCGACCTTGAAGAGGTGATCGGCGAAGGCGGAACCAGCACGGTCTACCGGGCGGTCGATCGCATCCACCGGCAGGCGCGCGACGAGACGTCGGAAGTTGCCGTCAAGGTGTTGAAGCCGGTCAGTCCGGATCATCAGGATCTGATCGCGCTGCTGCATCGGGAAGGCCGCCGCCTGCGCGACCTTGTTCATCCCAACATTGTCCGCGTCTATGATTCTGATTTCGACGGTGCGCACCACTATCTGGTGATGGAGCTGCTGCGCGGACGGACACTCGCGCAGGTGCTGGCGCAGCGGAACGGCCGGCCGCTGCCGGCCTTGCAGGCGATGGGGCTGGTGCGCGCGCTCGCGTCCGGGCTTGGTCATGCGCACCGGCATGGCGTGACCCATGGTGACCTCAAGCCGGGCAACGTGTTTCTCACCGACGCCGGCGACACCAAGATCCTGGATTTCGGGACTGCGCTGCCGCTCGATCCGGCCTTTCGCCCGAATCTTGATGAGGCGACCGAGCATATGGTCGATCGCGTGGGTGCGGTGACGCCGGCTTATGCCTCGCTGGAGATGCTGGCGGGCGAACCGCGCACCGAAGCGGACGATGTCTTCTCGCTGGCGATCATCGCCTACATGGTGGCGACGGGCCAGCATCCCTATCAGCGCCGCGCAGCGGATGAGGCTTTGCGTGAGTCTTTGGTGCCGGCGCGGCCGGTCGGATTGTCACGCCGCCGGTGGAATGCGTTGCTGAGCGGACTTGCGCTGAGGCGGCAGGACCGGATCGACAGCATTGAGGACTTTGCGGACCGGTTTGCAAAGATCGGCGTGTTTGATAGCTATTAGAGCACTATCCCGGGAGTGCTTTAATCCGGCGTCGCTGTGGACATCGCCGCCTTGAATCTCAGGCGGTCTTTCTCAGCATACAGTCTCGCATCCTTTGATGATGCGCATGATCTCCGCTCCGGAAAGCTGTTCGCCAGCCATGCTTCTTCTCTGTGTCTGCTCTCGCGCGGCGTGTCGAGGACGCTCTTGTGGATCGGCAACGGCTGCGACGAATTGGCGCTTGGATCCCAGCTTGCAACGTCACCGGGAACGGCGAGAGTGAGCGTGTCGTTGTCAGCAGCCGGCAGTTTGTTGTTGAACATCGCGTCTGCTGACAGTCCGATGGTGGCCGGTGGAGCGGCTTTGCAGAACGTGTCTCCTTGTTTGCATGCGCAGCCTTTCCACCTCTCAGCACACCGCCGGTATGCTGGCGCGCGTTGTTGCGTCGCCGCAAGCGGACGGTCCTGGAAGTGAGACACGAGGCGGCTGGACCGTCTTGCCCGCGGCGGCACGACATCTGGCCCCATGTGCCGGTTTTCAGTCTCCCGGAGCCCTTTTGCAAAGTTTGAGTGCGCTGCAGAACAAGACGGTGGGGGGGAGCCTTCCTAGCTTTTCACAATGACTGACGAGGTGCATTCACCGCCGATCGCAGCTCAAGTGGAGCGGATTGGCCTGTCTTCAGCCCGGCTCCGCCGCGAGGCGCTGGCTCCCTTGCTCGGAACCGCCCGCCGCCTCATCACAGTCGCGCTGCAACTCCTTGCAGTCTCGGTCCTGGTCTTCTTTGTTCTGCGGGCGATCCCGGCGGATCCGCTGGCGATGCTGCTGCCGCCGAACGCGACCGTGGAGGACGCGGAGCGGATGCGCCATGCCTTCGGTCTCGATCGTTCGATCCCGGAGCAATATTTGATCTGGCTTGGGCATGCGCTGCAGGGAGATCTGGGAACGTCGATCCAGTCCCGCCAGCCGGTGATCCAGCTGATCCTGACCGCCCTGCCGACGACGCTTGAACTGGTGTTCTGCGGTCTCGTTCTTGGGATTTTCTTTGGCTTCGTCTTGGGGCTTGTGACGTTCTGGTGGCGGGGAACGGCGCTGGAGCGGGTTGGCGAGGTGACCGCGAGCTTCGCGCAATCCATTCCGGAATTCCTGTGGGGGATCCTGCTGATCCTCATCTTTGGACTGTGGCTCAATTTTCTGCCGTTCATCGGGCCGATCGATTCCCGGATGATCATCCCGTCCCAGACCGGGTTCCTGTTGATCGACACGGCGCTGGCGGGGCGCTGGGATGCCTTCGGCAGCCGGCTGACCCATCTCATCCTGCCATCGTTTGCCATCGCGATGATCAAGGCGCCCTTGATCATGCGGCTGCTGCGGTCGAGCCTGGTCGAGGTTTATACCGAGGACTACGTCAACTCGGCGCGGCTGCGCGGCGTCGGCGAAGCCCGCATCCTGTTTCATCACGCCTTGCGGAACGCGGCGATCCCGACGGTGACGCTGATCGGCGTGCAGGCCGCGCATACGTTTGGCGGGACGCTGCTGATCGAGGCGATCTACAGCCTGCCGGGTCTGGGCAATCTGATGATCAATGCGATCCGGGCCCACGATCTGCCGCTGATCCAGGGGATCACGCTGACCTATTGCGCCATCGTCCTGCTGCTGAACAGTCTGGTGGACCTGACCTATCTTTGGCTCAATCCAAGGCTGCGGGCACAATGATCAGCATGCGCCATCCCGTCCTGAAAGAGCCTCGCGTGCTGATCGGCGGGAGTGTCCTGCTGATCATCGTTGCCGTCGCTGTGTTCGCGCCGCTCCTGGCGCCGCACGATCCGAACGAGCAGGACCTGCTGCGCCTTCTGCTGCCGCCGTTCTGGAAAGAGGGGGCCGATCCGGACTTTTTGCTGGGCACGGACAATCTCGGCCGCGACATTCTCTCACGTCTGATCTACGGCGCTCGTGTCGCCGCGATCGTCGGCACCATCGTGCCGCTGGGGACTGGCCTGATCGGAGGGTCGATTGCCCTCATCGCCGGCTATTGCGGCGGCCGTGTCGACTGGGCGGTCTCCAAGCTGGTCGATATCTGGATGTCGTTTCCGGCGGTGGTGCTGTCGCTGGTGCTGATGGTCGGGCTGTCGCCGGGTCTGCGCAACGTCATCCTGGCGACCATCCTGGTGGACTGGACGCGGTTCTGCCGCGTCACCCGCGCGGGCATTCTGGGCATCATGAAGCTCGACTATATTTCGGCGGCGCGCATCGCTGGCGCCTCGCATGTTCAGATCATGATGAAGGACCTGCTGCCGGGTGTCCTGCCGATCATCATCACGCTGCTCAGTGTGCAGATCGGCGTTGCGGTGATCGTGGAGTCGGTGCTGTCCTTCGTCGGCGTGTCGGTCGAACCTTACATCCCGACCTGGGGCGTGATGCTGGCCGATGGTCTCACCACCGTGTTCCAGGAGCCGTGGGGACTGGTGTTTCCCATGCTGGCCATCATCACCACGGTGCTGGCCGCCAACATGCTGGGCGATGGCCTGCGGGTCAGTCTCGACCCGCGCGTCGCCATGCAGCGGGAGATCGACGCATGAGTTCTCTCGCGCTCCGGAGCACGGCTC
>Ga0180223_1001038_pt1 | contig 24531 bp, 20 predicted proteins | sample eDN5th30CKraftOP_FD_151337 | JGI IMG/M metagenome (GOLD analysis project Ga0180223, IMG submission 151337) | Enriched Organic Plus compost microbial communities from Emeryville, California, USA - eDNA 5th pass 30_C Kraft OP (version 2) (version 2) ... | reverse complement strand
TGCCTTGCCGAAGCGCCTCGGGAACCGCGCTGGCCGCGCCGCGTCGGCGCAGGCGCGGCCAGGACGCCAGGCACATGCCCCGCCGTCCGGCCGGCCGGGCAGCCTATTTGCGGGCCTGCTGGTACAGCGGCATTACCTGCGCGGCGATTTTTTCCAGATCGGCGGTGCGCGTCGCGGCGGACGGGTGGGTGGAAAGGAATTCCGGCGGGTTGCTGCCGCCGGCCAGCGCACCCATCTTCTGCCACAGCGTGACCGCGGCGCCCGGGTCATAGCCGGCGCGCGCGGCAAGTTCGACCCCGATGTGATCGGCCTCGGTTTCGTGGGTGCGGCTGTTAGGCAAGGTGAACATCACTTCGGTCAGCTTGCTGCCCAGGTCCGAAGTGACGCTGCTGCCCGTCACCGCGGACAGCACCGACAGCCCCAGGCTGGTCACCATCTGCTGGGAGACCTGCTCGCGCGAGTGCTCCCTCAGCGCATGAGCCATCTCATGGCCGATGACCGCCGCCAGCTCGGCGTCGGTGGCCTTCAACTGCTGTATCAGCCCGCTGTAGACCGCAATCTTGCCGCCTGGCATGCACCAGGCGTTGACCTCGTCCGATTTCAGCACATGGACTTCCCATTTCCATTGCGCGGCGTCGGGACGGAACACGCCCACCTGGGCGATGAGACGCTGGGCGATGGCCTTGACGCGCCGGGTCTGGGCCGCGTCGACATCCAGCGCGCCCTGCGCCCTGGCCTGTGAAATCAGGCTGGTGTACTGCTTCTGGGCTTCCTGTTCCAGGGCCTGCTCGGAGACCATGCTGGACATGTACTGCTGGCGCTGCACCCCCACCGCGCCAGAGCCGGTGGTCTGCACCGCGGCGCAGCCGCCCAGCGCCAGGACCGCCGCGGCAAGCGCGGCGCGGGAAAGACGGCGAAAGATCCAAAACTCGTTCATGCTCCGCTCCTTTGAAGAAACCAGGCTCTTTTATCCAGCTCTTTTGGTCCCGGCTGTTGCAGGTTTGCAGGCCACATCAGCTTAGGATTCGCCAGGCACATGACAGTCCTCAAGGACTGTCATGTGTCCGGGCTGTTCCCACCTCGCGGCCTGCATGCCGCTCGGATTCGCCAGGCACATGACAGTCCTCAAGGACTGTCATGTGTCCGGGCTCATCCCACCTCGCGCTAAGCGTTCGTCTGGGCCCTGTGGCGCAGCGCATGATCCATCAGCACGATGGCCAGCAGCGCCTCGACGATGGGCGTGGCCCGTATGCCCACGCAAGGGTCGTGGCGGCCCAGTGTCTGCACCTGCACGGGCTCGCCGGCCCGGTTGACGGAGCGGCGCTCCACCCTGATGCTGGAGGTCGGCTTGATGGCCAGCGACACAGTAATGGGCTGGCCCGAAGAGATGCCGCCCAGCACCCCGCCCGCATTGTTGCCGATGAAGCCGTCCGGCGTCAGTTCGTCGCCATGCTCCGACCCGCGCTGGGCGATGCTGTCGAACCCTGCGCCAATGGACACGCCCTTGACCGCATTGAGCCCCATCATTACGTAGGCGATGTCCGCGTCCAGACGGTCGTACAGGGGCTCGCCCCAGCCCGCCGGCACGCCGTCGGCCACGACCTCTATGCGCGCGCCGATGGAATCGCCGTCTCGGCGCAGCTGGTCCATGTAGTCCTCCAGCTGCGGCACCACGGCCGCGCTGGGCGCGTAGAACGGGTTTTTGGGCACCTCGTCCCAGGACTCGAACGGAATGGAGATGGGGCCCAGCTGGCTCATGTAGCCGCGGATGTGCACGCCGTGCGTCTGCGCCAGCCATTTCTTGGCGATGGCGCCGGCCGCCACGGTGGGCGCGGTCAACCGCGCCGAAGAACGCCCGCCGCCGCGCGGATCGCGCAGGCCGAATTTGCGCCAATAGGTGTAGTCCGCATGCCCGGGACGGAAAGTGTCGGCGATATTGCCGTAGTCCTTGCTGCGGGCGTCGGCGTTGCGGATCAGCAGGCCGATGGGCGTGCCGGTGGTCAGGCCTTCGTGCACGCCCGACAATATCTCTACCTGGTCCGGCTCCTGGCGTTGGGTCACGTGGCGCGAGGTGCCCGGACGGCGCCGGTCGAGTTCGGCCTGTATGTCGGCCTCGGTCAGCGCCATGCCGGGGGGACAGCCGTCGACCACGGCGCCGATGGCCGGGCCGTGGGATTCGCCAAAGTTGGTGACGCAGAAGAGTTTGCCTAAGGTGTTGCCGGACATGATGGGTAATCGAAGAAGAAAAGAAACGCGCAAGCCCGCATTATGGCATTACGAGGAGCAGCTGACCTCCAGGTCGCGGGCCCATTCGGGCGCCGGGCCCGCATAGGACTCGTAGCCCTGCCGGGCAGTGCAGGGGTCGCGCAGCAGCTTCAGCAGGGTATCGATCTCGCCCGCGTCGCCCTGCTCCGCCGCGCGGATGGCGATTTCGGCCAGGTGATTGCGCAGCACGTACAGCGGGTTGGCGCGCTGCATCTGCGCCACCCGCTCGCCGTCCGGGCGCGCATCCCGCGCCAACCGCTGGACGTAGCGGACCAGCCATGCCGAGGCCGCCCCGCGGTCGGTGAACAAGGCAAGAAAAGGCTCGGGGTCGCGCGGGGCGTCGGCCAGCATGCGGAAGCTCAGCGTGAAATCCGCCCGCTGCATGTGCAGCATGCGCCACCAGTCGTCCACCAGTCCGGCGTCCTGCTCTTCCCAGGCGCGCCAGCCGAACTTGCGCGCCAGGTTGACCTGATAGGCATCCAGGAAATCCGCCTCGAAGGGCTGCAGCTGTTCGCGCAGCGCGTCCGGCTCCAGTCCCAGCCCCACCAGGCTGTTGGCCAGCCTGTACAGGTTCCAGTGCATGACCGAGGGCTGGACGTTCCATGCGTAGCGTCCCTGGGTATCGGTGTGGTTGCAGATATGGCCGATCTGGAAGGCGTCCATGAAGCCATAAGGCCCGTAGTCCAGCGTCAGGCCGAGAATGGACATATTGTCGGTATTCATCACGCCATGGCAGAAGCCCGCCGTCTGCCAGTGCGCCACCAGGCTGGCCGAGCGCGCCACCACGGCGCGCAGGAAGCGCAAGGCGGTTTCGTCCTGGGACCCGCCGGCGCGGCACTCGGGATAAAACTTGTCCACCACGTAGTCCAGCAGGATGCGCAGGTTGTCCGGATGCCCCGTCCAATGTTCGAAAGACCCAAAGCGCACGAAGGACGGCGACACGCGCGTGACCACCGCCGCCTTTTCGATGGTTTCGCGGCGCACGGGATCGTCGGCGGTGACGATGGCCAGCGCGCGGGTGGTGGGGATGCCCAGCCCGGCCATGGCTTCGGAGGCCAGATATTCGCGCACCGACGAACGCACCACGGCGCGGCCGTCGCCCATGCGCGAGTAGGGCGTCAACCCCGAGCCCTTGAGCTGCACTTCCCAGGTGCCCGAGGGGCCGACCACCTCGCCCAGCAGATGCGCCCTGCCATCGCCCAGTTGGCCCGCCCAGACGCCGAACTGGTGGCCGCTGTACACGGCGGCCAGGGCCTGGCCGCCCGGCAGGCCGGCATCGCCCGCGCACACGCGCAGGAACTCGGGCGTCTGCAAAGCCGCCTCGGACAGTCCCAGCAGGGCCGCGACCTCGGCGTTGGCATGCAGCAGGCGCGGATTCCTCAGCGGCTGCGGCTGCAGCCGGGTATAGAAATCGGCAGGCAGTTGCGCGAACGAATTGATGACCTGCAGGCGGTCCACGGTATCGACGGTCATGGCGGCTACGTCCTTGCGCGGGCGTGCGCCGCGGCCTTGGCCGCCTTGGCGGCCCGCTTGGCAGGACGCACATAAAAAATGGCGCACAGATAGAAAACCAGGGCCAGCGCAATTTCTATTCCCGCCAGCGCGGCCGAGGCCGGCGAGGGGTCGGACCAGGCGCGCACCACGCCTTCCATCAGGTATAGCAGGATCAGCATGCTGGCCCATTGCATGGTGTAGAGGCTGCCCTTGAGCACGCCGCGCAGGGGCAGCAGCAGGGGCAAGGCCTTGAGCGCCAGCAGCGAGCCGCCCGGCCGCAGCGGGGCTGCGCCCAGCTCCCAGATCAGGCACAGGGCGATCAGGGCCGCCAGCGAAAGGGCCGCGCCGCAGCGCAGGACGGGATTCAGTTGCGTCGTGGTCATGCTGGTATTATTACCCGGATTGGAAAACTCGTTGTCCAGGGAAGGCGGCACGGCCCCGGCGCATCCGGGCGGCCGCCCTGCGCTCATGACCCGTCAAGAAGCCGACTCCACCGCCGCTGCAGGACAAAGCCCCGGCCACCGCCGGGCCGCCCACGAGGCCTGGCTGGCCGACGCCGGCAAAGTGCTGCGCTATGCGCTGCAGCGCGCCGGCGAAAAAAAGCTGCCCCAGATCGCCGCAAGCCTGACCTACACCACCGTGCTGGCCATCGTGCCTTTGCTGGCCGTGGTGCTGGCGCTGTTCACGGCCTTTCCGCTTTTCACGGAATTCAAGGTCGCGCTGGAAAATTTCCTGACTTCCAGCCTGATGCCGCCGGCGGTGTCGGACAACGTCATGAAATACCTCAACCAGTTTGCGGCCAAGGCATCGGGCCTGACGGCGGTGGGCACGGTATTCCTGATCGTGGTGTCGGTGCTGCTGATCATGACCATAGACGGCGTGCTGAACGACATCTGGAGCGTGGAGCGCCAGCGGCCGCTGCGCCAGCGCATGCTGGTGTATTGGGCGATTATCTCGCTGGGTCCCATCCTGGCCGGGGCCAGCCTGTGGACCACGGCCTTCCTGGCGCGCGAATCGCTGGGCCTGGTGCAGGACACCCCCGCCAGCCTGAACCTGCTGCTTTCCGCCGTGCCCATCGTCATCACCAGCCTGGGGTTCGCGGCGCTGTTCGTCTACGTGCCCAACCGCCAGGTGTACTGGCGCGACGCGCTGGCGGGCGGCTTCGGCACCGCCGTGGTGCTGGCCATCATGAAATGGGGCTTCGCCCTGTACATCTCGCGCTTTCCCTCGTACACCGTGATCTACGGCGCCTTCGCCACCCTGCCCATCTTCCTGCTGTGGATATACCTTTCCTGGCTGGGGATACTGCTGGGCGCGACCGTGGCCGCCACTCTGCCCTCGCTGCGCCTGCGGCGCTGGGCCGAGCAGCGCCAGCCGGGCGCGGCCATCATCGACGCGGTCAGCATCCTGCGCCTGCTGCGCAGCGGCCAGGGCAGCGCCTCGCCGGGACGCAGTTCACGCTTTCTGGGCGCGCATCTGCGCCTGCATCCGGACGAACTGCTGTGCGTGCTGAACGCGCTGAGGGACCTGGGCTACGCCGTGCCCACGCAGGACAAGGACAAAGGCTCCGACCAATGGGTGCTGGCCTGCGACGTGCGCGAGGCGCGGCTGGGCCGGCTGGTCGACGCCCTGCTGATAGACCGCAGCCAGCCGGCGCTGCACAACGAGCCCGAATTACTGCAGGCCATATCGGCCGCACTGTCCTCCGATCCGGACATCACGCTGGAAACCGTCCTGAACAGCCGCCAAGCCATGCGCAAGGGCGTGCTATCCGAAAGCGGCGATATGCGGCAAAATACTAATACGCACATACGGCAGACGGGGGCCGGCGAGGACTCGCCGGCACCATAGCCGACCCCAGAAGCAGACCACAAAGCAGACCCGGGAGACCAGCCATGTTGAAAGTCAGTGAAATCCTGCGCGTGAAGGGGCATACCCTTTACACCGCCACGCCTGACACGCCCATCATCCAGGCGCTCGAAACCATGAGCGAACAAGACATCGGCTCGCTGGTCATCATGGAACACGGCGAACTGGTCGGCATGCTGACCTTCCGCGAAATCATCCGCCACCTGCATGCCAACAAGGGCAACACCGGCGACTTCACCGTGCGCAGCATCATGGACGACGCGCCTGTCAGCGTCACCCCCAACACCAGCGCCGAAGAAGTCCAGCGCCTGATGCTGGACAAGCATGCCCGCTACATGCCCGTCATGGACGGCCCCGTGCTGCAGGGCGTCATCTCTTTCTATGATATGGCCCAAGCGATTGTTGCGGCGCAGCAATTCGAGAACAGCATGCTCAAGGCCTACATCCGCGACTGGCCGGGCGATGGCGACGCCCTGCAGGCCGAACAGCGTGGCTGAGGCCTGTACGCCGCGAGGCTGCTAAAGCCGCGAGGCCGTTAGGGCCGCCGGCGCCTCAAGGCGCCCTGCCTCAAGAATCCATTTCCTGGCCGGCCCTGGCCTCCAGGTCGGCCCACGCCTGCTCGATGACCCGCGGGTCGTTGCCGCCCAGCACAGCCGGGTCCGACAGCATGCGGCGCCACTGGCGCGCCCCGGGGCGTCCCGCCATCCAGCCCAGCATGGGCCGGACGATCACCCGCAACGGCGTACCGCGCGCCGCCTCGCCGGCGGCATAGCGCGCCATGGCCTGCACAACCTGCCGCGGCCCGGGCAGCGCTTCTTGCGGAAACACCAGGCGCGACAGTTCCGACAACACACCGGGGTTGTGCCAGGCCGCGCGCCCCAGCATGACGCCATCGAAGCACCTCAGCAGCCCGGCAGCCTGGCCGGCCTGCGCAATGCCTCCGTTCAGCACGAAGCGGCTGTCCGGGAAATCGGCCTTCAGCTGTGCCGCGGCCTCGTAGCGCAGCGGCGGAATCTCGCGATTGTCCTTGGGCGACAGCCCCTTTAGCACCGCGTTGCGGGCGTGCACGATGAACACCCTGCAGCCCGCCTGATGCAGCGCGCCCACGAAGTCGCGCACGAAACCGTAGGATTCGTCATAGTCCAGCCCCAGGCGGTGCTTGACGGTGACCGGCACCGACACGGCGTCCTGCATCGCCTTGACACAGTCCGCCACCAGCGCCGGCTCCGCCATCAGGCAGGCGCCGAACGCCCCTTTCTGCACGCGGTCGGACGGACACCCGCAGTTCAGGTTGATTTCGCTATAGCCCCATTGCTCGCCCAGGCGCGCGCCGGCGGCCAGCGCCTGCGGGTCGCTGCCGCCCAGCTGCAGCGCCACCGGCTGCTCGGCGGGATCGAAATCCAGGTGCCGGGGCACGTCGCCATGCATCAGCGCGCCTGTGGTGATCATTTCGGTGTACAGGCGCGCCCGGGGCGCGAGCAGCCGATGAAAATACCGGCAATGCCGGTCCGTCACATCGATCATGGGTGCCACGCATACGCGCCAGTCCTGGGTTGCTGTTTTCGGGGGGGTAGTCACGTTAAGGTATAGTTGACCGGAGCAATGTCCGTGTTCAAAGGGCATCGAGGGGATTTTAACGTCTGGGCCCGCCGGTTGCCCCGGGGCCGGCCAGGCGCCCGCGGCGCGCCCGGCTGGTCTACAATCCATGGCCCACGGACTTCACCCTAAACACCGAATCTGCGACCTATGGCCGTCTTTACCCCCGTCAGCGACGACGATGCCCGCGCGCTGCTTGCGCATTTCACGCTGGGCGAACTTGTTTCCCTGCGAGGCATCACCGCCGGCATCGAAAACACCAATTATTTTCTCACCACGACCCGGGGCGAATACGTACTGACGGTATTCGAGGTGCTGAGCCGCGAGGAACTGCCCTTCTATATCGAACTGATGTACCACCTGTCGCAGCGCGGCATCCCCGTTCCCGAGCCTCAGACGGCGCGCGACGGCCAGCGCCTTGCGCAGCTGCACGGCAAGCCCTGCGCCATCGTCACCCGGCTGTCGGGCGGATACGTGGCCGACCCCAGTCCCGCGCACTGCGCGCTGGCGGGCGCCACGCTGGCCCGCACCCACCTGGCCGGGCGGGACTTCGCCATCCGCCAGCCCAATCTGCGCGGGCTGGCCTGGTGGCAGCAGACCATACCCAGCGTATTGCCCTTTCTGGACGGCGGCCAGGCCGCCCTGATCCAGGCCGCCCTGGACGAACAGACCCGGTTCGCCGCCGGCGAGGTCTATGCCGCGCTGCCCTCGGGTCCGGCGCACTGCGATCTGTTCCGCGACAATGTGCTGTTCGACGGCACTTACGAGATGCCCCGCATGGGCGGCTTCATCGATTTTTACTTCGCCGGCTGGGACACCTGGCTGTTCGACGTGGCGGTCAGCGTCAACGACTGGTGCGTCGACCACAACACGGGCATCTTCGATCAGGCGCGGCTGGATGCCTGGCTGGGCGCCTACGCCGGACTGCGTCCCTACACCGACGCCGAACGGCAGGCATGGCCGGTCGTGCTGCGGGCGGCCGCCCTGCGCTTCTGGACGTCCAGGCTGTACGATTATCATCTGCCGCGCCCGGCCCAGACCCTCAAGCCGCACGATCCGCGCCACTTCGAGCGCATCCTGCGCGCGCGCCGCGACACGCCGCCGGCGCTGCCCTGAACAGGGCCCGCACAACGTCCAACACAGGAATCGGATCCCCATGCAAGCTGCCATTCTGCCTTTTGCCTCCGGGTGGCGATGGATACAGGAAGGCGCCCGGCTGTTCCGGCGCCAGCCGCTGGCCATGTTCTTCTGGAGCCTGGCCACCGGCCTTATCATCACGCTTACCTATCTGGTGCCGCTGCTCGGCCAGATGGTGCTGATCGTGGCCATGCCCTCGCTCACCTTCATTACCCTGAACGCCTGCCGCCATATTTCGCAGGGCGGCCAGATGATGCCCGGCATGTGGCTGCAGCCTTTGCGCGAAGGCGATGCGCGCCGCCGGCTGTTCCGGCTGGGCCTGGCCTACCTGGGCTGCTGCCTGTTGGGCGGCTTCGCGGCCACACTGCCCTTCATGGGACAGCTGATGGCCGCCGTCGGCGACGCCGGCGCGCTCGACGAAGCCGCGCTGCTGCAGGCGATACGCGGGCCTTTCATCGTATTCGGCCTGCTTTATGTGCTGATCTCGGCCCTGTTCTGGCATGCCCCCGCACTGGTAGGCTGGCACAAGATCAAGCTGGCTCAGGCGCTGTTCTTCTCGATGGTGGCCTGCTGGCGCAACAAATGGCCTTTCCTGCTGTACGGCGCCAGTTGGGCCGGCATCTTCGTGGCGGTGCAGTTCCTGGGCGATCTGCTGGCGGGCTCGGGCCTGGGGCCGGGGGTGGCGCAGGCCATACTGACGCCCGTCAACATTGCCGTTGCGGCGGTGCTGTACTGCAGCTTCTATCCCACCTACCTGAGCGTGTTCGGCGGCCAGGCTGAAGTCTCTTAGCAGTCTGGCGTCGGCGGGCTTTCGCACCCCGCAGGACCTAAAAGCCCCACTGGCGCCACACAGGCTCCAGGCCGGCGGGCAGATCGGGCAGGCAGCCCAGGTCGATGCGGCTTTCGGATGGCGCATGGAAGTCCGAACCGCGCGACGCCAGAAAGCCATAATGGCGCGCCACATCGGCATAGCGCCGGTACTGCTCGGGCCGATGGCTGCCCGTAACGACCTCGATGCCCTGGCCGCCCAGCTGGCGGAACTGGTCGTACAGCGCGTCGGCCTGCACAGGCGTATATGTGTAGCGGCCCGGATGGGCGATGACGGCACAGCCCCCCGCGCCCACGATCCACCCCACCGCCTGCTCCAGCGTGGACCAGTGTATGCGCACATTGGCGGGCCCGGTGTCGTCCAGGTAGCGGTCGAACACTTCCTGCATGGAGGCGCACACGCCCTGCTCGACCAGGAAGCGCGCAAAATGGGTGCGGCTGAGCGACTGGGGATTGGCGGCGTACCGAAGCGCGCCCTCGTAGCTGCCGGGCACGCCCATGGCCTCGAGGCGCTGGCCGATCTCGCGCCCGCGGGCCACCCTGCTGTCGCGTATGGAGGCCAGCCCGGCCTGCAGCGCGGCGTCCTGCGGGTCCACGTTCAGGCCCACGATATGTATGGTCTGTCCCGCCCATGACGCCGAGATCTCCACCCCGGCCACGAAGTCCATGCCCAGCTCCCTGGCGGCCTGCCCGGCCTGGGCCGCGCCGGCAAGTTCGTCATGGTCGGTCAGCGACCACAGCTGCACGCCATTGCCCGCCGCCCGCCGCGCCAGCTGCGCCGGATCCAGCACCCCATCGGAAAAGTGCGAGTGGCAATGCAGGTCGGCGTTCAGGGGCGAGGTATCGGTCATCTACGGCAATTTTCTCAAGGCGAAGCTTCCAGCAGGAACCGCTGCACGGGGTCGATCTGTTCGTCGGACATCAGCGTGGGGGCATGGCCCACCTGCGCGAATTCCACCAGGCGCGCATGCGTATTGCGGGCCAGCATTTCGCGCGCCGTATCGGCGGTCAGCAGGTCGGAGCGCTGGCCGCGCAGTAGCAGCACGGGGGTGCGCAGGCTGTCGTAGGCCGCCCAGAGCGTCAGCTCGGCCGCCTTGAGCATGGCTTCGTCCTGCAGGGCCATGGGTTCGGCGATGCGCAGGTCGTAGTGCTTGATCCATTGCCCGCCCTGCTGGTTGAACACGTTGCGGGTCAGGCGCTGCCATTGGGCCTGGGTATGCGGCCCGAAGCCTTCGGACACGGACTGCACATATGTTACCGCGTCCTCGAACCGGTCAAAGACGGCGCCTTTGCCCACATAGTCGGCAAAGCGCCCCATGCCGCCCGGGTCCAGCCGCGGACCGATGTCGTTCAGGACGATTTTACCGAGGGGCAGCGTGGCATCGCGCGGCAATCCGAACTCGCCGCGGTCGGGCCGCTGCGCGGCCGACATGGCCAGCGCCCCGGCCAGCCCCAGCGCGATCAGGCCGCCCAGCGAAGTGCCCACCCAGTCCAGCCGCGCGGGCGCGAGGCGGGCGATCAGCGTCAGCATGTCGGCCGCGTATTGCGGCACGGCGTAGCCTGCGGGGTTGAGCAGCCAGTCAGACTTGCCGCGCCCCGCCAGGTCCGGGCACACGACCCTGTAATGCGGCGCCATGCGGCGCGCCAGGTCGTCGAAGTCGCGTCCGCAGCGCGTCAGGCCGTGCACGCACAGCAGGACCTTGTCGTTGTCGGGACGGCCCCATTCCCAATAGGCCATTCTGTGCGTCCCGGACGGGCTGGCGCACATGACATAGTCGAGTCGGGGTTCTGGCGAGTTGGTGTCGGACATTAGGCGATCGGCGCGGGCCGCAGTGTGTTTGCAACAGCTTGTTGAAGGAATCGATGGTAAACCGATTTGATCCACGCGGCCAGCGCCGGCCACGGCATGCCCTGGTGTCGCGGTGAAGTGGCATCTGTCCGGTCGCGCCGCCAACCTGAACATGAGCAAGCTCCTCAGATGGGAGCTGCCTAACGGCCTTGCCAATAGCGGCGCTGCAGCAGACGCTGGCCGTCCACCCTGAGGCCCGCGGCGCGCGAGCGGGCGATCAGCGCCCCGTGCGCATCAGTGCGCCAGAAATACGCCCCGGCCGCCTCCCAGCGCGACTGAACGACAGGATTGGGGTGGCCGTAGCGGTTCCAGGCTCCCGCCTGGGCAAGCACATGGGCCGGCACGGCGGCACGCACGAAAGCGGGACTGGATGAGCCCTTTGAACCGTGGTGGGGCGCCATGACCAAGTCCATGCGCCCCAGCCCGCGCCGGACCAGCCGGGCCTCTTGCGCGGCGCCGATATCGCCGGTGAGCAGCGCACTGTGATGCACGCCGCGCAGGCGCAGTACGCAGCCCCGCGCGTTGCGCTGGCGGGAAGCCGCGGACGGCGGCGCGGCGTCTTCCGGCGCATCGGGCCACAGGAAGTCGAAGGCCACGCCATCCGCCTGCCACGCCATGCCGCGGCGGCACGGCGACATGGCGCGCGGCATGGGCGGCAGCACGCCAGGGGTTCCCAGCAGGCCGGCTTCGCGGCGCAAATGCGCCCGCAGGTCAAAAGAGCTGAAGGATTGCGCCACGGGCACGGCGGCCAGCACACTGCGCGCTCCGCCCACGTGGTCGATGTCGGCGTGCGACACGATCAGCGCATCCAGTCTGCGCAGGCCCTGGCCGCGCAGAAAAGGCACGATGGCGCGCGCGCCCGCGTCCGAGCCCGGGCCGCTGCGCAGGCCTGTGTCGAACAGAAATACATGGCTGGCCGTGCGCACGACGACGGCGCCGCCCTGCCCCACGTCCAGCGCGAACAGGTCCCAGGCGCCTTGCGGCGGACGTTCGGGCCGCCAAGCCAGAGCGGGTGCCATCAGCAGCCAGGCCCCGATGCGCAAGGCCGGGCCCCGCGACAGCATGCCCAGCGCGACACCGGCCAGCGCCACGGCCATCAGCCACCACGGCGGCGCCGCGACGTCGAAACTGGCCGCATCCAGCCCGGCCAGCCATGCCGTGGGCTGCATGACGCCCAGCAGCACGCCATGCGCAAGCCAGGCCAGCGCACCGGCGGCGGCCTGCAGGCCCGGCACCAGGCTGGCCATGGCCAGCAACAGCGCCAGCGGGGTAACCGCCATGCCGATGAAGGGTATCGCATAGGCATTGACCAGCGGCGACACCAGCGAGACCTGGTGAAACCACCATCCCAGCAGCGGCGTCAGCGCGGCCGTGATGGCCAATTGCAGAAGGCAGGCCTGCCCCAGGCGGCGCCGCCAGCGTGCCGGAAGCGGTTCAGGGCCGGGGGCGGGCCGCCACCACCGCGCGCCGGCCATCAGCACACCCACCGCGCCGAAAGACAGCCAGAAGCCGCTGGACAGCAGTGCCCAGGGGTCCAGGGCCACGACCGCGAGCAAGGCCAGGCAGAGCAGCCGCGACGCATTGACGGGAATGCGCAGCGCATGCCCCGACGCGGCCACCGCCAGCATCAAAAAGGTGCGGCGGGCGGGCACGCCCCAGCCCGCCAGCAGGCAATAGAGCCAGGCGGCCAGCAGCGCCGCCATGCATGCCGCCACGCGTGACGGCATGCGCTCCGCCAGCCCCCTGCCGCGCCAGGACAGGCGGGGCCAGCACCACAGCGCAAGCAAGCCGCCCAACGCGGCGATCATGGTGACGTGCGAGCCGCTTATGGACACCAGGTGCGTGATGCCGCTGCGGTTGAACACCTGCCAGTCCTCGGCCGGCACGCTGGCCTGGTCCCCTATCGCCAGCGCCAGCAGCACCGCGCCATAGCGCTTGTCCGCCACATGGGGCAGCATGGCCTGGCGCACGGCGTGGCGGGCGCGTTCGGCCACGACGCCCAGCCCGGCCCAGGGCTCGTCCCCCACCAGGCGCGGCGCGCCCCGCACACTGCCCGTCGCGCGCAGCCCTTGCGCGAACATATGCGCCTCATAGTCGAAGCCATGCGGATTGCGCGCCCCGTGAGGCCTGCGCAGATTCAGCGACATGCGCCACAGCTGGCCCGGTACCAGATCGGGAAACGGCGCATCGAAGCGGCGCGCATACGGCCCCGCCCTGCCGGGCGCATGCCAGGCCACCTCAATGCGCGACGGCACGCCCTCCGGCATGGAGGACAGGACCTCGGCCTGAAACCGGCGGCTCCCGGGCTCGATGCGTACCAGCCCGGCCACGCGCAACACGACCCGCGCGACCTTGTCCACGTTGCCGGCGTCCAACTGGTCGGCCAGGCGCGACTCGACCCGGGCCACCGTGGCGACGAAGCCCAACAGGCAGGCCCAAAAAGGCGCCAGCAGATACCATCGCCACCTGCCTCGGCAAACCGCCAGGCAACCGGCCGACACCGCGGCCGCCGCCGCGGCCAGGCTCCACAGAAGCCATGCGGCAGGCATGCCGGGCAGGCATTGCACGACGCCGCTGCCCAGCACGGCCGCCAGCAGACTGGCGCGTCCGGTCACGTTATGCACTCCCAAATGGCGCATGGTAGCCAGGCGGCGGCGGCCCCGGCGCGCCGCCGCGCCAAATGCGCGACAGCGGCAAGTACGCGGTCCGCGGCCGGCCGGCGGCAAATTTTGTTGTTATGATGCGGCCCACATCCATGGAGGACCGAATTGAAAGTCATCATTGCCGGCGCAGGCATAGGCGGCCTGGCCCTGGCCCTCATGCTGCACAAGCGGGGCATCGAATGCGACGTCTATGAAAGCGTGCGCGAAATCAAGCCGCTGGGCGTGGGCATCAACCTGCTGCCGCACGCCGCCGGCGAGCTGGAACAGCTGGGGCTGCTGCAGACGCTTGCGGACAATGCCGTGGCAACCTCCGCCCTGCACTACTACAACGTGCATGGCCAGACTATCTGGCAGGAGGCGCGCGGGCTGGCGGCCGGCTACCCGGTGCCCCAGCTGTCCATCCACCGCGGCACCTTGCAACTGCTGCTGGCCGCGGCGGTGCGCGAGCGCCTGGGCGCCCACCGCCTGCATACCGGCATGGCCTTCGAATCCCTGGAACAAGACACTTCTGGTGTCACCGCCCATTTCCGCCGCCGCAACGACGGCGGCCCGCAGGCGGTCCGGGCGGATGTCCTGGTCGGAGCCGACGGCATCCATTCCGCCGTACGCAAGGCCTTTTACCCGCGGGGCGATGCCTTCCGTTTTTCGGGCCGCATCCTGTGGCGCGCCATCACCTACGCCCCGCCCTATCTGGACGGCAGGACGATGTTCATGGCCGGCTACCAGGACCAGAAATTCGTGGCCTATCCGCTGGCCGACGATGGCCGCCGCCCCGGCCTCGTGCCCGTCAACTGGATTGCCGAACTCAGCGTGCAAGGGCGCGACCTGCCCGCCACCGACTGGAACCGCGTGGTGGACAAATCCGTTTTCAACCGGCCTTTCCAGGGCTGGAAATGGCCCTGGGTGGACATTCCCGCCCTGATCGACGGCGCGCAAACCATTTATGAATTCCCGCTGGTCGACAAAGACCCGTTGCCGCGCTGGTCCCATGGCCGGGCCACGCTGATGGGCGATGCGGCCCACCCGCTGTATCCCATTGGCTCGAACGGTTCGGCCCAGGCCATACTGGACGCACGCAGCCTGGCCGAAAGGCTGCACGAAACCCTGAGCGGAAGGCACCGCAGCATCGAAATGGCGCTGAAGGAATACGAGGCGGAACGCCTGCCGCCCACCACCGGCATCATCCTGCGCAACCGCCTGAATGGCCCGGAGCAGGTCATGCAGATGGCGCATGAGCGCGCGCCGGGCGGCTTTGCCGACATCAACGAGGTGATTCCCCAGGCCGAGCTGGAGGAAGTCTCCATGCGCTACAAGCGGCTTGCCGGATTCGACCCTTCGCGGCTGAAGCAGTAAGCATCGTCCTTGCGCGCCAGCTGCCGGCCCAGCCGGGGCAGCACCCGCATGGCGTTTTCCCCCGTGCGGCTCACGGTTTCTTCGTACGGCAGCCCGCGCAGCGACGCCAGGGCCCTGGCCACCCCGGCGACTTCCTGCGGCCGGTTGCGCGCGCGGCCGGCCAGCCAGGCGGGCGGAATATCGGGCGCATCGGTCTCCACCACCAGGGCGTCCAGCGGCAATTGAACCGCCAGGCGGCGTATCTGCAGTGCCCGGTCGAAGGTCATGGCTCCGCCCATGCCCAGCGCGAAGCCCTGGTCGATGAACTGCCTGGCCTGCTGGAAGCTGCCGTTGAAGGCGTGCCCGATGCCGCCTATGGCCGGGCGGCGGCGCAGATGCTTCAGCAGCAGGTCCTGCGAGCGCCGCACGTGCAGCAGCACCGGCAGGCCGTAGCGCTGCGCCAGGTCCAGTTGGGCGGCGTAGAACTCCTCCTGGCGCCGGCGCATGGCCGGCGCCATCAGTTCGGGAATGAAAAAATCCAGTCCGATCTCGCCTATGGCCACGAAGCGCGGGTCGTCCAGCGCGGCCTGGATATGGCTTTCGAGCGCCTGCAGGTCCTGGGCGCCGGCCCGCGGCACACAGATCGGATGGATGCCCAGCGCGTAGGCCCCGCCCTCGAAGGAATGGGCCAGCCGCCGCACCGCCTCGAAATTGGCCCGCTGGATGGCCGGGATGACCACCGCCTTCACGCCCGCACGCGCCGCCGCTTTGATGACTTCGGTCCGGTCGGCATCGAATTCGTCGGCGTCCAGATGACAGTGCGTGTCGATCAGCATGGGGCGATTCCGTCTGCGTAGATTCTGTCTGCGGTATTGCGGCTGCGAGATTGCTGCGGCGGGCGGTTGCGGTTACCGGCGGCGCGGTGCGGGACACGGGGCGGCGGCGCGGCCGCCGCACTCTGGTCCGCCATGCCTCAGCCCGCGGTGTCGGCCAGGCAGCCCTTGTCCATGAACAGCTGGCGGTCCGCCAGCATGGCCAGGGCCGGGTCGTGCGTGACGATGGCAAACGCCGTGCCCGACTCCTTGTTCAGGCGCACCAGCAGGTCGAACATGCTTTCGGCGGTATAGCGGTCCAGGTTGCCCGTGGGCTCGTCCGCCAGGACGCAGGCCGGGCGCGTCACCAGCGCCCGCGCAAGGGCCACGCGCTGTCTTTCGCCGCCCGACAGCTGGCCGGGATAATGGCTTACGCGCTCGGCCAGCCCCACCTGGCGCAAGATCTCCAGCGCCTGTTCGCGCGCCTGGTCCCTGTTGTCGCGCCGCACGATCAGCGGCATGGCCACGTTGTCCAGCGCCGAGAATTCCGCCAGCAGGTGGTGGAATTGGTATACGAAGCCCAGGCTGCGGTTGCGCAGCTGGCTGCGGCGCTTCTCGGACAGCCCCTGGGCGGACTCTCCGTCGACCCACACCGAGCCCGAAGTGGGCTCGTCCAGCAGGCCCAGCATGTGCAGCAGCGTGCTCTTGCCGGAACCCGAGGCGCCCACCACGGCGACCATTTCGCCCTTGGCCACGTGCAGGCTGACGTCGCGCAGCACTTCCACGCGCACGCCGCCCTCGTCGTAGGTCTTGACCAGATTCCTGGCCGTCAGTACGTTGTCCTGGGGAATGTCAGTCATGGCGCAGCACCTGTGCGGGTTGCAGGCGCGAGGCGCGCCAGCTGGGATACAGCGTGGCAAGCAGCGACAGCGCGAGCGAGGTCGCCGCGACCACGACGATGTCGAAGGCCTGGGGGTTGGAAGGCAGCTCGCTGATGAAATAGATTTGCTGCGGCAGGAACTTCACGCCCATCATTCTTTCGATGAAGGGCACGATGACGTCGATATTGCAGGCCAGCAGCATGCCCAGCCCGACGCCGGCCACGGTTCCCACCACGCCGATCAGCGCGCCCTGCACCAGGAAGATCCGGCCGATCTCGCGCGGGGTGGCGCCCAACGTGCGCAGGATGGCAATGTCGGACTGCTTGTCCTTGACGGCCATCACCAGCGAGGACAGCAGATTGAAAGCGGCCACGGCGACGATCAGCGCCAGGATGAGGAACATCATGCGTTTTTCGGTCTGCACCGCCGCGAACCAGGTGCGGTTGTTCTCGGTCCAGTCGCGCGCCCGGGCATAAGGCGGCAGCACTTGCTGCAGCTGGCGCGCCACCGCCGGCGCCTGCTGCATGTCCGCAATGCGAAGCCGCACCCCGCTGGTGCCGCTGTCGCGGAACACCCGGGCGGCATCCTGGTAGTGCACAAAGGCCAGCGAGGCGTCGTATTCGTAGTAGCCCGAGGAAAAAATGCCGCCTACGGTGAACTGCCTCATGCGCGGCGTGAAGCCGGCCGGCGACACAGAGCCCTGGGGCGCCAGCACCAGCAGGGTGTCGCCCCGCCGCACGCCCAGTGTGTCCGCCAGCTGGCTGCCCAGGACAATGGAAAACGAACCCTCTCTCAGCACGTCCAGGCTGGCGTCCACCATCTGGTCCGCCAATTCGGACACCGCCGATTCGCGCTGCGGGTCGATGCCCCGGATCTGCACGCCGCTGAGGGCCTGGCCCCGCACCAGCATGGCCTGCGCGGCCACGAAAGGCGCCGCGCCCTTCACCTGGGGGTTCTGCCCGGCCAGCCGCGCCAGGTCCTGCCATTGCGCCAGCACCTGCTGAGGGTCGCCCCGCGGCACGTACAGTTCGATATGGGGCAGCACTGAAAGCATGCGGTCCCGCACCTGGGTCTGGAAACCGTTCATGACGGACAGCACGACGATCAGCGCCGCAACGCCCAGCGCTATGCCCGCCATGGACGTGCCCGCGATGAAGGACACGAAGCGGTCGCGGCGCCGGTCGCCGCGTCTTGCGCGCGCCAGGCCTGCGTAGCGCGCCCCTATCCACAATTCATATGCCATGCTTTAGCCACCGTTCCTGCATCAAATTAACAACTACAATCAAAGTATGCGAATCGTACTGCCTGGCGCGCTGCCCGACCCTGCGGCGGCGCGCGCCCTGCTGCCCCACCTGCAACAGGCCGCCCCCACACTGCTGGGCTGGCTGGCGCGCAGCCGCGCCAGCGTGCAGCCGGCGAATCTGGCGGCGGGCTGCACCGCGCACGAGCAATGGCAGCTGCGCGAGCGCGGGTTCCGGCCCGAGCCCGGCCAGAACCTGGGCGCGGGCCTGGGGCCTTTGTGGGCCGCCGGCCCCCCGGACGACGAGCCCGTCTGGCTGGCCGAACTGGTGCATGTGTCGCCCACCCAAAGCGGGGCGGCCATGCTGCCCGCGCAAGACCTGCACATTACTACAGAACAGAGTGTAGCCTTGTTCGAAAGCGCCCAAACCCTGTTCGCCGGCAGCGGCTTCGCCCTGCTGCGCGATGGCGACCACCGCTGGCGCCTGCGGCCGCCCGCCGAACTGGCGCTGCAGTCGGCCAGTCCCGCCCTCGTCGGCGCCACCTCGGTCAACGACTGGTGGCCCCAGGACGACTCGGCGCGTCCATGGCGGCGGCTGGTCAACGAACTGCAGATGCTGTGGTTCGACCACCCGGTCAACCTGGCCCGCCAGGCGCAAGGCCTGCCGCCCGTCAACAGCCTGTGGCTGTTCGGCGGCGCGCGCCACGGCCAGCTCGACGAAAACAAGGCCGCCGACACGCGCACCTGCGACGCCCTGCAGGCACCCTTCGCCGCCCAGGACTGGGCCGGCTGGCTGGCCGCGCTGGCCGAACTCGAAGCCCAGGTGTTCCAGCCCCTGGCCAGGCAGGGCACGCAGCCCGGACTCGTCCTGATCGGGCACGAACGCTTCGCCACGCTGACGCCCAACACGCTGGGCCGATGGAAACAATGGCTGCCCGGCAGCCGCGACACATGGAGAAAATGGTGGTCACCCCCAAGTTGAGCATTCGTCCGTCGGACGATCTGGCGGCCCAGGCCTTGCAGGCCGCCGGCATCCATCCCCTGCTGTGCCGGCTGTGGGCGGCGCGCGGCCTGCGGCATCCCGACGAGGCTCAGCTCAAGTGGGGCGCCCTGATACCGCCGGCCCGGCTGACACAGGCGCAATTCGCAGCCGGCACGCTGGCCGACGCCATCCAGGCGCGCAAGCGCCTGCTGATCGTCGCCGACTACGATTGCGACGGCGCCACGGCCTGCGCGGTCGGCATGCGCGCCCTGCGGGGCATGGGGGCCGACGTCGATTTCCTGGTGCCCAACCGCTTCGAGACCGGCTACGGCCTGTCCCCGGAAGTCGTGCGGCTTGCCCTGCGCCATCCCGCCGGCAAGCCCGACATGCTCATCACCGTGGACAACGGCATCGCCAGTGTCGAAGGCGTGGACGCGGCGCGGCGCGAAGGCATCGGCGTCCTGGTCACCGACCATCACCTGCCCGGCGACACCCTTCCGGATGCGCTGGCCATCGTCAACCCCAACCAGCCCGACTGCGGCTTCCCGTCCAAAAACCTGGCCGGCGTGGGGGTCATTTTCTACCTGATGCTGGCCCTGCGCGCAGAATTGCGCCAGCGCGGCGTTTTCGCGCCCGACGGCGGCCCCAGGCTGGATCAGTTGGCCGACCTGGTGGCGCTGGGCACGGTGGCCGACGTGGTCAAGCTGGACAGCAACAACCGCCTGCTCGTCACACAGGGCCTGCAGAAAATGCGCGCCGGCCGCATGCAGCCGGGCCTGCGCGCGTTGTTCGCCGTGGCGGGCCGCGATCCGCGCCAGGCCAGCGCCTTCGACCTGGGCTTTGCGCTGGGCCCCCGCATCAACGCGGCCGGCCGCCTGGCCGACATGAGCCTGGGCATCAACTGCCTGATCACGGACAGCGAGGACGAGGCCCTTGCGCTGGCCCGCCAACTGGACGAGATGAACCAGCAGCGGCGCAATATCGAGGGCGCCATGCGCGAAGAGGCGCTGGCCGCCCTGCGGCAGTCGCAGCCCACGATAGGCGCCAGCGTCTGCGTCTACCATCCCGAATGGCACCAGGGCGTGGTGGGGCTGGTGGCCTCGCGCCTGAAGGAGACCTACTGGCGCCCCACCCTGGCCTTCGCGCGCTCCGCCCCCGACGAACTGCGCGGCTCGGGACGCTCGATTCCGGACGTGCATCTGCGCGACGTGCTGGACCTGGTTTCCAAGCGCCATCCGGGCATCATCCTGAAGTTCGGCGGCCACGCCATGGCGGCGGGGCTGACCCTGCTCGAGTCGGCCTATGCGCAGTTCCTGCGGGGCTTCGACGAAGCCGTGCAGCAACTGGCCGGCCGGGCCAGCTTCGAGCCGGTGATCGAAACCGACGGCTCGCTGGAAACCGGCTATGCCAATGCGGAAGTCGCCGGGCTGCTGGCCCGGCAAGTTTGGGGGGCCGGCTTCCCGGCCCCGGTCTTTCGCGACGTCTTCCATGTGCGCCAGCAGCGCCTGCTGAAGGACAAGCACCTGAAGCTCAGCCTCGAGCGCGGCCACCAGCGCTTCGATGCCATCTGGTTCAATCATGCCGAGCTGCTGCCGGAGCGCATCGACGCGGCCTACCGCCTGGACCAGAACATCTGGAACGGCGTTGTTTCGGCCCAATTGATCATCGAATACGCGGCGCAGGCCTGAGGGCCGAGCGTGGTTTGCAGTCCCGGATTTTTGCTTCTATAGTAGTTTTAACCAGTGCGGCGATGCGCGCAGCGCAACGCGCCGGACAGATCAGCAAGGATCCACGCCATGACGTATCGCAAGCCATCCATCTCGATGTGGGCCGAAGCGGTGGACATGCTGGAGCAGGCCGACCGCCTGCACCGGCAGTTCTTCCAGCTGAGCCGGGGCCGCGCCCGCGGCCCCACCTGGGAACCGCCCGCCGACGTCTTCGAGACCGCAGGCCACGTGACGGTGCTGGTCGCCCTCCCGGGCGTTGCCTCGGAAGCCGTCCAGGTCATCGTCGACGGCGCCTCGCTGCTCGTCATCGGCGAACGCCCCATGCCCGCCCCTGCGGCGGCCCACATCCGCCGCATCGAAATCCCCTACGGCCGCTTCGAGCGCCGCATCGACCTGCCGCCCGGCCAGTTCGAGATTCACGAATCCTCGCTGGCCAACGGCTGCCTCGTCCTCAGCTTGCGCAAGCTCTAGGCCCGGGCCGCCACGCAAAGGGAAAGCCATGGACACCAAGACACCCGACCCCAGCCGTCCCCCCCAGACACCCGCCGGCGCCGCGCCTTCCGAGCCGCAACAGGCGCAAAGCCCCCTTCCGGAGCTCCCCGACGACGCGCTGATCATCATCCCGGTGCGCAATCTGGTGCTGTTCCCGCAGATGGTCGCGCCCATCGGCGTCGGCCGCGAAAGCTCGGTGCGCGCCGCCCAGGACGCCGCCCGCGCCAATCGCCAGATCGGCGTGCTGCTGCAGCGCGACGCCGAGGCCGAGAACCCCATGGGCGTGGACATGCACCGCGTCGGCACCATCGCCAGCATTCTGCGCTATGTCACCACGCCGGACGGATCGCACCACATCATCTGTCAGGGCGAACAACGCTTCAGCGTGCGCGAGTTCCTTCCCGGCTATCCCTACATGGTCGCGCGCATCCAGGCCTATGACGAACCCGACACCGAGACGCCCGAGATCCAGGCCCGCACGCTGCAGCTGAAGACGCGCGCCAACGAGATACTGCAGTTGCTGCCGCAGGCGCCGGCCGAACTTGCCAACACCTTGCAGAACATCACCTCGCCCGCGGTGCTGGCCGATTTCGTGTCGGGCCTGATGGACCTCAAGCCCACCGAAAAACAAGACATACTCGAAACCTTCGACCTGCAGCCGCGGCTGGACAAGGTGCTGGGCTTTCTGGTGCATTTCGCCGAAGTGCTGCGCATCAGCCGCGACATCGACCAGGAAACCAAAGAGCGCTTCGAGGACCGCCAGCGCGAGGTCCTGCTGCGCGAACAGCTCAAGACCATCCAGAACCAGCTTGGCGAAACCGAAGGCAACGCGGCCGAGATCGCCGAGATCGAACAGAACATCGCCAAGGCGGGCATGCCGGAGGAAGCCGAGACCGCCGCCCGCAAAGAGCTCAGGCGCCTGCAGCACATGTCCGACGCCTCGGCCGAGTATTCGTCGCTGCGCACCTATCTGGACTGGCTGACCGAACTGCCCTGGTCGGTCGTCACCGAAGAGCGCATCGACATACCGGAGGCGCGCGACATCCTGGACGCGGACCACTACGGCCTGCAGAAGATCAAGCGCCGCATCCTGGAATACCTGGCGGTGCGCAAGCTCAACCCCGAGGGGCGCAGCCCCATACTGTGCTTCGTCGGCCCGCCGGGGGTGGGCAAGACCTCGCTGGGGCAAAGCATCGCCAAGGCCACCAACCGCAAGTTCGTGCGCCTGGGCCTGGGCGGCGTGCACGACGAGGCCGAGATCCGCGGCCATCGCCGCACCTATATCGGCGCCCTGCCGGGCAACATCATCCAGGCCGTGCACAAGGCCGGCGCCCGGAACTGCGTCATGATGCTGGACGAGGTGGACAAGCTGGGCGTGGGCGGCATGCACGGGGATCCCGCCGCGGCCCTGCTGGAGGTTCTGGACCCCGAACAGAACAATGCCTTCCGCGACAACTACCTGGCCCTGCCCTTCGACTTGTCCCAGGTGCTTTTCATTGCCACGGCCAATGTGCTGGACGCCATCCCCGGCCCGCTGCGCGACCGCATGGAAGTCATACAGCTGCTGGGCTATACCGAACAGGAAAAAGTCCAGATCGCCTCGCGCTACCTGGTCCAGCGGCAATTGAAGGCCAACGGCCTCACGCCGGAACAATGCCAGTTGACCGGCGAGGCGCTGCGCGCCATCATCCATTCGTACACCCGCGAGGCCGGGGTGCGCAACCTCGAGCGTGAAATAGGCAGCGCGTTCCGCCACGCGGCCATGCGCATCGCCGAAGGCTCGGCGCAGCAGGTGCGCATCGACGAAGCCGACCTGCATGACATCCTGGGACCCAAGAAATACGAAAGCGAGCTGGCCATGCGCACCAGCCTGCCAGGCGTCTGCACGGGCCTGGCCTGGACGCCGGTGGGCGGCGACATCCTGTTCATCGAGGCCAGCCGCGCACCCGGCAACGGACGCCTGATTCTTACCGGCCAATTGGGCGATGTCATGAAAGAAAGCGCCCAGGCCGCGCTGACCCTGCTCAAGGGCCAGGCCGCGCGCCTGGACATCCCCGCCGAGGTCTTCGAGAAAAACGACATCCACGTGCACGTGCCGGCCGGGGCCATTCCCAAGGACGGCCCCAGCGCCGGGGTGGCGATGTTCGTTGCCCTGGCCTCGCTGGCCACCAACCGCCCGGTGCGCTACGACCACGCCATGACGGGCGAGATCAGCCTGCGCGGCCTGGTGCTGCCGGTGGGCGGCATCAAGGAAAAAGTGCTGGCGGCCCTTCAGGCCGGCATCAAGACGGTGCTGCTGCCGGCCCGCAACCAGAAAGACCTCGAGGACATCCCCGAAGAAGCACGCCAGCAACTGCGCTTCGTGTTTCTGGAAACCGTGCAGCAGGCGCTGGAAGAAGTGCTGGAGCCGCCCCTCCCGGCCGAGTAAGAGGCTGGCGGCCCTGCCCGCTGGGCGTATCCCCGGCCGCCGTTCGCAATGCCGAAAAAAGCCCGGCGCAGCGCCGAGCAGCAGGCATCAGGCCGGCAGGCCCTTGCGCCGTGGCGCGGCCGCGCCAAAGGCGTGCGCCTGCACCAGCCCCGCCAGCTCATCCACCAGCACGCCGGGCTGCCGGCCTGTCGTGTCGATGCTGGCGTGGGCAAGTGCGTACAGCTTGCGTCGCGCGTTCAAGGCGCCCACGATATTGGCCATGGCCTCTTCATGCAGCTGCGGGGTAGCGATGCGGGCGTCGTGCTGCGCCATCACCCTGCGGAAATGCTCTTCGGGCTCGGCCCGCAGCCACACGTTGTAGAACGAATGCAGCAGCAGTTCATAAGTGGCCGGCTCGACCACGATGCCCCCGCCCGTGGCCAGGACAACGCCCGGGTAGCGGGAGATCACGCGATCCAGGCAGCGCCGCTCCAACTGGCGGAACCCCGCCTGGCCATAAATGGAGAAAATCGGCCCCAGCGCCATGCCGGCTTCTTTTTCGACCTCTTTGTTCAGTTCGACGAAGGGCAGGCCCAGCCGCTTGGCAAGGGCGGGCCCCAGCGTCGACTTGCCGGCCCCGCGCAAGCCCACCAGCGCCACGCGGCGCGGCGCATCGCCGCCTTCCGGGGCGGCAAAGCGCTCGAGCAAAGTCTTGCGTATCTCGCGCAGGCGCGCCGGCGTCTGGCGCTTGAGCAACTCGATGATCAGTGCATAGTCGGCGCCGAAGCGCTCGTCGTCGGCCAGCAGGCTTTCGGCCGCCAGGCCCAGCGCGCCGGCCAGCTTGTGCAGCACCGCGATGGAAATGTTGCCGTCGCCCTTCTCGACCCGCGACAGATAGGGCAGCGAGATGCCCGATTCATGCGCCAATTGCTTCATGGTCATGGCGCGCGCCGCGCG
>Ga0180223_1001037_pt1 | contig 24552 bp, 19 predicted proteins | sample eDN5th30CKraftOP_FD_151337 | JGI IMG/M metagenome (GOLD analysis project Ga0180223, IMG submission 151337) | Enriched Organic Plus compost microbial communities from Emeryville, California, USA - eDNA 5th pass 30_C Kraft OP (version 2) (version 2) ... | reverse complement strand
TCACCAGCGGGCCAGACGTCCTCGTCACCACCCGCCACACCGGCGAGATCCTCGCCGAACACACCATCAACCCCGAACGGGACTACCAACCCCAGAAACCACGAAAGCCCCTCCCGAAGGAGGGGCTTTCTGTCGCGCATGTCCCGAGACATCCGTAGTCGATGTCCCGACACATCACACTGGTGACCCCAGCGGGATTTGAACCCGCGCTACCGCCGTGAGAGGGCGGCGTCCTAGGCCGCTAAACGATGGGGCCGTTTTTGCAACTCAGAGAGTATGACACACGTTCAAGAGCGTTTCCAAATCGAGGGAGACGACCCCCATTCGAGGCCCGTCCGAGCCCGCGTCCCGCCTCATCCGACCCCTCAGCGGAACACCCGGAGCGCCCCTGGCGCGACCTCCACCTCGACGGGCAACGTCCCGATCCGCTCACCATCGGCGTACGCGACCACATCGTCGGCGTCGATCCTGACCTGCCGCGCTCGCACGAACTCCACCGCCGGGTGTTCGACATGCTCGCCCGCGTAGACGCGCGGAAGCACCCGGAGCAGGGCCGCGCGGCTCAGCGGATGCACGATGAACACGTCGAGCATGCCGTCGGTGAGCTCGGCCTCCGGCACGATCCGCATCCCACCACCGAGCGACGGCGTGTTCGCCACGGAGACCAGCATCGCGCGCTGGGTGCGCGTGACCCCGTCGATCTCCAGGGTGTACGTACGCGGGCGAAAGGTGACGAGCTCCCGCACGAGCGCGAGCACGTACCGGCTCGGGCCGCTGGGCCGCACCATCCGGTTCGCCCGCTGGTTCACGACCGCGTCGAAGCCCGCCGACAGCACGACGCCGTACCTCGTGCTGAGCTCCCCGTGTCGCGCGACCGCGACGTCGACCGCCGTCGGCGGCCGCCGCAGCGCGTCGACGAGCACGTCGATGGCGCGGGCGGGGTCGTCGTGGGGCAGCCCGAGCGCCCGGGCGAAGTCGTTGCCCGTTCCCGCCGCGACCAGGCCGAACGGTACGTCGGATCCCGCCAGCACGTTCACGCCCAGCGAGACCATCCCGTCGCCGCCCACCACGATGAGTCCATCGACCCCTTGCGCGAACGCCTCCTCGGTCTCGCGCCTCAGCAGCTCCAGGTTCACCTCGTGCATGAGCCGCACGTCGTAGCCCTCGGCGACGAGCCGTTCGGCGAGCACACCGCCGACCTCGCGGTTCCGGCCGAACGAGGCGGCGGGATTCACCGCAACGAGGAGGCGCTCGACGGGTCGACTCACCCTCCCGATTCTGGCAGTGCGGCCCGCCACTACCCGGTATTGGGGCGCGAATGCACCGGCTTGCGTCGCGCGCCTCGGCTCATGTTGGCTCGAACCATGCGACTGACGAAGTTCGAGCACGCCGCGCTCATGATCGAAGATTCCGCTTCCCGGCTCTTCATCGACCCGGGGAAGTTCACCACCCCCATCACCGAGGCCACCGGCGCGGTCGCCGTCGTGATCACCCACGAGCACGATGACCACTGGACGCCCGAACAGCTCGGCCGGATCGCCTCGAAGAGTCCCGGGGTGCGGTTCTTCGGACCGGCGGGCGTCGTCCGCGCGGCCGCCGAACGCGGCGTCGTCGTCGAAGAGGTGCAGGCGGGCGATGACCTCGAGCTCGCCCCGTTCCGGCTGCGGTTCTTCGGGGGCCGCCACGCCGTGATCCACCCGTCGATCCCCGTCGTCGACAACGTCGGCGTGCTCGTGAACGACGCGCTCTACTATGCGGGCGATGCGTTCACGGTGCCCACGGGGGTCGAGGTCGACGTCCTCGCCGCGCCGGCCGGCGCACCCTGGATGAAGATCGCCGAGTCGATGGACTACGTCGCGGAGGTCGCACCCAAGCGGGCCTTCCCCACCCACGAGATGGTGCTCTCACGCGCGGGCAAGGACCTCTCGAACGCCCGACTGCGCTGGGCGACCGAGCAGGGCGGCGGCGAGTACCTCGCGCTCGAGCCGGGCGACACGCTCGACTTCTGATCGGTGGGCGGATGCCTCGGTGCGCGCTGCGGCGACGCATCCGCCCCCCGTGCTCGGCCTTCGGCTGACCCGCCTACTCGTCCGAATCGTCGTCCGAATCGTCGCCGGACGACGGCGGCGACGTGCTCGCCTGGCGTCCGACCACCGGCCCCGGCCCCGCCTCGGTGAATCCGTCGCCGCCGTACTTGGCCGCGGCCACCGACATGACCGCCGGCCACATCCGGTGCCGGGCCGTCGCGGCCTGACCGGACGCGAACCCGATGGCACGCTGGTTCGCATCCCCGGTGACGCTCACCACGGCTGCCGCGGTCGCGACCTTGGAACTCGCGCCGACCATCCAGGTGTCCTTCGCCCCATCGGTGGTTCCGGTCTTGCCGATGACGGGAACCCTCGGGCTGAGGGCGCGTGCGGATTGGCTTCCGGTTCCGCCCGTCATGACCCGGGTCATCCCGTAGTGCATGCCCGCGGCGACCTCCGGCGAGACCGCCGGCGCGCACGTCGATTGCGGAACCGGGAGCTCCTCGCCGTCGCGGCCGACGATGCGGTCGATCGCGATCGGCGTGCACGCGACGCCGTTGTTCGCGATACCCGCGAACGCGACCGCCATGCTGAGCGGGGCGACCTCGTTCGTGCCGATCACGGCAGACGGGCCCTGGAAGAGCGGCGCACCGTCGGCGCGGTGCACGCCGAACGCCTCGGCGGTCTGCGCGATCCGGCACAGGTCGAGCTCCTTCGCCATCCCGAGGAAGCCCGTGTTGATGGAGTTGATCGTGGACTCCAGCGCCGTGTAGCTCCCGCCCGACTCACCCGCGTCGTTCCGGGGGTTCCATCCCGGATCGGCCACCTGGGTGCCGAGGCAGGAGTCACGGAACGCGCCCCAGTTGTTCCGCAGCCGCGAGTCGGTCCGTTCGCTGAGCCCGTGGCCCTCGGCGAGCCACTCGGCGAGCGTGAAGACCTTGTACGAGGACCCCGGCTGGAACCCGCTCGACCCGCCGTAGTCGTAGTCGGTGTTGTAGTTGATGCCCGTGTAGTCGGGGCGACCGGCCACGACGTTCGGGTCCTGGCTGTACGACTTGTTCTGCGCCATGGCGAGCACCCGACCCGTGCCGACCTGCACGCTGGAGATCACCCCACCCACATCCCATCCCGGGTAGGTCGAGGGGACGTTCTCGGCGATCGCGCGCTCGGCGGCAGCCTGCAGGTCGAGATCGAGCGTCGTGTACACGTCGTAGCCGCCACGGCGGAAGTTCAGGAACCTCGTGGACGCGTCGGCGCCGAACGTCTCGTCGTTCTGCAGGATGTGCGCCACGTAGTCGCAGAAGTACGCGCTGCCGCCGGCGGTGTGGCAGCCCGTACTGGGCTCGCTGATCGCCGGCTGAACCGGCGTCGCGATCGCCTCGTCGTACTGCGCCTGGGTGATCTTCGTGTACGCCAGCATCTGCCTGAGGATGTAATCGCGACGCCGTTGGTTCTCGGCGTACCCGTTCGCGGCGCCGTTCGTCTCGCTCTCCGGCCGGTCGAGCTGAAACTTCACCGGGTTGTTCACGATGGCGACCAGCGACGCCGCCTGCGCGAGCGAGAGGTTCGCGGCGGTCGTGGAGAAGTAGTAGTTCGCGGCGGCCTCGATCCCGTACACCGTGCCACCGAAGCCCGCGATGTTCAGATAGCCGAGCAGGATCTCATCCTTGCTATACCGCTTCTCCACGCCGATCGCGAGGCGCATCTCCTTCAGCTTGCGGTCGATGCTGGTCTCGGTCGCGGCCTCGTAGCAGGCGTCGCGCTCGGCCTCGTCGGCCGCGTCGCGCTCGCACTCCTGGACCCGCACGTTCTTCACGTACTGCTGGGCGATGGATGAGCCACCCTGCGTGTCACGCCCCGTGGCCGTCGTCACCGCCGCGCGGAGCGTGCCCTGCAGATCGATGCCGCCGTGGTCGTAGAACCGTGGATCCTCCCCCGCGACGGCGGCGTCCTTGACGAACTGGCTGACCTGTTCCCATCCGACCTGCACCCGGTTCTGGTCGTAGAACGACGCGAGCAGCACGGAGGAGCCGTCGGAGTTCGTGGCGTAGATGTTGCTCTTCTCGGAGAGTTCGCCGATCTCCAGATACCCGGGAAGATTCTCGAACATCCCGATCGTGTTCGTCGCCGTGACGCTCACGACCGAGATCGCCGGCGTGGCCGCGGTCGCGATCAGCGCGCCCGCCGTGGCGCTCGCGACGACCAGACCGACGAACCCGCCGAGCACACCCGGAGCCGTCCGAGTCTCCGCGAAGTCGCGGTTGCGCTTGTGGCGGTACGGCTGCGACTCCGTCTCGGTCGTCTCTCCGTCGAACTGGTGCTGCTCCGATGCCATCGCTGGACGCCCCCTCCGCGATACGTGCCCCACTGGGAACACGTGGTTCCATGCAAGCGCAGCGGCGGGGCGTTGTCCAGCCGGAGAACGGACCGTTAGTTCTCCGGACGGCGAGCCGGCGCCTCCCGCCGCGGCGGGGGCTGAGGCATCCGCCGCACGGTGCCGAACCGCTCGGCGACCGGAAGCAGCACGAGCGGGCGCGCGAGGAGCCAGCCGGCGACGAGCGCGACGAGCGAGACCGCGAACACCGCGAAGCCGACCCAGTCGTCGGCATCGCGCGCCGCGTACATGTGATTCAGGTTGCGCAGCAGCCCCGTCGTCAGCACGAGCACGACGTGCACGAAGGTGAAGACGAGGAAGAACAGCATCGTCGGGAAGTGGAGCGCCCGCGCCGTCCGCTCGGTCGGGAGCCCCGTCCACCGCCCCTCGCGTGGCCAGGCCGGCGACAGCCGGAGACCCGTCACGATCGCGACGGGAGACGCGATGAACACGATGACGAAGTACGACACCACCTGCGCGTCGTTGTAGAACAGCCACGAATTCTCCGCCGGCCAGTCGAGCGAGGCGTACTGCAGCACCACGGACAGCGCGTTCGGCACCACCGCCCAATCGGTCGGCACGATGCGCACCCACTGCCCGGTGGCGAACAGCAGCACGACGTAGATGAGCCCATTCAGCACCCACAGCACGTCGACGACGAGGTGCAGCCAGACCGAGATGCCGAGGCGGCGCGGCGTCCCCGCCGTCCGCGGGAACCGCGAGTTGTCCCTCGTCCAGAAGGCCGGCGGCCGCTGCTTCCCCCTGATGATGAGCCCGGTGCGCACCAGCATGACCAGGAGGAACGCGTTCAGGAAGTGCTGCCAGCCGAGCCACGCCGGAATGCCCACCGGCGCGCCCGCCGGTAGCTCACGGTGGCCTGGGTAGGTCTCGATGAACGACTCGATCGCGGGCAACGTTCGCAGGCCGCGGGCCACGAGCACGGCGGCCGCCAGGATGAGGAGGGCCGCACCGGCCCACAGGGCGAACTGCTTCCAAGACCTGCCCGCGAGGACGGAACGCGAGTCGGACGGCACGCCCTCAGCGTCGCAAACGGCGACGGCCGGCGCAACTCGGGCGCCGCGTGCGCGGGCTCACCAGGTCGAGACGTACTCCGAGATCGAGTGCGGGAGGGTGCCCCTGACCACGGGCACGCCGCGGAGCACCGCCTGGTCGATGCGTTCATCGAGCGAGGCGGAGGCGATCCGGTGATCCGCGAAGTCGGCGCCGCTCGCGTACACGCCGATGGGCAGGGTGATCGCCTGGAAGAACGAGAACAACGGGCGGAACTGGTGATCAATGATGAGCGCGTGACGGTCGCTGCCGCCCGTTGCGGCGAGCAGCACAGGAGTGTCGATGAGCGCGTACTGATCGACGAAGTCGAAGACGTGCTTGAACAGGCCGGTGAAACTCGCGCGGTACACCGGGCTCGCCACGATGAGCAGGTTCGCCGCCTCAATGCTGCGGATCGCCTCCTCCGCGGGTGCGCTGAGCTCGGCCCGCGTGAGCGCGCCGGAGAACTCACGCCCGATCTCGCTCAGCTCGAGCAGCCTGGACTCGACCGGATACCCCGCCTCACTCAGCGCGCCCGCGAACCGGTCGAGGATCTCGTTCACGAGGATGGTCGTCTTCGAGGGCGTCTGCAGGCTGCCGGAGACGGCGACGAGGGAGAGTGCATCGGACATGGACCGACCGTAACGCCGGCTCCGCGCGCCGTGCGGCGGCGGGTCGCGGGTGCGGTAAGACCGCGACCCAAGGCGTAAGAATTCGTCTTCCTGAGCGGGTTCGCGGGCGCTGCGTCACGCTCGACCACGGGGCTGTGACGCCCGGTGACGAACCGTAACGGCGATGACGGCGCCTGGTCGCGAGACCGCTTACAAGGTCAGTAACGTCGCCGCCCAACACCTGAACGGATGTCTCGAGGAGCAGCACATGACCGCACGACCAGGAGCGCGTTCCGCGCTCGCCATCGCCGCCTCGGCCGCACTCGCACTGTCCGGCTGCGCCGCCGCGTCGACGGCGGCAGGCGGATCGACCGACGACGGCAGAGCCGGCGGCGGCACGATCGTGTACGCGCACCAGCAGGAACCGGCCTGCGTCTTCGGCGGCTGGATCGAGCAGGCGTATCTGAGCGCCAATGTGCTCGACAGCCTCCTCTCGCTGGACGCCGACGGGACCGCGGTGCCGTGGCTCGCCGAATCCTGGCAGGTCAGCGAGGACGGCCTGCACTGGACCTTCACGCTCAAGGACGCGGTGACGTTCACCGACGGCTCTCCGCTCACGGCGGAGGCCGTGGCGTTCAATTTCGAGCACTGGGTGAACGGCGGGGGCAACGGCACCGCACTCGCCTGGCTCGGCGGCTACTACGAGCGGGCGACCGCGATCGACGAACTCACCCTCCAGCTCGATCTCTCGAAGCCCTATCCGCGCCTGCCGGAGACGCTCACGCAGGGGTATTTCGGCATCCAGTCGCAGCGGGCGCTCGAGACGCGCAGCGACGAGGAGAACTGCGAAGCCCCCATCGGCACGGGTGCGTTCGTCGTCGACCATTGGGACCGCGGCCAGGAGATCGTGCTCACCCGGAACGACGACTACACCTCGGCCCCCGCGAACGCCGACCACGCGGGTCCCGCGCATGTGGAGCGCGTGGTCTGGAAGTTCGTGGCCGACCCGACGACGCGCGTCGCCGCGCTGAAGAGCGGGGAGGTGGACGCGATCTACGACGTCCCCGCCGTGCAGTGGAACAGCACCGAGCAGGCCGGTTTCACCCTCGAGAAGCACGTCACCGGCGGCCGGCCGCAGCAGCTGACGTTCAACACGGCCGAGGGACCTTTCACGGATGAACGCGTCCGGCAGGCCTTCGCCTTCTCGCTCGACCGGAAGGCCCTCGTCGAGACCATCGGGCACGGGGTCATCCCCTACGACGGCAACGGGGGCGTGAGCCGGAGCACACCGGGCTGGAGCGAGGCTGCGGCCGACCGGTACACGTTCGACCTCGACCGCGCCGAGGCGCTGCTCGACGAGGCCGGTTGGACTGGAACCGACGAGGACGGCTTCCGAGCAAAGGGCGGCGAGACGCTCGAGATCGTGCTGCCCTACGGTGCCGGGTCCATCATCAACTCCGACGGTGCCTCGATCCTGCAGGGCGTCCAGGAGCAGGCCAAACAGGCCGGGTTCAAGGTGCGGTTGATCCCCGTGCCGCAGGCCGAGCTGTTCTCGGGCGCGTACGGCAGCCCGAGCGAACGGGACATCTACCCCGGATACTGGACATCCGTCACGAGCGGGATCCTGTACGTGAACTGGCGGCAGTCGACGCCGGAATGGCCGAACTTCAACAACGCCTCGTTCACGAACTACCCGGAGCTCGAGGCGATCATCCTCGAGGCCAACTCCACGGCCGACGTCGACGCGCAGAACGCGCTCTACGCGAAGGCGCAGGAGTACATCGCCGAGCACGCGCTCGCGATCGGCATCTACGACCGGCTCTCGACTCTCGCGATCTCCCCGGAGCTCGAGGGAGTGACGCAGGAGCACTCACAGGGAGGACCGACGTTCCATGACGCGCACTTCGTCGGCTGAGGCGCCGCCGACCCGACGCGCTTCGCCGACTCCGGTGCCGCTTCGCCTGGTCGCCGGCAAGGCCGTCGCCGCCGTGCTGGTGCTCCTCGGCGCCGCGACCGCGGCGTTCTTCGCCCAGGCCGCCATCCCGGGCGACCGGGCGACGGCGATCCTGAACATCAGGAACGGGCAGGCGATCGAACGCACGGCCGAGGAGCTCGCACCAATCATTGCCGAGTACCACCTGGACGATCCCACGTTCGTGCAGTACCTCACGTACCTCCGCGGCCTCGTCGCGGGTGACCTCGGGACCTCGTACCAGCAGCATCGGCCCGTCCTCGCGATCGTCGCCGACCAACTCGGCTCCACCGTCGTCCTGACGCTCACGGCGCTGCTGTTCGCGTGGGTGCTCATGATCGTGTGGGTCACCCTCACGGCCGGCCGCGGTCCGCGGGTGCGCGCGGTGGGAGGCTTCGTCGACACGGTCACGGCCGGTCTGCCGCACTACTGGCTCGGGATCATCCTGCTGCTCGTGTTCGCGCTGGGCCTCGGCTGGTTCCCGGTCATCGGCGGAACGGGCCTGCCCGGTCTCATCCTGCCCGCACTGACACTCGCGATCCCACTGGCCGGATTCATGGGCCAGGCCACGCGCACCGAGTTCGAGCGCGCGCTCGACCAACCGTTCGTGCTCAGCGCGCGCACCCGCGGCATGGGCGAGGCGGGCGTCCGGCTCCGGCACGTGCTGAGGCATGCCGTGCTGCCCGCGATCACGCTGTCCGGCTGGGCGTTGGGCGCCACGATCTCGGGCGCGGTCGTCGTCGAGGCGGTCTTCGCCCGGCCCGGCATCGGCAGCGTCCTCGTCTCCGCCGTGAACTCCCAGGACATGCCGATCGTCATCGGCGTCGTCATGCTCATCGCCGCGTTCTACGTGATCGCGAACCTCGTCGTCGACGTCGCGTACGTGCTCGTCGACCCGCGACTCAGGAGGGCCGCATGACCGCCACACACACCCCGCCACGTTCGGCCGGCTTCGGGCCGGCAGGCCCCGGGCTGGCAGGCACGACGCGACGCGTCACCCGGCCGGCGATCCGCTGGGACCTCGCGATCGCGCTGGCGACCACCGTGCTCTTCGCGGTCGCCGCGGTCTGGCCGCAGCTCGTCGCCACGCACAACCCGTTCGCGATGGATCTGCCGGCCTCGCTGCAGCCTCCGTCGCCCGCCCACTGGTTCGGCACCGACGAGGCCGGCCGCGACCTGTACTCACGGGTCGTGTACGGCACGCGCGAGTCGCTCGGCATCGGCATCGGCGCGGCCCTCGTCAGCCTGTCGCTCGCCATCGTGCTCGGCACGCTCGCGGCCCTCGGCGGCCGGGTCGCGTCGGCCGTCGTCGGCTGGCTGCTCGAGGTCGCGTTCTCGTTCCCGGCCCTGCTGCTCTCGCTGCTGCTCATCGCGGTGCTCGGCCCGTCGGCGCTGACGCAAATCCTGGCCGTCGGGATCGGCACCGCGCCCGGTTACGCGCGCATGGTGCGCGGCCAGATCCTCGCCGCGAAGGACTCGGCCTACGTCGAGGCGGCGGTCGCGCTCGGTCACTCCCGCGGACGCATCCTGCGCCGGCACATCCTGCCGAACGCCCTCCGGCCGCTCGTCGCGGTCTTCGCACTGTCGATCGGCCAGTCGATCGTCTGGGCCTCGAGCCTGTCCTTCCTCGGTCTCGGTGTCGCGCCGCCATCACCCGAGTGGGGCGCCCTGCTCGACGCGGGGCGCGCCTTCATCACCGAGGCCGGCTGGCTCACGGTGATCCCCGGTCTGGTCATCGTGCTGCTCGCCCTGACGGCGACCACGCTCGGCCGACACCTCCAGCGGTTCCTCGAGAAGGGAGAGACGGCATGACGGTCGTCGATCACACCCCGCGCGTCGCGCGGGACGATGCGGCGAACGGGCCGCACCCGCGGATCTCGATCCGCGATCTGTCGGTGTCGTTCGCGACGTCCGCCGGCGACCGGCGGATCATCGAGGGTGTGTCGTTCGACCTCCACCCGGGGCGATGCGTCGCGATCGTGGGCGAATCCGGCTCCGGGAAATCGGTGACGGCACGCACCATCGTCGGTCTGTCCGGGCGCGGCGCTCGCGTCGAGGCCGGTGCACTCGAGCTGCACGGCCGCGACATCCGCTCGCTCCCGGAACGCGCGTGGCGCCGTATCCGCGGGAGGGAGATCGGATTCATCCTCCAGGACGCGCTCGTCTCGCTCGACCCGTTACGTCCGGTCGGCGCCGAGGTCGGCGAGACGCTGCGCCTGCACGGCTGGCGCGACCGGTCCGCGCGCCGTCGGAAGATCGCGGAGCTGCTCGAGGCGGTCGGCGTGCCGAGCCCGGAGCGCCGTGCGCGACAGCGGTCCGGCGAGCTCTCCGGGGGTCTGCGGCAGCGCGCACTCATCGCCTCGGCACTCGCGCTGGATCCCGACGTCGTCATCGCCGATGAGCCGACGACGGCCCTCGACGTCACGGTGCAGGCCCAGGTGCTGCAGCTCCTCGAAGCGTCGAAGCGGCGGGGCGCATCGATCATCCTGATCAGCCACGACCTGTCCGTCGTGGCGCAGCTCGCCGACCACGTGCTCGTCATGCGGCACGGCCGCGTCGTCGAGCAGGGACCCGCCGAGCAGGTGTTCGCGTCGCCGCAGGACCCCTACACCCGCGCACTCATCGCCGCCGTGCCGAGCGAAGCGACCCGCGGTCGGCGCCTCAGCCCCACCCAGGACGACGCGTCACCGTCCGAGACGGCATCGGGTGAGACGGATGCGGCGCGCGAGCGCGAGGTCGTGCTCGAAGCGCGCGGACTGGTCAAACGCTTCCGCGCGGCGGACGGCTCCGAGACGCTCGCCGTGGACGAGGTGTCGTTCGCGCTGCACCGCGGCGAGACGCTCGGCGTCGTGGGCGAGTCGGGTTCGGGGAAGAGCACGACCGGGCGCCTCGCACTCGCACTGGAGCCCGCCGACGCCGGCGAGGTCTCCCTGCTCGGCGAACCGTGGTCGGCCGCCCCGGAGCGGAAGCGGCGGGCGCTGCGATCGCGCATCGCCGTGGTGTCCCAGGATCCCCTGTCGAGCTTCGACCCGCGCTGGAATGTCGAGCGCATCCTCGCCGACGCGCTGCCACGAGGCATCCGTGCCCCCGCGGCGCGCGCCGCGCGAATCGGCGAGCTGCTCGCGCAGGTGGGCCTGCCCGACGAGGTCCTCGCCCGCTTCCCCCTCCGTCTTTCCGGCGGGCAACGGCAGCGCGTCTCCATCGCGCGCGCGCTCGCGAGCGAGCCCGACGTGATCGTGCTCGACGAAGCCGTGTCGGCACTCGACGTCACCATCCAGGCTCAGGTGCTCGACCTCCTTGTCGACCTGCAAGCACGGCTCGGCCTCGGTTACCTGTTCATCTCACACGACCTCGGCGTGATCGCGCACCTCAGTCACCGCGTGCTCGTGATGAAGGACGGCCGCGTCGTCGAGGAGGGCACGCCCGACGAGATCTTCCATCAGCCACGCGAGCCGTACACGCGCGAGCTCATCGCGTCGATTCCGGCACTCCCTCGGGGCGCAGCGGCGTCCCGCGAAGCGTGAGCACGAGGAACATGACCACACCGAAGAACAGCGCGATGTCGGCGACATTGCCGATGAACCAGTTGAAGTAGGCGATGAAATCCACCACGTGTCCCTGACCGAACGACGGATCGCGGAACATGCGGTCGAGGAAGTGCGTGGTCGCGCCCCCGAGGAGCAACCCGAGGCAGATCGCCCACGCCCTCGATCGCACACGCCACACGAACCAGGCGACGACCAGCACGCCGATGCCGGCCAGGATGGTGAACACCCACGTCGTGTCGGCGCCGAGCGAGAACGCGGCTCCGGGGTTGTATGCCAACTGGATGCCGAGCGCCCCGCCGAGGATCGGGGTCCGCTCGCCGAGCGTGAGCGTGGCCTCAGCCCAGACCTTGGTGAGCTGATCGACGACGAGCACGACCAGGGCGATGCCGACCGCGATCCCCGGGGCGAACCTCGACCAGCGGCCCGCGGGCGCCGGCTCGGTGGTGCCGATCTCGTCGCTGGTCGGGCCGCCGGCCGCGTTGTCGCTCATAGGTCGATTCTCGCAGGCCGCGGGTGGGCGCACGCACGCACGTGACCCACCCGCGAACCGAAGATCAGGACCGGCTCGTGCGGCGGCGACCGATCACCGTGAGGCCGGCGCCCGCCAGCAGGAGGAGCAGCAGGGCGATCGTTCCCCCGGCCGCGTCGAACCCGGTCGAGGCGAGGCCCGCGGTCCGTGCGGGAACGGGCGCGTCGGCGAGCACGGTGACCTGCACCCAGCCGAGCAGCTCGCCGGCGGCATCGGTCACCGCGATCCGATGTGCGCCCGCCGGAAGGTCGGCGGGAATCCGGAAGGCGGCGGCGCCGTCGGCACCCGTCCACGCCCAGCCGAGGCTCACGGGCGTCGAGTAGGCCCACGCCGCCGTCCAGCTGCCGACCGGCAGGCCCGCGATCGTGACCGTGTCGCCCGGCCGAACTCGATCCGGCGTCGCGGTCAGCCCGCCCGCCGCGTCAGGCGTGAGCGCGGTCTCGGCCGGCGCCGGCGGGAGGGTGGTCGGCTGCGGCGGGCGAGGTGTGCGCACCTCGTTCGATTCGAGCCACTCGCCCGGTGCATCCAGGCCGTTTAGTGCAGCCACCAGCGCCCGGTACGGCGTCTCGGGCGTCAGGTCGATGAAGGTCACCGCCGTGGTGTCGGCGTCGAGCGTGACCGAGTCGACCACGCCGGCCGGACCGATGAGGTCGACGGTGTAGCCCGTCGCGCCCGGGACGGCCAGCCACGCCGCGGCCACACTCGTCTCAGAGATGGCGTTGGCCACGAGCCCCTGCACCGCCGGCGTCGGCAGCGCGGCGAGCAGACCGTAGCCGTCGGCGAGACCGGCACCGAAGACGTCCTCGTCGAGCAGGACGCCCTCGAACGGGTTCGTCATCGCCGCCGCGGTCTCGGTCATCAGGTCGGTCACGGCGTCGGCGGCGACGCTCGGCGCGTACTGCGCCGCGAGCGCGTGTGTCGCCGCCACGTTCGGCGCGGCCGCCGACGTGCCGAAGAACCGGTACAGGCCGTCGCCCGGGCCGCCGAAGAAGCTCGTGCGGGTGCCGTCGACGCCCGTGATCACGGGCGCCTGGACGCGCTGCGGTTCGGGCAACGCTGCGGCCGGCGTCACGCTCGCCGGGTCGTACGGTTCGAACAGGACGGTGCCCGGGCCAGGTGAGGTGAAGCTCTCCGGCTCGTTCGGCGTGCGCCAGTCGGCAGCGGCCACACCGACGCCCGACCCGTCGGCGGGGTGGCCGAAGGTCACCGGACCGACGATGTCATCCCCTGCGCTGCGGTCGTACTCGCGCCAGTCGATGGCATCGGCACCGTTGAACGCGCCGATCCAGACAGCGGGCTCGTTCGGCATCCCATCCGTCAGGTCACGCACGACGACCAGCTGGTAATCGCCCGCCGGCGGCGGGGTGTCCGAGGACAGCATCTGGTTCGGGATCTGCGGGTCGTAGACGTACCCGGCCGAATACAGCTCGGGCTCCTCCTCGGCCGTGTAGAGCTGCGCCGAGAACGTCGAGCTCACGCCGTTGATCGGCTCCCCCCAGCTGAGCAACATCTGCGGCGTGTAGTGACCGTTGAGCCCGAGCTGCTCGGCGGGGTCCTCACCCTCGGTGGGGTCGAAGTCGAGGCAGTCGTACTCGGTCATCCCCTCGGGGACCCGGACCCACTCCGGGCACTCGGTGCCGCGGAACGCGGGCGTCTGCCACGACGAGATCGGCAGTCCGGCGCTCGGGCCGTCCGCGTCCCCGACGACGTTCGCGTTGCCGGCCGACGTGTAGTAGGCGATGCCCTGCGCGCGCACGTGCGTGATCGCTCGGGAGATGAGTCCCTGCTGGAAGTACGTCTCGGTCGCGTACCCGAGATCGTCGACGATGATGTCGGCACCGGCCTCGGCCAGTTCGATGATCGACTCGGCGAACCCGTTCGGGCCGTCCCATCCTGACGCGAACATGAGCTTGGCCCCGGGCGCGATGCCGTGCACGAGCTGGGCCATGCCGCGCCCCTCGTCGGCGCCACCCACGCCTTCGACGAGCACCTCGACGGGCGTCTCGTAGCCGCACGGGTTCCCGGGTCCGGGCAGGACGCCGAGCGCGACGTCCTGCTCGGGGGTGGTGACCTCGCTGGTGAGGCCGTAGGAGTCGGAGATGATGCCCACGGTCACGCCGGTGCCGTCCACCCCGAACGTCTCGCGCGCGAGCTCGGTCCGGAGGGGGCCGTCCGCCTCGACGGGAATCGCACGGCACGAGTCGTCCGCGGGGGCCGCCGCCGGCCGGACGATGGTCTCGGGCGTGAACGAGCCCGTGTTCACCGGCCGCACGACGGGGACGACGGACGTCACACTGGGCAGCTGCTCGAGTTCGGGGAGGCGGACCGGGTCGACCGTGACCGCGATCGCCTGGCTGAAGCGGTAGACGCGGTCGACCGTGCCGATCGCGGACACCCGCGCGACGTCGGCGTCGCGCGGGGCCGACGCGAAGCTGACGGTGACGGCGATCGCACCGTCGGCGTCGACGCTGAGGCTGTTCGGGCCGCTCACGGGCAGGCCGACGGATGCGGCGAGCTCCTCGGCCCCGGATGCGCCTGCCTCGGCTGCCTCGGCGACCTTGTCGGCCAAGGTGGGCGGTTCGGGTGCGGACGCCTCCTCGGCGACGGCCGGGCCGGCGAAGCCGGCCACGAGCACCACGGACACCAGCGACGCCAGGCCGGCGCGCACGAATCGACTCACGGAAGAACCCCCACACTCAACGGTCGCCCATACGACCTCCCCCAACCTTTCACATGAGGAAACCATCGCGTATCACCCGAATGGGGGCCAAACGGCGTCGTTGCTCCGCTTCCCATCCGTGGCATGCCGCGCGGGACGCATCACACAACCCCGATTGGCGACCCAGGTCCCGTGGCTCACATCTCGACCCCGCCCTAGCATCGAGTTCGACCCCGATCCCGCCACCCCCGGGGGCCGCCCACTCCGACGTGCGCGTCCGCCCAGAAGGAACAGACCATGCGCAGCCGCTCCCGATCCCACCGTCGACGCCGCCCGCAGCTCACCCCGACGCTGGCGATCTCACTCGGTCTCGCCGTCTCGGTCGGGCTCGCCGGATGCGTCGCCGCGCCGGCGACGGAGACCGCAGGCACCACGAGCGTGCCGGCCGACCGCGTCCCCGGCGAGCTCGTCGACGATCGCGTCGTCACCGCGATCGCGAGAGAGCTGTTCACCGAGCGTCGACTCAAGGCCGCGGTCGGCCAGGTGCTCCAAGACGGCGAGGTGATCGCCGAGTTCCAGCTCGGTGAAGCCATGACCGGGGAGGATGCCACGCTCGACGCGTCGTTCCGGAACGGGGCCGTCGCGATCGCCTACATCGGCGTCGCGCTCCTCCGCCTGCACCAGCGTGGCGTTCTCGACATGGACGCCCCGGTCGCTGAGTGGATGCCCGAGCTGCCCGATTCCGACCTGATCACGCCGCGACAGCTGATCACCATGACCTCCGGCATCCCCGACTACGTCCCCGATACCGACTTCCAGGAGCAGTTCTTCGCCGACCCGTACCAGGCGTGGACCGCCGAGCAGCTGCTCGGCTTCGGGCTCGCGCAGCCGCGCACCTTCGCGCCGGGCGAGAACTGGGACTACTCGCACTCGGGCATCGTGGCCCTCGGCGAGATCATGTCCCGGGCTGCCGACGCGCCGCTCGCGGAGATCCTGCGCGACGAGGTCCTCGAACCGGCCGGGCTCACCCGGACCGTCTCCGAGCAAACGGCCGCGATCCCGAGCCCGTACCTGCATGGGTTCGACGCCGAGCGCGGCGTCTACGAAGACGCGACGTTCTGGAACCCGTCGTGGACGCTCGCCGAGGGGGCGGTGCAGACCTCCACGATCCCCGACGTCGCGAAGAGCTTCGACGCGATCATCGGCCGGGGCGAGCTGCTCGAACCGGAGTCGTGGGCCGAGCTGATCTCGAACGACCTGGTCGGTTTCGGAACACCGCTCGAGGGATGCCGGACCTGCCACACACTCAACGAGCGGTACGCCTACAGCATCGGAGTGGTGCTGCGCGGCGACTGGATCTCCCAGAACCCGCTCTTCGGCGGCTACGCCGCGTCCGTGCTCACGCTGCCCGCGACGACCGCGGAGGACGGCAGCTCGCTCACGGTCGCCGTCGCCGTCACGTTCCACGAGGATGCGATCGAGGACTGGACGGGCACGCTGCCCAATCGTGCCGACGAGCTCGCGACCATGATCGCGACCGAGCTCCGCCCCGATCAGGCGCCGCCCGCGTTCACGTTCGGGTGAAGGCGGCCGTCCGGCCCGGGTCGGCCGGCTGGTCGCCGCTGGTCGGCGGTGCCGCGCGGGTCCGCGGATCCTGGCCGGCTGGCCGGCTGCCCCTCATCGGCAGATGACACCGGCACACCCGACGCGAGCGCCTCGACGAGCAGATCGTGCACGGCGGCCGGACCGGGTGCACGGCGGATCGCCGCACCGATCCTCGCGGCGTTCGCCCGGTACCGGCCGTCCTCCAGCACGGTGCGCACGGCCTCCCGCACACGCGCGGGCGTGGGGGTGTCGGTGCGCAGATCGATGCCCGCGCCCGACCAGCCGACCCGGGCGTTCACCTCGGCCTTGTCCTCCGTACGACCGGCCACGACGAGCGGCACGCCGTGCTCGAGCGCGTAGTGCACACCCCCGTAGCCGCCGTTGGTCACGTAGGCGTGCGTGAGCGGGAGCAGGCGGTCATACGGCAAGAAGCTCGCGACCCTGACGTTCGCCGGAAGCTTCTCCGGCAGACTCTCGACCGGGCGACCTCCGGTCGACACGACGACGAGGACCTCGTCCTCGGCGAGGGCGCGAACCGTCGACAGGACGAGCGACCAGTCCGAGTTCGCGACCGTGCCCTGGGTGACGTGCACGACGGGTCGACCGGACGTGAGGTCCGGCCACCACTCCGGCAGGGGCGCGCGGGAGGCCCGCGCGCGCGAGACCGGGCCGACGAACCGCACGCGGTCGGGAAGACCGCGGCGCTCGTACTCGAACTCCGGCACGGTGAACTGCACGACGAGATCGGCGCCGACGGGCCAGTCGAGGAAGAACCGCGTGAGGCCCCGACCGGTCTCGGCGCGAGCGATCTCGTCGGCGTACTGCTGAACGGGCGCGAACACGCCTTTCTCGGCCACGGTGGTGAGCAGCGCGTTGCGGAGTCGGCCGATCGCCCCGGGCATGGGCCTGATCCCGAGGCCGAACGGTGCGACGTCGGGGTGCTTCATCGCGAGCGGCACGATGCCGAGGGAGACGATGAGCGGCCGCTGGTCCCGTGGCATGCCCGTGAGCACCGACGCGGCGCCGAACATGGATTCGGCGAGCAGGGCGTCCGTCGGTTCCGCCGCGATGGCCTCGCGCACCGCGCGCAGCTGCGCCGGGACGGGCTTCAGGAAGATCTCGATCATGTCGAAGCGGATGCCCGCGGGGCCGGTGAGGCCACGGCGGCCGGGGAATGCCGCGGTCATGTCGCGATCGTCGTAATCGGCCTCGGGCGGCAGCGGCAAGAACTCGGCGCCGGTCGCGACGACCTCGTCGCGGTAGCGCGCACCGGTGAGGAATCGCACGCGGTCACCGGCGGCGACGAGCGCCTCGGCGATGGCGAGCAGGGGCACGACGTGCCCGCGCACGGGCGTGGACGCGATCAGCACGGAAGTCATGGGTGGGATCCTTCACAGCTTGGAAACTCGGGTTAGTATTGAAAACGCTCTCGAAGTATTCACCACCTTGTTGGGTTAGTCAATAGGAGATCACCACCCGTGTCGACCCGAACCCGCACCTACCGTTCCGCCCTCCGCTCCGAGCAGGCTGCAGCGACCCGCCAACGCGTGCTGTCCGCCGCCGCGGCCTGCTTCGCGGACCGGGGGTACCACGGCACCTCGCTCGCCGACATCGGCGCACGGGCCGGCGTCTCGGTCGAGACGGTGAAGGCCAACGGCCCCAAACGCGACCTGCTGCTCCGCGCGTTCGAGCAAGCATTCACCGGAAACGAAGGCGACACCCAGCTCGCCGACACGGACGCGGCCGTCGAGCTCATCGCGATTGCCGACCCCGAGGGCTTCCTCGAAGGGCTCACGGGTTTCATCGCCGAGGCGAACGCCCGGACGAGCCGGCTGTGGATCGAGTTCCTCAGCGCCGCGAACACCGACGAACTCGTCGGCCGCGCACTCGAGGACCTGCTCGCGCGTCGCCGTCAGGACTTCCATCGCCTCGCCACCGAGCTCGTCGAACGCGGCATCGCTCCGCGGGGCACCGACCTCGACGAGGCCGCAGCGGCGCTGAGCTTCCTCTGGTCGCCGGAGAGCCACCAGCAGCTCGTGCTTCAGTGGGGATGGACGGGCGAGCGATACGTGCGCTGGCTCGCTGACTCGGCACGCCGCCCCCTCTGAACGCCGTCGCGCGCGAGCGCTTGGACACGGTCGACCCGGACTCAACGGAGGAGGATGAGCACCGACGACGAGGTCCTCGTCACGGCCGTCGCTCCCGGCAGCGTGCCGGTGACCCGTACCGAGATCGACCGCAGCCAATCGGCGCTCACGAGCCGGTACGTCGTGCCGGTCGCCCCCGCGATCGGCGCGCCGTTGCGCAGCCACTGGTAGCTGAGCGTGACGCCGGCCGGCGACCAGGTCCCGGGGCTCGCGGTGAGCGTCGCGCCGACCCGGAGCGTGCCCGTGATCCTGGGCGTCCCCGCGGTGATCGTGACCGCGATGACGACCCCGGCCGAGGTCGCACTCACCCCGGCACCGCCGGCCGGCGTCCCCGTCACCCGCACACTCACCGTCGCACCCGCATCAGCGGCCACCGCGGTGTACGTCCGTGCCGTCGCACCCGCGATCACCGCCCCGTTCCGCACCCACTGATAGGTGAACGACAACCCGCTCGGCGACCACGTCCCGGTGTTCGCCGTCAAGACGCTGCCCACCCGCGGCGTCCCCGAGATCGTCGGCGTCCCCGGCACGACCGTCACGGGTGCGGCAGCGACCGTCACGGCCGCGGACGTGGCACTCGCCGCCGTCCCACCCGCCGGCGTCCCCGAAACCCGCACGCTCACCGAGGCGCCCGCGTCCGCGGCCACCGCGGTGTACGTCGGGGCCGTGGCGCCCGCGATCGCCGCCCCGTTCCGCAGCCACTGGTACCCGAACGTGGTCGGCATCGGCACCCATGTGCCGGGATCAGCGGTCAGCACCTGCCCGACCTGCGCGGTCCCCGAGATCGTCGGTGTGCCCGGAACGGTCGTCGTGGGGGCTCCGCTCAGGTCGTACAGCTCGTAGTCGTCCGTCACGAGCTGGCCGTTGGAGAAGAGGTTGAGGCCGAAGCTCAGACCGTTGAATCCATCGGGGATGGGTGGCGAGTCCCACACTGCCTGCGTGTAGGTCGACGCCGCCGCGAACCACGGGCTCGACGTCCAGTACTGCCAGCCGCCCTCGCCGTTTCTGAGGTAGACGGCGAACTGGGTCACGACGGTCGAGGTGTACCACGTCCGCAGTGAGTACTGGTGCCCCGCGGTGACGGTGGGCGCGCACGAACCGAAGTCCATGGCCATGATCGTCTTCGCGTCGCCGTCGACGTAGTTCGCCATGACGATCTTCTCGGCCACGTTCCCGGTGCGCCCCGGCGATACCCGGCTGAAGGTCGGGGCGTTCGTTCCGTAGCCGGCCAGCATGAAGCAGTCGGGAACGCCGTTCGTGCCGAGCTGCTCGAGGCTCGGGTTCTTGATGCCGTTCACGCCGGGCGCGGGCGCCGGTGGGAACGTCGTCCCCGACACGGGCTTCACGGCACCCCCGAACACCTGGTGCACGGTCTTCACCGAGGTGTTGTGGGTGGCCGGCCGCGCCGCGAGCCACTGCACGAACTGCGTGAACAGTGCCGGGCTGATGTTCAGCCCCTCGACGTTGCACGAGTCGCAGATGTGATGGAACGTCAGGCCGATCCATCCGCCCGTCGAATTCTCCGCATTGATCACGGTGTTCTGCAGGTCGGCGAGCGTCCAGTTCGACTCGACCTGATCCGGGACGCGCAGCTCGAACGGGTCTGCCGGCGGCACCGCCTCGGCGAATCCGCAGCCGGAGCATCCGAACCGGGTCTCGATGTCACCGAGGTTCCGCGCCGTGTTGTACCCGCAGTCGATGACGGCCTGCTTCGCCGTCGCGTTGAGCGACGCATACGGGTACGCGAAGCTCGTGACCTGGAACCCCCAGGAGGTCAGCGTGGCGCGGCTCTGACAGGCCTGCGCCCTCGCCTCGGTCGGCGTGAGCGTCGCCATGTCCGGATGCGACACGGAGTGCCCGGCGATCTCGTGACCCGCGGCGGCGAGCGCCGCCAGGTCGGCCCTGGTCTGATAGCCGGGCTGCCCCACGAACCCGGTCGTGGCGTAGAAGGTGCCGTCGAGGTTGTTGGCGTTCAGAATGGCTGCTGCGGTGTTCTGGTCGGCGTTCGAGTCGTCGAAGGTCAGGCTCACCACGGTCGGTGCGCCTTCGAGCGCGGCGGCCGGTGTCGCGGCCGCGGTCGCGATCAGCGAGCCCGCCATGACGGCACCCGCGAGCAGTGCGGACGCGCGCAGCAGCCGGCGCCGCGGCCTGGCCTCGGACTCAGGATCGATCGCCACACGTCGTTGTGAAGTCATGCTGTCCTCGCCGTCGCGCTCTCCAGACGTCGGGTGGCGCCCGGATGGGGTGTCATGTCGCGGTCAGTCTGGACCGACGGCACAGCGCCCGGCAGCGGTCGGCGCCGGAAAATGTGGGAACCCGCAGCCCCGGCGCCCGATCAGGGCCGTGCCGCAGGCCAGCGGCCGGATCGGACCGAGCTGCAGGAACGCGGTCAGATCAGACCGTGCCGCAGGAACGCGTTCCAGATGCCGTCGTCGAGGACGCTCGTGGTCTCCGCGTCGGCGACAGCCTTGACCGCGTCGCTCGCGTTGCCCATGGCGATGCCGACACCGCACCGCTCGAGGATCTGCAGATCGTTGACGCTGTCGCCGATCGCGACCGACCGCTCCACGGGCACGCCGAGCGCGGTGAGGACGTCGAGCGCGGCGCGCCCTTTGTCGACCCCGAGCGGCGACACCTCGCCGCTGGCGCCACCCATGTGCGCGATCGTGCCGGTGATCACCGTGAAGCGATCGCCCAGTCGGTTGACGACACGTTCATACGCGCGGTCGTCGTTGCCGAGGAACAGCGCTTTGGCAATCCCGCCACGCGGCGCCTCGTCGACCGGCGCGTAGGCGTCGGCGATGCTCGCTTCGGCGGATGCCTCGGGAATCGCCACCTCAGGGGCGCCCTCGGCCGTGTGGTCGTCGGGCAGGAGCCCTTCGCGCATGAGCCGGAAGTAGTGCTCGAGCATGCCCGGAGAGGAATACACCCGGTTCACGGCCTGGAGGTAGTAGTCGAGGCCCTCCGAGTGGAACACCTCCGTCATGAGGTCCACGTCTTCGGCGGGCATGGTGTGCGCGGCGATGAGCCGGTCGCCCACCTCGGCGAACCCGCCCCCCGCCGTGATCGCGCCGTCGAACCCGAGCGCGGCCACGTGCGGCATGATCTCGGCGCGCGAGCGCCCGGTCGCCAGGTAGATGAGATGCCCGGCGGCGCGCGCCCGGCGGATCGCCTCGGGCGTCCTCGGAGCCATCCGTTCATGCCCGTCGATGATGGTGCCGTCGACGTCCAGGAAGATCACACGGGCATCAGGGCGCACCCTGCCAGCCTATCGAGGACGGGATTCACGCTCCTCCCCCGCCGCGTGATCACGTCTCGCGCCAGCGCCGCCACACCCTGAATCGCTTGGGCCGCGTCGGACCGGGCTTCGGTTCCGACATCTGACGGTGCCGCGCGTCGCGGCGTTCCTGCCACGCCCGGACCTCGGCCTCGACGTCGCGGGTGGGCGTGACGACAGGCGGACCGCCGAGCAGTTGGCGCCTCGCCTCGATCACGCGACGATTGAAGTCCTCGACCGCCTCACGGACCTCGGATTCGCGATGCATTCGGTCCAGGCGGCCTTCGAACTCGGCGTGCTCGACCCGCAGCATGAGCGCCGGCGGTCCGAGCCCGGTGAGCTGCTCGCGCTCGATCTTGCGTCGGATCCACCAATCGGCGTCGCGCCGTTCCGTGAGCCCCTCGATCGGCTTCCCCGCGCCGGGGAGATGGTCGAACTCACCCCGACGGATCGCCTGCTGGATCGTGTTCTCGATGAACGCCGCACGCTGCGCCTCCGTGGACCACGCGGCCCGCTGCGACGCGGCTTCAGCTTCCGTGGGCTCTTCCCCGCGCGCGAGCGCCTCCTCTCGGGCGAGCCGATCCTGACGGTACTGCCACGCGGCCCGCTGGGGATCCTCGCTCATTCCGACCTCCCCGTGGTCGATGAACATCCGCATCCACGATACGTCGCTGCTGGCGGCCCGCCGCGGCTCCTTCGCGTCACGTCTGCCGGGAACCTGGACTCGAGCCAAGGACAGGCGGGCCCTTCGGCCCTAGGCAAGCGATGCCCACGGACGTATCGTTGCCCGCAACACGCGCGACAAATCAGCTCAAGTCGGAGGGGCGACATGTGCACAGGAGCGAACTACACGACCCAGGACCATTACTTCGGGCGCAATCTGGACCTGGAGTACTCGTACCACGAGACGGTCACGGTGACGCCGCGAAAATTCTCGTTCGAGTTCCGCAAGACGGATCCGCTGGCGACCCACCACGCCATCATCGGGATGGCGACGATCGCGGACGGATATCCGCTGTACTACGACGCGACGAACGAGAAGGGCCTCAGCATGGCAGGGCTCAACTTCCCGGGGAATGCCGACTACAAGCCCGAGACGTCGGACAAGACCAACATCACTCCATTCGAGTTCATCCCGTGGATCCTCGGGCAATTCGAGACGGTGGCGGAGGTCAAGACTGCGCTCGAGACCATGAGCCTCGTCGACATCTCGTTCAGCGAGGAGTATCCGCTGTCACCGTTGCACTGGATCATCTCTGACCGGGCGGTGTCGATCACGGTCGAAAGTGTGGCCGAGGGGTTGCGAGTCTACGACAACCCGGTCGGAGTCCTCACCAACAACCCCACCTTCGACATCCAGCTGTTCAATCTGAACAACTTCATGCACCTGTCGAAGAACCCGCCCGAGATGCGGTTCTCCGACGAACTGGAGTTCGACATCTACAGTCGCGGCATGGGCGCCATCGGTCTCCCCGGGGATCTGTCGTCGGCGTCGCGCTTCGTGAAGGCGGCGTTCACGAAGATGAACTCCGTCTCGGGCGACTCCGAGTCGGAATCCATCAGTCAGTTCTTCCAGATCCTCGGATCTGTCGCGCAACAACGCGGATGCGTCGAGGTCTCTCCGGGCAAGTTCGAGATCACCATTTACTCGTCATGCTGCAACACCGACAAAGGGATCTACTACTACACCACCTACGAGAACAGTCAGGTGACCGGGGTCGACATGCACAACGAAGACCTCGACGGACGCACGCTCATCGATTACCCCTTGGTCAAAGGGCAACAGATCAACATGCAGAACTAGCGTCACATAGACGCTGCCGGGCGCCCAGGCGGGCTCGGGCTCGGGCTCGCCGGGTGCCGCGGGCACCAGGATGTCGGTTCGAGCCGCGGAGAGCGCCGCCTCATCGCCGAGGTAGAAGCTCGCGAACCCCATCTGGTCACCGGGCTGGCCCCCGCGTCGTGAACCAGAAGGCTCACTGAACGACCATCACACATCCCGTCACAACACTACCGTTTTCGGTAGAGTTGTGACATGGCGGCTCAAGCGAAGTACCGGGAAGTGGTGCGCGAGATCGCGCTCGACCACTATGGCTACGTCACCACGCGGGAAGCAGCGCAGGCCGGGGTCCCACCGATCGAGCTTCCCAAGCTCGCGGCGCGGGGCGGGGTCGAGAACGTCGCCTACGGCCTGTACCGCGTGGCCGATATCCCTCCAACACCCTACGACCAGTACGCCGAAGCGCTGCTCCGGGTCGGAGAGGATGCGTATCTGCACGGCGAGTCCGTCCTTGCACTGTTCGGTCTTGGCGATGTGAATCCGCGGCAGGTGAAGGTCGCCGTCCCGCGCCGCGCGAGGCCGCGGCTTCCGGCCTACATCGAGTTGACTCAGATCGCCCCTGGCGCACGCACCACCTTCTATGAGGGTCTTCGGGCGCAGCCGGTTGCCGACGCTCTCATCGAGTGCCGCGGTCGCATCCAGGACGAACGACTCCTGTCGGCAGCCAAGCAGGCGAGTGCAGATGGTCTCCTGACGACCGCCGAAGGGCAGCACGTGCGAAAGGAACTCCAGCGATGAGCTATGACACGCCGCCGCCGAATCTCCGCTCTCTGGATGGCACCGATCCTCGCCGACCGTGCGCGAATCCCACGCCAGCTTCAACCCGCCAACCGGCACCGTGAAACGGAACGCACCGACCCGTTCGTCGATCGTGCCCTCGAGACCGTCCCCGACACCGAACCCACCAACGACC
>Ga0180223_1001035_pt1 | contig 24581 bp, 22 predicted proteins | sample eDN5th30CKraftOP_FD_151337 | JGI IMG/M metagenome (GOLD analysis project Ga0180223, IMG submission 151337) | Enriched Organic Plus compost microbial communities from Emeryville, California, USA - eDNA 5th pass 30_C Kraft OP (version 2) (version 2) ... | reverse complement strand
CGACCGCGAAGAGACTGTTGCACTCCGGGATGGATGATGTGGACTTGCAATGATCGACGGAGAAGAAGATCATGACGTAGCAATATAAAGTCTGGATACCCTCTACCGTGGGGGCAGCAGCTAGAGACTTTGGGCCGGGTGGCCTTGGACATAGCATCCGCCACCCGGTCGATAAGCTCGACCGGCTCGATCATCAGGAAGTTTTCTAAGCCTCCACCCACGTCTCCGCAGGCCCTCGCACCGTAGCGCGAAAAGTTTAACAAAAGCAATCAAACTATGACTATGCGCGTTCCGGCAGCGCTGCCGGAGGTCCGAACAGCCTCCTTTCGATTAAACATCGGCACGACCGGCCGCACTTTGCCGTTCAGATTGGATTCCACCCGCTCCGCAATGCCCGACGCATCCGCAGTTCCTTTTCCGCGGTATTTCCCGCGTCCATCGCATTCATCGTCAGGCCCAATTCTATCTATGCTCACCCCATGCCCGGCCGTCGAAGCGCTGGATGGGGTGGTGGCGCGCCATGGCCGAGCCGACCGGCCCATTGAGCGACTGCGCCCGTTGCAGCTTGCGGTTGAACAGATCGATCAGTTCGCGGTCGTGCCTGCCCTCATCCCGCAGCACGAAATCCTCCAGCATCTGCTCGCTTTCCTGCCAGCTTGCGGGGCGCCTGCCGAGCAACGCCTCGACATCGTCGAAGGTCGCCTCCTCCATGGCGCGGCCGACCTGGTCCCAGCGCTGGAGGTGACGCGCGAGGCGGAAAAGGATGCGGATCTGATGCTGGGCGAAGCTGTTGCCCGCATCGATGCGAGTCAGGCTGCCCACCATATGCTCGAAGGGGGCGGCAACCTGCGTCGCCACAGGCTCGGGCATCTCCACTTGCGGAAGGTCGACGTCGAGATATTCCGCGATGGCCTCCAGCGCGAAACGATTGGTCTCGTTCACCCATTGCAGGTTGGTCATATAATCCGACTCCGGGGTCGGATCGGCCAGCGCCGTGTGGAAGGACAGCGCATTCGACAAAGTGAAGAACAGATGGTGCCACTTGATCGCGTCAAGGTCGATCGGCGTGCCCGCAAATTCCTCGTAAATGGCGTAGAGTTCGCTGATGTCGCCATAATGCAGCACGGTATCGCGCATACGGAAGGCGGCAAGGTCCATCATCGGATCGCCGACATGGCCCAGCTCGACATCGATCATCGCGACCAGCCTGCCGTCCTTCTGGTGGAACTGGCCCGAATCCCAGGTCACGACAGCCTCACGATCATGGGCCTTCAAGGGATTGCGACGCCACCAGGCCAGCACCCATTCGAGGAACGGGTCGGGCCGCTTCTTGGTGCCGCGATAGATGACCTGCTCGAACCGTTCGGCGCCCACGACATGGGATTGCGACGAATCCGCGGCATGGACCACGCCCGCATCCTTGAACGGCTGCACCGGAACCCTGTGCAGGTCGGCCAGCAGCTTCATATACTCGGTCATCACGGCCCGGCGCTGGTCCTCGGTCGCGCCGTCAAAGCCGGGAATGCCGTCCACCCAATCCATGACATAGCAACGCGGATCGTCGATCCAGCCATAGACGCGGGGGACGTTGATCCCATGCTCGTGCATCAGCTTCTGGACGAGCATCTCATGCTCCAGCGGAAAGACGCAGGGCACGTCGGTACGATCACCCCGCACGCAGAGCCGGAGCGCCCTGCCGTCCTTCTCCACATCCGCGAAATAGATGGGCCGCCAGCGCGACTGGCGTTCCATCGACAGCACCTTGCCGCCGACATTCGCCTCGATCCATGCCGTCACGTTGGGAATGCCGGCATCCGACAGCAGATTTTCGGGAACGGCCAGACTCGCCATCACACTCTCCATTTCATTTATGCAGGTTCAACAATCTGCTCTCAAATTGCGGCACGAAGGCCGTAAAACACAAACCAAAAGGTCTTCCGCGCGGGGGCAGAATAGACGGCAGACCCGTCACTTGCTAACCGACCCGCCCCTCGGTCAGTTGCCGAAGCGAGAGCGCATAGCACGTCGATCTCACCCGAACGATCAGTTCGCCTGAACCGCGAAACCGTAACTGGAACGTGCGCGCCGCAAAATTGCTCAACCTATGATTTTCTTCGTCCTGAATTCTGCGATTTCCGTCGCGCTGAATCCCAGTTCCAGCATGATTTCGTCGCTATGCTGGCCAATATCAGGACAAGCGCGGCTTATTTCGATCGGAATGTCGCCCATATCCCAGAAGATGCCGGGCTGCTCGACAATCCCGTAAGTCGGCTGCTCCACGGCGCTGACGAGACCTGATCTCCGTGACAGCGGATCGTCGAAGAAACGGTTCATGGCATTATCACAGAATACCGCATCGCACGGCACGCCCGCAGCCTCAAACGCGGCCAGCAGATCGGCGGCCGGCCATGCTTCCGCCGCTTTGACGAAGCCGGCATCATCCGTGCCCAGTATCGTCCGCATGGCTTCGCGTTCGGCTTCTCTGTGGGCGGCAACCGCGACCCATTCGCCGCCTTTTGTTTCGAATATGCGATGATATGGCGAAAAGCCGGTCTGATCGCTTGTCAGATGATGGGTTTCCGTCAGCGTTCCATCCGCTTTAAGCAGCAATTCCCCCTGGATCAACGTGATGATCCCAAGCATGGAACTGTGCAGCACCCGGCCGGCCAGGCCCGCCCGCTTCATATAGAGGAGCGCCATCGCGGCCACAAGACAACTGTGGGCGGTCAGCATGTCCATCGGGCCCGGGCGCAGCGTTATCGGGCGATTGCCTTTGCCCGCGCTTTCGAACTCCAGTCCCGCAAGCGCGGAAAAAATAGTGTCATAACCGGGCCAGTTGGCTCGATTGCCTCGTTGCCCGTAAGCGCTGACATAAGCGAAGCCGACATCGGGATTGAGCCGCCGCAGATTTTCCTCACCAAGGCCAAGCTTGTCTGCACCCTTGAAGCGCATATTGTGGTGGACGACCTCAGCCCAGGCGATAAGCCTTTCGAGAATCGGTTGCGCCTCCGGCTTCGTCAAATCCACCGCAAGCGACCGCTTGGACCGGCCCGCGGCCTGGAAGAAATGATGCATATGGCGCAGGCGGTCGCCCGACAGCGGCTCAACCTTGATGACGTCAGCACCCAGATCACCCATCAGAGACGGACCCAGCGGGCCGGCGAGGAACATCCCGAAGTCGACCACGCATGCGCCATCGAGCGGATGGCCCGGTTCGGCGCCGGGGGCCTGTCCGATCGATTCGGACCGCGGCGTCCAGTCGCGCTCGCCGCCCTCCCCTAGCCGCGGCGCCGGCCTTCCCTGCGGCAATGGGACATCCGCATGATAGGGCGTGTTGGGTTGCCAGGCCCGACCGAAATGAGGATCGTCCACCTCAATCACATAGCCGTTTGCCCTGGCATCGTCATGCCTCAGAACTTCGCCAAGCGGCGCGGCGGGTTCGCAGGCGACATCATGTTCGCGGAGCTGTGCCAGCCAGGTGTCGACCGTTTCCCGCGCGAAAGCCTGCTCGAGTCCTTCGGGCGTGCCGATGTCGATTCCGTCTGACAGGGCATTCCATATGCCCGGCAACATGCAGTAATCGAAGCGCTGCGTCGGGTCGAGTATCTGAAGCCAGCCGTCCTTGCAGAGATGGAGCTGGAACCGAGGAGCGCGCGGGCTTCCGTCATAGATTTTCGGGTTGGGCATCGGCCCTTTGGAATTGCGCACCCATACCATGGGAAGCGCCGACAGCAGACCTTGCAGGATCGAGGTATGCGCGGCCCCGCCCCTGCCCGTTTGCAGGCGCATGACAAGCCGGGTCAATATTCCCCCGGCGGCAAGATGCGCCGCCGACCAGTGACCGGCAGGATAGCGCCAGACGACAGGGCCGCCACGATATCCGTCATTCTCATACATGGCGCCGAGCCGCGCCGACACGAGCATTTCATCGTCCGACCGCTCGGCATCGGGATGATTGCGCGGCGACCCCGTTATCCCGCATATGACAAGACGCGGAAACCCCTTGGCGAGCGTCTCATCGTCAAGTCCAAGCGCCCGCGCCCGCATGGGGGTGAACTGGTGCAGCAGAACGTCTGCCCCGGCGAGCCGTTCCAGGAGCGCTTCCAGCCCCGCCCGGTTGTCGAGTTGCAGTTCCAGGCTGCGCTTGCCCCGATTCCAGTTGGCGAAGCGTGCAGAACCGCGCGCGGGATCGCCGCCCGGCCGCTCTATCTTGAGGACATCTGTTCCCAATTCACCCAGCAGAAGGCCGCACACCTGCACGGCCATCCCTTCACCGATTTCGACGATCCGCAGATCACTGAGCATGGAATGCCCCTTATACCTTGCGGAAGTTGGGCAGGATCCAACCTTCATTGATCGGCGTCCATTCAACCGAAACCTTCATCCCGATCTCCACGTCATCGGCATCGCAGCCGGTCACGTTGGAGATGAGGCGGGCACCCGGCGCGCCGTCGAGGTCGACGACCACCGGAACATAGACATAGGGCTCGCCAGTGACCGGATTTCGGTTGCAGATCGCAAAACTGAACACCGTTCCGGTGCCGGGAAGCGTGGGCCATGCCTTCCTGAAGCTCGAACATTCCGGGCAGACGGGCGTCGGCGGCATCCGGAAATGTCCGCAGTCGGCGCACTGACATGCGGTCAGGCGTTGTTCCCTGGCCGCTTCCCAGAAGGGTTCGGTATCGGCACTGGCGGTGATGTGGAGTTGGTCGCCCGGCAGCAGCTTGGCCGGGCCGTATTTGATCGCTTCACTCATCAGGCGCTCCTCAGGATCAGGCTGGATACGGGCAGCGAGGCAGGGCCGCCGGTAGCAAGGGCGAACTCGCAGTCCTTGACCTGGCTGATCGCGTTGCCGCGCACCTGCTCGACGGCTTCGACCACGTGCGTCATGCCGATGATATAGGCTTCGTTGAGATTGCCGCCGTGGGTGTTGACCGGGGTTCCGCCGTTCACGCCCTTGCCGGTGGCGGCGTCGTAGCGCAGCTTGCCGGAGAGCACATAGTCATTGCCCTCGCCCCGCTCGCAAAAACCGTAATCCTCAAGCTGCATCAAGACCATCGGCGTGAAATGGTCATAGAGCAGCGCGACGTCGATGTCCTTGGCAGTCAGGCCCGACTGATCCCACACGCGGTTCGCGGTGAATTCGTGACCGGAACTCGCGAAATAGGGGTCTGGCATCCCGTACCAGGTGAAGGCGCGGCCCCATTCGCGCCGACCGCCATGGGCGGCCGCGTGGACATAGGCGGGCTTCTGACGGCAATCCTTCGCCCGGTCGCTGGTCGTCGTGATCACCGCGACCGCGCCGTCCGTTTCAAGGCAGAAGTCGAGCCGGCGCAGCGGATCGGCCAGCATCGGCGACGCGTCATATTCCTCCTTGGTCAGCGCCTTCTTGCGAACCGCCTTGGGACGGTTCCAGGTGTTGGCGCGGGTCGCCATGGCAACCTCTCCAAAAGCATCCTGCGTCGTGCCGTAAAGGTGCATGTGGCGCCGGGCGAGAACGCTCATCAGATGGCCCGGACCGACAAGGCCGCTCGGTTGCAGGAAGCTGTTTTCCGGGTCGGTGCTCATCTTGCCGAACACCGTGCCGAGCCGAGCACCGGGGAGCTGCTGCAAGGTCATCAGCGAGACGCAATAGGTGCAGTCCTCGTTCATCAGGCCGGCCGTGGCGAGGCCGATGGAACCGACGGACCCTCCGCCCCCCGACGTGAGCGTCGCCGAATAGGAAATATGCGGCATACCCAGCATTTCCATGAAGGTGCCGCTATCCAGCTTGCCCGTATATCCGGCACCAGCGCCCGAATAATAAGCAAAGCCGTCGATCTGCTTGATGGAAATCCCCGCATCCTCGCACGCCTTCAATATGGCCTCGCAAGCCATGTCGTAGACGGTACGCGGGTAGCTCTGGCCACGCACATAATAGTCCGTGGCGCCTATGCCCACGATTGCGGTTTTATCCTGATTTGCCCAGGCCATCGCCTTTCCTTCTCATCTTAAGTTTCCAATTGATTGATGGGACCGAACTGCGACGCATCCGCCCCACCGATCCATTCGCCGATGACGGCGAGCCGACGACGCATCATGAACCGGGCAAGCTCGCTGTCGCGCTTGAGCACGGCCTGCCCGATGGCATCGAAATGCTCCCGCGCCACGGCCTGCTGTTCCTCATTGGCGTAGAGGTAGATGCCCTGCTCGTCCCTGCCGAAGGAATAGGACATCGCAACGATCACCTCGATCACAGGGTTGCCGCTCATCACGGCCAAATGGCCGACAAATCGGGTGTCGAAGTCCAGGAGCGCACGCGGCGCGATGCACTCCCTCGCTTCAACGAGCATCGCCTTCAATTGCGTGTGCAGGCCCGCGTCATCGCATTGGGCAGCGAAGCCCGCAGCCTCTTCCGATATAGCTCCGGTTACGGCGAGTTCGCGAAGAGTCACGCCGCGCAGACGCAAGTAACGGTTGATCGCGCGGATGGAGTCGTTGACGTTCGGCCGCGCTGCATAGAAACCGCCGCGAATGCCGCGGCGCACGCTGATCATGCGTTCGCTTTCGGCAATTTTCGCGGCCTGCTTCAAAGTCGGACGACTGACGCCCAATTTGGCGATCAGGTCGTCCTCGGCGCCCAGATAGGCGCCCTCCTCACATTGAAGACTAAGCGCAGAAAGCTCCCGCACGACACGCGCCACGAGCGTTCCGCCTCTTGCCTGTGCCGCCATCCCACTCCCTATCAGCTATATCTTATGCCGATATTTATGATCATATCGGCATCAATATTGTATAAACTGCCTATAACATATATTCAATAGACAACAAAACTGAGTCTGAGGAGAGTCGATTTGAAACCCTATATCTTCAGCGCCGACAGCCATGTGCTAGAACCGAAGGGCCTGTTCGCCGACGGTCTGCCCTCAAATCTCAAGCGCCATGCCATCGTCACCAAGAAGGAAGACGGGTTCCTCATCACGGGCACCGAAGAGAAGGTTATCTACAAGTTGCGCCTGGGCCCGCAGCGCGAGAATCCGATGGGCGACGTCGATCGTCAGGGCCTGCACGATCTTGAAGGCCGCCTCGCCGACATGGAGCTTGAAGGGATCGACGCGGAGGTCTGCTTCCCCACTCTTGGCCTCTGGCTCTATTGTCTCGACAGTCCGGAAGCGGAAGCCGCTTCCGCGCGCCTGTACAACGACTGGAACAGCCAGTTCCTGTCCGCGCACCCCGAGCGTTTCGTGCGCTGCGGCATGTTGCCCGTGCTCGACTTTTCGAACACGCTGGCCGAAATCGATTATCTCGCCAGCAAGGGTTATCGCGCGGCAATGCTCCCTGCGGTGACGCCCCCCGGCCTGCCCAAATATAATGACGAGCGATGGGACGCGATCTTCGCCAAGGGCGCGGAAAAGGGCATGGTGTTCGTCATGCATACCGGCACGGGACAGGAAAGCGTCGTGGTGGAACGCGGCCCCGGCGCGGCCATCATCAACTATACGCTCCAGTCGATGGAAGCGCAAAATTCGGTCATGTACCTTGTCTCGGGCGGGGTTCTCGACCGCAATCCCGGTGCGAAGGTCGCCTTTATCGAGAGCGGCGCAAGCTGGCTCGTGGCCCTGGCCGAGCGGCTTGACGAGGTTGAGGAAGCCCATGGCAAAATGGTGCGCCCGAAGCTATCGCGCAAGCCCAGCCAGATTATCGACGATCAGGTCTGGGCGAGCTTCCAGCACGACCGCGCCTGCATCCTCGCAGCGGCTGCCGGTCTGCCTGGCGCCAAGAACGTGATGTGGGCATCGGACTATCCCCATGCGGAGGGCACGTTCCCGATCAGCCGCAGGATCGTGGACGATCTGTTCGACGGTTTTACGGTCGGCGAGGAGGTTCGCCGCGATGTCCTGGGCCTGAACGCCGCGCGGCTCTTCGGGGTCGAGCCTGCTGTTCACACGCGTGAAGCCCTCGCCGCCTGAGCCGGGTGCCGTCAGCCATGGCTTCGTCGGACGCGAGAGGAATGAGGTGACAACCGTTCTAGGAGGCCTGATATCGACATGCCCGGCCGTTCGGCCGAAGTCATTACGCCACCGGCAGGCCCATCCTTCAGTATCGCATCACCCAGCCGCCATCGACATTGATAGTCTGTCCTGTCATCCAGCGGCCGGCGTCGGACACGAGCAGAAGGAGCGCGCCGCAGAGCGCGTCCGGGGTATCGCGGCCCTGTATGGGACAGCGGGCGATGATCCCCTGTACCCAGGGCGTATCGTCCGGCGTCATGGAAAGGCCCGCATCCGTCATGGTCATGCCGGGGCCGATGGCGTTGACCCGAATGTTCTGACCGCCAAGCTCGGTCGCCAGCGACGTGGTAACGCCAGCCAGCGCGATCTTCGTCACCCCATACAGGCTCTGGGCCGGGAAGGCGCCCGCCGAGACTTGATTGACGATCGCGCCGCCGCCACGCGCCGCCATGCTCGGCACAACCGCCTGGGCGCAGTTCATCGCGCCCCAGACATTGACTGCAATGAACATGTCGAATTGCGCCTTGTCGGTATTCATCATCCCGCTTTCGCCCATCTCGACCATGAGCGCCGCATTATTAACGAGGATGTCGATGCCGCCGAAGGCATCCGCCGCCGCCGAAGCCATCGCCCTGGCCGATGCCGTATCGGTGATGTCGACCCGCACCGCCAGCGCCTTGCCGCCGGCGGCCGTGATCTCGTCAGCGACTTTCTGTGCGCCTTCTCCGTTGATGTCAGCGACCACGACGCTGGCATTGGCATTGGCGAGAGCCACGGCATAGGCGCGGCCGATGGAATTGCCGCGCCCGCCGGCGCCAGTGACGATCGCCACCTTGCCGGTCAGGTCGAAGCTCTGGTTGGTGAAATCAGGCATGGTCTCTTCTCCCTCTCCCGCGCCCTTACCGGGCAGAGCTTTTGATGGTCACGGTCTTGTAGTGCAGGAATTCGTCGATGCCCGTACGGCCGCCTTCCTTGCCGAAACCGGAAATGCCGACACCGCCGAAGGGGGTGTGCGCGTTGATCTGCGATCCGCCATTCACATAGACGCCGCCCGCGAAGAGGCGCTCGGACATGCTCAGCACGCGTTCGACGTTGCTCGACTGGATATAGGCGGCAAGGCCATATTCGCTGTTGTTGGCGATCGCGACCGCTTCGTCCTCGTCATGGAACTTCGTCACGATGAGCGCGGGACCGAATATTTCGACCTGGCTGATCTCATGATCGGGATCGGCATCGACGATCAAGGTCGGCTCGATGAAGTTGAGGCCCGCCAGCTCTCCGCCGCAGCGGTGTCCGCCGAACAGGAAGTTGGCGGCGCCGTCCTTCCGGGCGCGCTCGAACATTCCCTCGATGCGTTCAGCGGCCGCCGTGTTCATTACCGGACCGACGATAGTGCTCGGGTCCGCCGGATCGCCGACCTTGAGCGTTCCCATCAGAACCTTCACCTTCTCCAGGAAGGCTTCGTAAATGTCGACATGCACCAGCGCACGGGTCGGCAACGCGCAGCCTTGACCGGCGCCGAAGAAGAAGACGCCAAACACCGACAGCGCGGCCGCGGCATCGAGATCACAGTCGGGAAACACAATATTGGCCGATTTGCCGCCCAGTTCCATGACGGTCGGCTTGATCTGCTCGGCGCAGGAATGCAGGATCTTACGCGCGGTGATCGGCCCGCCGGTGAAGCTGATCTTGCGGATCTTCCTGTGGCGGATCATCGCCTCGCCCGCTTCCCCGGTGCCATGGAAGCTCGACAGAACGCCATCGGGAATGCCTGCCTCCTTGCAGAGCCGGGCGAACAGTTCGGGCACATGCGCGTTGAGTTCTGCGGGCTTGCAGATCACGCAGTTTCCGGCGGCCAGCGCCGGGACCACCTTCATGGCCAAGGAAATCAGCGGGCCGTTCCAGGTGATGATGATGCCGACGATGCCGATCGGTTGCGGCATGGTGTAGGAAAACTCGCCGCGCGTATCCATCGTGCCGATGAGATCGCCGCCCAGCTTATCGCACCAGCCCGCATAATAGCGCGTCCATTGCAGGGCAAAATCGACCGTGATGTTGCCGGCGACCCTGGTATGTCCATTGTCGAGCTGCGCGGCCAGGACGAAGTCCTCCCGATGCGCTTCGATGAGATCGGCAAGGCGGTTAAGGATGTCGCGGCGTGCCTCGGGCGACGTGCGGCGCCAGCTTTCCTGCACGGCGAGCGCCTTTTCAACCGCTTCGTCGACCTCGGCGGCGCCCGCCAGCGGCACCTGCGCCTGAACCTGCTGCGAATAGGGATTGAGATGGTCGTGCGTGCCGCCTGTGCCGGTTTCGCGCGGCTCGCCGCCTATGTGGAGGTGGATTTTCGTGCGCGGGGACGGCGGGGCTTCAGCGTCGATGGTTGCCATTGGTCACATCTCCGGACATGCTTGAAACAGCGGCAAAATGCCGCGCGGAGAGAGGGTTGCCCATGCGGCGCGACGGAGTTGTACTTCGCCGTGCCATGGCATTATGCCCGACTCGGATGGTCGGGCAGTGGTCAGGCTCCTCTCTTGCCCCGATGTAAACAGTTGTTTATTTGAGTGTCAATGGCCGATATCGAACCCCGCCCGATCAAGGATTCCCAACGGACGCGACAGGCGATCCTGGAAGCCGCGCAAGACGCTTTCTCCGTGCGCGGCTATCGCGATACCGGCGTGCGGGACATCACCGCGCGGGCAGGGGTCAGCATGGCGCTGGTCAACCGCTATTTCGGCAGCAAGGAAAAACTGTTCGAAGAAGCGCTTTCCGACATGCTCGATGCGACGCGGATCATCGACATCCCACGGGACCGATTCGGCGAAGTCATATTGGAACTGCTGCTCAAGGGCGTCGGCCCCCGCTACATCCCCCTGCCCATGATCATGATGGCCAGTGGCGATTCCGGCGCGCGCGCGATCACGGAACGCCTGCTGCGCCAGCAAGTCCACGAACCCCTTGCCCGTTGGTTCGGGCCGCAGGAAGGAAGCGTGCGCGCGACACGGTTCATGATCGTATCGGCCGGGCTAACCGTCTATTGCCGTCTCTATCCGCTCGATACGCTGGTGCCTGAACCCGATCCGGCCATCCGCGCCTGGCTGGTCAGGGAATTTCAGGCGCTGGCGGATTGAATCCCATCGAGGAAAAGGACCGCAGCGGGAACCCATCTCGAAAAGCGCAAGCACCGGTCAGAGCGTCTGCTGCTCAAGCAAGCTGCCTGGCTCCTGTCCCAAAAGGCGGGCCAGATCCCGGCGTTGGCCCATGACATCCGCAAGCGAATACCGGTCCAGCACGGCGAGGAAGGCAAGAATGGCTTCCTTGAGCAATCCGGTGATCCCGCAGGCGGGCGCGATCAGGCAGCTCGCGCAATCGACCAGGTTGAAGCCTTCCTCGGTGTGACGGACGAGCACGCCTATATTGATGTCTTCCGGAGGCTTGCCGAGGCGGATGCCGCCCCTCCGGCCGCGCACGCTTTCGATATATCCCGACCTTGCAAGGTCGTTGACCACCTTCATCAGGTGATTTTGCGAAATGCGGTACGTCCGGGCCACTTCCGCGATCGAGCACAGGCGATCGGGCCGCGCGGCGAGGTAGAGCAGCACACGTATCGCATAGTCGGTAAATAGCGTCAGTCTCATGCCCGTTCCCGATAGCCGCAGTCGGCTCATCGAATAATATGCATTTTTATTGCATCTTTCAAATGGCGGATTTAGATGCATTTCAGATACAGGTTTGGAGCATGAGTCGTGGACAGCCTCCCAAGCATAGAGGAAGCGGATCTCGCCCGTCTGGTGGACGCCTTTTACGCTCGCGTCCGGATGGACGTCGAACTCGGTCCGATTTTCAACGACGCCATTCAGGACTGGCCTGAACATCTGGAGAAGCTAGCCGCTTTCTGGTCGTCGGTCATGCTGTCCAGTGGACGTTATAAGGGGCAGCCTCTCCCCGCGCATCTCAAGCACCAGGGCCGGATCACTCCCGCCCTGTTCGACCGCTGGCTCAACCTCTGGAAACAGACCACCGAGGAATTGATGGAGCCGGATGCCGCGCTGGCTCTCCAGGCCAAGGCGGCCCGCATCGCCGAGAGCCTGCAACTGGCCCTGTTTTTTCGATTGGACCGACCGGCGGAGACACAAACCGTCCGGACGGCAAACCAGCCCGAAACGCCCGCCCGTCCATACCGCTCCACGCCCCTGTTCGATCAGGACACGCTGCCCGCGGCCCTGCGCGCCCGCCATGACACCAAGGCCGGTGTGTGGGGCATGATCCGGGTGATCGAAGGCAAGCTCAGGCTCACTTATCTCGACCCGCCTTCGGAAGTCACGCTGACCCCGGACAGGCCCGGACTGATCCTGCCGCAACAACCGCATTTCGTAACGCCCGTCGGCGCCATGAAAATGCAGGTGGATTTCTACGACCAGCCCCCCTGCGGCTGACGAACGGAAACGCGACCCCACTTCCATTGCTTCAATAACAGGAGATTTTGATGCCGGAACCTCTCAGCAGCCAGACTATCGCGCTCGTCAAAGCGACCGTTCCCGCGCTGGAAGCGCATGGTCTGGACATCGTGCATGAGATGTATTCGCGGATGTTCCAGAACCCGGATATCCGCGACCTGTTCAACCAGTCGCATCATGGCGACGCCGGTTCACAGCCCCGCGCGCTGACCGGCGCGATCCTGGCCTATGCGAACAACATCGACAATCTGGGCGCGCTTGCGCCTGCCGTGGAGCGGATCGCGCAGAAGCATGTGGGTCTTCAGATATTGCCCGAGCACTATCCCCATGTCGCCCAAGCCTTGCTGGGCGCGATCAAGGCGGTGCTGGGCGATGCCGCCACCGATGAGATCCTCGCAGCCTGGGGCGAAGCTTATTGGTTCCTTGCCAATATCCTTATAGCGCGCGAAAACCGCATCTATACCGAACAGGAGGAGACGGCCGGCGGCTGGAACGGATGGAGGGATTTCCGGATCGAGGAAATCGTCCGCGAAAGCAGCGTCATCAGCTCCTTCGTCCTGCGGCCGGTCGACGGCAATCCGGTGATGGCGCACCGGCCGGGACAATATCTGACCTTCTGGTTCGACATTCCGGGGCATCCTCCGGTCAAGCGCAACTATTCCATCTCTTCCGCGCCCAATGGCGCAACCTACCGGATTTCGGTCAAGTGCGAACCGCATGGGCTGGCGTCAGGCTGGCTTCATCGCGAAGCCAGGACAGGCACCGTCCTGAAAGTCGCCGCGCCCGCAGGCGAGTTCTTCCTCGGCAGCCATGTCGAACGCCCGGTGGTCCTGCTTTCAGGCGGCGTGGGCCTGACGCCGATGGTGGCCATGCTCGAAGCACTGGTGGAAAGCGGCGCCGACGTGCCGGTTCATTATGTTCACGGCACCCATAACCGGGACACGCATGCGATGCGCGGCCATGTCCGCGCGCTCGCGGCCAAGGGCAAGGCCGTCCGGGTGACAGACTTCCATCAGGCGCCGCTTCCGGGCGAAGTCGTTGGGCGGGACTATCATATGGCGGGCATCATCACCGACGACTGGCTGACCGCCAATACGCCCGTCGCCGCCGCCGACTATTATATCTGCGGTCCGCGTCCGTTCCTGCGCCATGCGGTATCGGCCCTGTCGCTGGCAGGCGTTCCCTCCGACCGCATTCATTACGAGTTCTTCGGACCGGCCGACGAATTGCTGGCCGCCTGACGCGAATCGCGGGCGTGGCCTTCGTCACGCCCGCGGTTCCTCCCCTCCCGCACCCTGGATATATTCGGCAAGAACCCGCGCATGATTGCAGGATTTGTCCCGCGCGGCATATAACAGCGTCAGGTCTCCGTTTCTCAGCAGTTGACGCAGCATGTCGGTGCATCGGGCGTTGCCGGCGAGTTCATGCCGGTATCGGTCGCGAAATTCGTCAAATCTCCCCGGATCATGACCGAACCATTTCCGCAAGGCGGAAGAAGGCGCGATCTCCTTCAACCACAGATCGAGCGCCGCCGCTTCCTTGCTGATGCCACGCGGCCAGATACGATCGACCAGAACCCGCTGCCCATCCGTCGGCGATGGCGGATCATAGATCCTCTTGAGTTGTATCTTTCCCATTCCTCTCGCCTGATTCCATGCCATGCCGCCGTCCGCAGCTAAGCAAGTTGAACAAGGTGGCCGACAAGGCAAAGCAAAACGACTATTATATGTATGTGTCAGCGGACTTATTGCCCTGAACAGCGCTTCCCGCCATCAAGCAGCGTATCGGCGCGCGCGACATTGGCCCTATGGCTTTCCAGCATGGCGTGCAGGTCCGCATGGAGGCTGTCGTCGCGAATGCGCGGCGTCAGCGTTTCCAGCTTCCGCACGACCCATGCCTGCCCGCGATTGAGGAAGGCAAGGCGGTCCCAAGGCTCCGGCACCGCCATCGCCTTGGCATGGAAAGCGCCGGTGCGACGGGAGGGGGCGGCGCCCAGGCGCTTGAGATGCCGCGACAACATGGCGCACCAGCGCGCCTCATCCTTCCGCACATCGCGCATCAGCTCCGCATAGTCCGGCTCTGCCCGATATTTGCCCCCCGCCAGGGCGACCCGTGCGCCCGCCCGTTCCGCCTCCAGCAATTCGTTGAGCGCTGAGACGATCTCCTCTGGACGGGCATAGCCCATATAGGCGTCGCCGGCCCCGTCGGCATAGCATGGCGGCGAGGCAGGTTCCTCCGTCACGCCGCGATTGCCGCCGCCGCGCGCAGCCCGCTGCGAATCCTGTCCATCACGCCCGCGTCAGCCTTGGTGGAATGGACCACATAGGCGGAATAGGAAAATTCCGGGCTGTCCGGCACCGCCGCCAGCCGCCCTTCCTCCAGATGGGATCGGATGAACCCCTTGCGGAAATAGCCGCTGCCGCCCGCCGCCAGGATATAGTCCAGCGCGAGCGGGCCATAGCTGATCGAAACCACCGCATTGGGCTGGTCGGGAAAGGCCGCCTGATAGCTCGCCGCGAATTCCTCGCCCCAGTCGATCTGAACATGGTCTTCGGGTCCAAGCGCGCGGCCGGTGGGGGTGGTCCTGACGAGCACCAGTTTTTCCTCGAACAACAGTTCGGCGATCACGCCGGGGCGGCTGGGTGCGGCGTAGAGCACGGCCACGTCCAGCGATCCGTCCTGCACCTGCTCCATCAGGCGCTCGGAAGGCGCGATCTGCGTCGCGACCGCGATTTCCGGGCATTCGCGCCGCATCCACAGCAGCCAGTGCCGCAGCAGGGGACTCCAGAGGCTCAGCTCCGCGCCGACCGTCACAACCGTCTCGCGCCCCGGCGGCAGGGCCACCGCGCGGCGCGCCCGATCCCAGACCTGCACCAGGGTCGTCGCGAAACGCAGGAACTGCTCGCCCGCCGGCGTGAGTTTCGCGCCTGCCTTGTTCCGGATGAACACGGGGCGGTCGAGCTGGTCCTCCAACACGCGGATGCGCGCGCTTACCGCCGTCTGCGTCAGGTTGAGACTGGCCGCCGCGCCCACGAAGCTGCCGGTCTTCACGACTTCGAGGAACGTGCGGGCGACGGCAATGTCCATCAAGCAAATTCTTTCATTTCAAACCATAATCGCATTCGTTTTCTTATTACATGATAGCCGGAGTAAATCCATGAGTCCATGGAGGCGGCACTGGATCGGATCGCGGCAGGGTCCGCTCACCATGGGAGGCTTCGGTGCACCTTGCGGCCGTCCTCGCGAGGATGGATAACGACCGTGGCGGTTTGTCCGGGGATCATCCGGACATGAGCGGGAATCCTGTCGATCGCGATCCGCACCGGAATGCGTTGGGCCAGCCGCACCCATGTGAAGGACGGGTTCACATTGGCGAGTTGCCCGTCTCCTCCCGCCCGCTCCCGATCCTCGACGCCGCCCGCGATGCTCTGGACATGACCTTCGATCTCGTCCGCCACACCCATCAGGTAGATGCTGGCCGGATCCCCCACCTTGATGGCGGGCAACTTCGTCTCCTCGAAATAGCCCTCCACCCGCATGGAACGGTTATAGACCAGCGCTAGCGCAGCCTTTCCCGCCGCCAGATAGACGCCCGGCTGCAACGAGAAGTTTGAGATCGTCCCGTCCACCGGCGCGCGGACGAGTGTGCGTTCCAGATTGAACCGGGCAAGATCGCGGGCGGCGACCGCCTGCCCCAGGCTCGCCCGCAATCCTTCCGCCCGCGCCCGCCCCTGCTCGATCACCTCGGCTGCGATCACATCGGGCATGGCGCGATTGCGGCGGTCCTCCCGCATGGCCTGCGCCAGCGCGGCCTGCTGGCTCGCGATGGCCGCCTCCGCCTGCTCCAGCGCCAGCCGGTAGCGGGGACGGTCGATGACGAACAGCACGTCACCCTTCTTTACCGGCCGATTGTCGGAGACACGCACTTCGGTGACAAGGCCGCTCACATCCGCCGCCACCGGGACCATGTCGGCGCGCACCTTGCCATCGCGCGTCACGGGTTCGATCTGATAGCGCAGCCACAGCGCATAGATGCCCGCCAGAATGACCAGGATGACGAGAAGCGTCGCGATCGAACGCAGAAGATCGTGCCGTTGGAACATGGTCAGGAGAGCAGTCATCCATGAAGGAAAAGATCGGCGAACACGCTCAGCCCCCACCACAGCAGGACGAAGAGAGCGAGTTCCAGCAGGCTTGGGTGCCACAGCAGGCGATAGACCGGCAGCCGCTGGATCGGCACGCGCAAGAGATAGACGAGCACCGCCGCCAGCACCGCCCACAGCAGCGCGGCGGGCATGTAGACGCCCAGCAGATGCACTTCCTCGATCATGCGCGCACCTCCATTGCCGGAGCGTCCGCCGCGGGGAACAGATTGCACCGCATTCCCACCAGCGCGCGCAACGCTCGTCGGCGCGCCTCATCCGGCGGCAGCGTGAGCAGTGCGTCCAAGGCCCCGTCGATGGACTGCAACAGGGCGGCGGGCGGCGGATCGACCCGCCCGCGCCGCCACCAGCCGGAATAGCAAGCGGAGAGACCGGAGAGCACCGCGCCCAGCCGATGCCGCGCGTCGTGCGGAACATGCGGCAGCGCCCGCCGGATCGGAATGATGTTGCGCCCTATGCGAAGGTCCGCCAGCCCGTCGGCCGCGTGCAGCGCATCGCCCGACGGCGCGACCGCCATGCGCCCCGCGACCTGACCCAGCCGGTCCATCGCCTGCGCGGTCCAGCGGTCGGGCAGGAAAGGCCGCCTTATATCGGCAAGCTGCGCCAGTTCCGCCCAGTTGGCGCGCAATATCCGCCGCGCCGTCCGCAGCACATTGGCGGAGCGGAACATCTTGGTCACGGCCAGCGTGGCGACGATCCCGCCCAGTTGCGCCAGCCCCGTATTGATGAACAGCGCGAAATCGCCCTGAAACCGCGCCAGAAAGCCCATGGCGACGATGAAACACGAAAACATCGGCAAGGCTTGCGGCGAGCGCGCCGGGTCCGCCTGAACATACCCCATCCACAGCAGCGCGGGCGCGAGCGTGACGATGAGCATCTCATAACCATCGACGCGCGGCAGGATGACGAAGAGATAGAGCGCCGCGACCGGGAATGTCTTGAGCGTCGCCAGCAGATACCGCCCGATCACTGGCGCGGGATCGTCCTGCGCGGCGAAGGAGCATGTAATGAGCGCCGCGAAGGCCGCCGTCGCCGACCCATTGGGCCAGGCGAGCAGAATCCAGACCGCGCAATAAAGCGCGATGGCGGTCGCCGTCGCCAGTCCGGCAAGCGCCGCCATGCCATGATCGCGCGCCAGCACGAAGGGCTGGGCCGCGCGCGCTTCCAGCCGGGGGCGGCCCGGTGAACCGATCCGCCCGGCCAGCCTGCGGCTCGCGGCGAGCGCCGCCAGACACTCCGCTATCCTGACGCAGGCGCTGGCGGTGAGGAGCGCGGTCCAGTCTCCCCTCTCCTCCTCCTCCGCCGCCGCCCTTTCGCAGCGATGGATCAGCGGCGCGGATTGATGCACGGTGCTTTCCGGATCGGACAGCCAGTCCGACACGTCATCGATCAGGCGCGCAAGCTCCGGCGGCAGTTTCCCCTTCGCGCGCAGCAGGTCCAGCCTGTTCGCGGCGGCGGAGGCCAGAGGCAATATGCGCGCAAGCTGCTGCTGCAACGCCGTCACCCGCCTTTTCGTCGCGGGCGCCCAGCGTTGATCGAAGGGCAGATGGACGGCGATCATCCCCAGTTCGGTGATGTCGGCGGCCAGCATCCGCCGATGCTCATTTTCCAGCCGCGTGTGGCGGCCGCCGATCGCCTCTGCCGCCCAGCGCCGGGCATGATCCAGAAAGGATTGCGCCCGCGCGCGGATGACCGGCGTGGCGCTCCATGGCTGCAACAGCGCGTGGACAGCCGTGACGCACAATATGGCGACCGTCATTTCCTGCACGCGCGCGATGGTCGTGTCGAAGATATTCGCGGGATCGTCGAGATAGGGAAAGCTGATGACCGCCGAACTGAACGCCGCCATCTGGAACAGAAAGGCGCGCGGCGTGCGATCCAGCACCGCCAGATAGATGCAGAATCCCGTCCATGACGCGAGACACAGGACCAGCAGTTCAGGCGAATTCTGGAGGTTGGGCACCAGCAGGATCGTCACCGCCGCGCCCGTCGCGATCCCGCCCAGCCGATAGAGCGTCTTGGGCCGGAATGCGCCCGCCATGGGCTGGGCCGTGACATAGACGGTGAGCAACGCCCACCAGGGCCGGGGCAGGCTGGCGCTGAAGGCGATGGCCAGGGTGATGGCGGCAGCGATGAAGCTGCTCAGGGAAAAGAGCAGCCTCTGGGAATCGATGGTCAGGGAAGGCAACGGCAAACCGATGCCGCGAACTGTCGGAGACTTCATCTTGGCAACCGTGACAAACGACTATCGGGATTGTCACGATCGCCGTGATCGTGGGCTTTTCTTCCCTTGGATTCGGTTGCGCTCAATAGGCGGGATGAGCGGCGGAATCGTAGATCAAAATATTGATGGATAAGCGCAAGATTCTTGCATTGAAGAGGAAGGAGTCGGAGGAGAGAGAAACTTACCGTTATTTTCACGGTATAGCCCCGCTCTCACGCAAATCGGCGAGGAAGGTGCGCCTGAGTCCGTCGATCAATCATTCGCCGCGCGTAACAGGCGCTTCATCCGGCGATCCATGGCTTGCGCTTTGCCTGCCCGGGGTTCGCCCAATATAGCCGCGATCCAAACGGCTAATGTTAACCGTTTGGAAACAGATGTACGGCGAATAGCGTTTTCATGTCGATGCGGGCAATCATAGACAAGTTCCAGACACCGGAAAATCAACGTGGCACGGTGCGCGTGCGCATATATCTGGCAGTGCCCGGATCGGTTGAGAGGGGCGAGGGCGCTCCCGTGCTCATCCACAATCTGTCGACGTCCGGGATGCTCATCGAAACGCAATCGGACCTGGCGATAGGCCAAAAGATCAGCGTGACGTTGCCGGAAGCGGCGGAAGCGTCAGCCACCGTGGTCTGGCGAAGCGAAACGTTGAGGGGGTGCCGCTTCGATCGTCCCCTGTCCCGGGCGGCACTGAGCGCGGCGCGCCTGCTCACCCCCCTTCCCCGCGATTTCGATCCGATTGCCGATCTGGACGGAGTTGTCCAACCTGAATTGCTGCCTGAACGTCTACGCCGCCTCAGGCGGGATCAGGGGCTGAGCCAGGCGGAGCTCTCTGCGAAAACGGGTTTGAGCAAGCCCAGCATCTGGGCCTGGGAAACGGGCAAGACCGTGCCCCGGCGCCGCAGTCTGCTGACGCTTGCCGATGCCTTTGGCGTTTCCCGGCAGGCATTGCTGGATTGCGCAGCCATGTCCGATCCCGAGGGGCAGCTTGCCTTTGGAAAGGCGATCGAGCCGGCCGGGCATGGCCATCCGGCCTTCCCTTCTGCGTCCATTCAAAACGCGGTGGACAGCAGCAGAAGGGAAATAGCTGCCGTCGCCGGGGTGGAAACGGCAAGGGTAAGGATCATAATCGAGTTTTGAGCCGGTAAGGCATCCTGTCCCAGGGCTGGTCGAGCACGTGGACGGCCTGTGCGGGCGATCCGGCCAGCAACGTGGTGTCGGATTCCATCCGGCGTTGAACACCGGCATGGCGCAAGCCTGCGGGAACGCAAGACACCCGGAACCCATTCGGCAAGTCGCCGCAGCAGCTTCCAAACGCCTGCGCACCGACCGCATCGACATCTTCTACGTGGCGGGCGCCATCAAGCAGTCGCCGCAGCCATCCACAGTTTCGTTTTGGCCAGAAAGGCGGGCGTTGCCGTCTCCGACATTCTGGCCAGCCAGATTTGCGCGCCCGCCATGTCGCCGGCGTCGATCAACATGCGCGCATGATTGAACTGGCCGCGAAAGTCCCCGCCTTCCGCTGCCATTGAATAGTGGCGGGCGGCCTGCCGCATGTCGCGCCCGACTACCCAGCCGTCCTCGTAGAAGCTGCCGATCATGTTCATCGACTTGGCATGACCGAGCGCGGCCGCCTGCTCGAACAGGCGCAGCGCTTCCGGCCTGTCTTCGCTGACGCCTTCGCCGAGGGTATAAAGCGTCGCCAGATTGTACATGGCCCAGTCCAGGCCGCGCTCCGCCGCCGCCCCATACCATTGGGCGGCCAGGCTCTTGTCCACGGCGGCGCCCCAGCCATGCTCGCAGCAACGCCCCACCATGTTCATGGCCATGATGTTGCCGCCCCTGGCCGCGATGCCGAACCACTTCAACGCCTCGACCGGATTGCGTTCCACGCCTTTGCCGTCGAGATAGACCTGCCCGACAAGCAACTGCGCCTCCGCATGGCCAGCTTCGGCGGCCTCCAGCAGCAGGGCAGCAACCTCGTCCAGCGGTCCGGCAAGCGCGGCGGCGCGATCCGCATCGTCCATTTCGATCAGTTTCGGCCGGGACCGCATGCAATTTACTCCCATGAAATGGCCCACCCCTTGCGGAGTGGGCCATCCTTGCCTCCGAGGAGAGCAGGCAAGCTCAATATTTGATATTCAATGTGGCGATGGCAGTGCGGCCCGCTGCCTGATTGGCGTAGTGCGCCGCATAGGCCTTGTCATAATAACGCTTGTTGAAGACGTTGTTGACGTTGACCTGAAGGCTGACCGCATCGTTGAAGCTATAGGACGCATTCGCATCGAACCGCCAGTAGCTCGGCACCATGCGCGCCAGCGACTTGGTGATGACCACCGCGTTGTTCTGGATGATGCGGGTGTCGGAATAGCCGCCATAGACCTTGCTCATGTAGATCGCGCCGCCGCCGACGGTGAAGGCGGGCGTGATCTTGTAGTTGGTGAAGGCCGTCAGGCTGTGCTTGGGCGTGTTGGGAAACTGCCTGCCGGCGCTGGCAGCGGGCGCGTAGAGCGTGACGGTCTTGTCCGCGTTGGTCGTGGCGGTATAGCCCGCGTCCACGATCTTGGAGTCCATATAGGTGTAGCCGCCGAACACGTTCCATTCCGGCGTGATGTTGCCGTTGAAGCCGAATTCGATGCCCTTGATCCGCCGTTCGCCGACGAACACCACCGTGCCGGCATCGCCGGTCGCGCGGGCATTTTTCGTTTCGGTATGGAACGCCGCCAGCGTCAGCGCCAGGCTATCGCCGAACAGATTGGCCTTGGCGCCGATTTCATAGGACTTCGTCTTTTCCACCTTCAGCGCGTCGGTCAGTTCCTGCGGCGTGATGGGGGTGCTGCTGCTGGTGGTCAGGCCGTTGGCTTCGCTGCCATTGGCCAGGAACGAGCCGGGAGGCGTTGCGGAGGTCGAGGTCGACGCATAGATGCTGCTGTTTTCCGTCGGCTTGAAGACGATGCCCGCCTGATAGGTCCACAGGTCATCCTTGCGGGTGATAGTGGACCGGCTGCTGGTCATGTCGTCGGTGGCGATGCCGGGGCTTACACTGGTTTCATAGCGATCGAAGCGTCCGCCCAGGTTGATGAGAAGCTGATCGCTGATGGTGATCGTATCGAACAGCGATGCCGCCTTGGTCGTGGTCTTGGACAAGGTCCAGGTCTTGCGCAGCGAACGCTGGATCGGCGACAGCACCGAGGACACGTCCCCGCCATAATAGCTGACCCAGGGATCGTTGGCATTGGGCGAATCGACGGTCGTGCAATTGTAGCGGTCAAGCATCGCGGTAGTGCAGCGCGGGTTGAAATTGGAACCCGTCGCAATCGGCACGCCGCTCGCGCTGGTCGCCGCCGGGTTGGTCGGCGTCTGGTAGGTCGACCTGTTGGGATCGGACACATAGGAACCGTTCCCGACCTTTTCCTCGCTGAACTCGATGCTGGCCGCGAAGCTGTTCTTGATCCCGCCGACAGAGAATTCGCCGAACAGGTCGGTCTGGTTCAGCAGGCCCTTGGTCTCGCTATAGCGGCTGTTCACGCGCCGCCACACATAGCCGCCCGCCGTCGCCGGACTGGCCGCGTTGGTGCCGTAGACATTGCCCTGCTGATCGTCCGGCTGGGTCCAGACATAACCTTGCGTGCTGCGGCCATAGCGGGAGGTGTTGCGCAGCGTCACGCCGCCGAAGTCATGTTCGGCGCGGATGGTGAAATTGTCCACATTGGTCTTGCGGAAGTCGCGGGACTTGAGGCCGTAATAAGCGCCGCGCGGCACGCTGACATCCCGCCCCCCAATCGTCGTGAAATCGCGCGCCGGGCCGGTTTCAGTGACGCCAGCGGGCGCGTTTCCGTTGGTATAGAGATAGGGAATGCCCGAATCCGGCAATTCGTTGGTGTGCAGGTGATAATAGCCCAGGGTCAGGCTGGTCGGGCCGTCCATGCCGATCTTGAGCGAGGGCGCGATGCCCCAGCGCTTCGACCAGATCGCATCGCGGCCCGCCACATCCTGGTCATGCCACATCGCGTTCAGGCGAATCCCGGCAAGGTCGCTGAGCGGCTGGTTGATGTCGATGGTGGCCCGCTTGTAATCGGCGTTGCCGACGCTGGCGCTCGCCGCGATGAAGCGGTCGACCCTGGGAGCCTTCGACACGAGGTTCAGCGAGCCGCCCGCGCCGCCACGGCCGCCGGTCGTGCTGTCGGAGCCTTTCACCACCTCGATCTGCTCGATCGCGAATATTTCGCGGCTCTGCGCGCCAATGTCGCGCACGCCGTCGAGATAGGTGCTCGCCTGGCTGTCGAAGCCGCGGATGAAGGGACGGTCGCCCAGCGGATTGCCGCCTTCGCCCGCACCCAGCGTGATGCCGGGCACCGTGCGCAGCGCTTCGGTCAGCGAGACCGATGCCGTGTCCTTGATGACGGAGGCCGGGATGACGGTGATGGACCGGGGCGTGTCGACCAGCGGCGCGGTGTATTTGGGCGAGTCGGGCTTGTCGACCTTATAGCCCTGCTCATCGATCGCGGTATCGGTGACGACCACCCCGCCCAGCTTGCGCCCCTGGCCGTCATCGGACGCGGCCTGATCGGCGGACTGGGCGATGGCGGGCGCGGCAGAAGCGAATAGCCCGACGCAGCTCAAGGCGAGAAAGCTGCTGGCAGTGGACGCGCGATTGCGCGATTCATTCAGGTTCACGATGTTTGCCCCTTTTTTCGGCGTGATGATGGGCCGGTTGCTTCCTGGCCCCGTTGAAATATTTTATACGAAAGTCTGGCGGTGGGCCGCGAAGCCGCGATCCGAAACGGGCGCCGCGCGATACCAGCCATATCGCACGCGCTGGAGGTAGCCGTCCTTGCATAGCCGGCTGACATATTGACGGGACACCCCGATGGCCGCGAACTCTTCCGTGCTGGCCACTTCGCGCGTCCGGGCGAGCGACAAGGCCCGCGCCCTAACCGCTTCACCCTTTGCGAACCGATGGCCCGCAAACGTCCCGCCGCCGATCCGCTGACGCGAACTCCCCGCCGACGCAGCGAGCGGCAGCCAGATGCCGGCTTCGCGGAGGACTGTCGCGCAGCGCAGGAGCGCATCGGATTCCATGCTGTCCACGCGCGCCAAGGCGCGGCCCTCCTGTCGCTGGGCGGCGGCGATATGGGTCAAAATCTCGATCTCCGCATCGCCGACGAAGGGCGATTCCGAGGCGAAGATCACCGCGCCGCGCTGCCGCGCGATATCGGCCAGATTGGAAAAAGCGTCTTTCGCATCGGGACTGTCGCGCAGCTCGAAAGCGCAATTGCCGCGCAGGCACGCGATCACCTGCCGCTCATGCACATTCCGCCGCGCGAGGATGCGTCCGAATTTCATGACCAGCCCGCATCCACAAGCGCGGCCAGACCGCGCTCATGCCGTATATAGCGATCAGGCCCATGCAGGATATCCGCCATTTTTGCCTCTTAATGCGAAAGCTAATAATAATGACTCGCAGTTGAAGCGTGTTTACTGATACGCGGCGCAAGGTCCATAAAATCGGACAACATTGGGAAATAGTATAGAAACACCAATGTTACACGGGGGTTCGTTTGCAGCATGGAGGACGGAAATGAACGGTCGGATGCGATGCGGATATTGCTGCTGGAAGATGACAGGGAGACGCGCGACTATCTGATGCGCGGCCTGAAGGAATTGGGGCATCAGGTCGTGGCCGAGAGCGAGGGCAAGGCCGCGCTCTCCCGGACGCTGGCCGAAGCGTTCGATATTCTCGTCCTCG
>Ga0180223_1001032_pt1 | contig 24615 bp, 25 predicted proteins | sample eDN5th30CKraftOP_FD_151337 | JGI IMG/M metagenome (GOLD analysis project Ga0180223, IMG submission 151337) | Enriched Organic Plus compost microbial communities from Emeryville, California, USA - eDNA 5th pass 30_C Kraft OP (version 2) (version 2) ... | reverse complement strand
TCTCGCCCGAGGAGGCGCCCGACAAGCCGACCGTCATCACCATCGGCTTCGAGAAGGGCGACGCGGTCTCGATCGACGGCCAGAAGCTCTCCCCGGCGACGCTGCTGGCGAAGCTCAACGACCTCGGTCGCGACAACGGCATCGGCCGGCTCGATCTGGTCGAGAACCGCTTCGTCGGCATGAAGAGCCGCGGCATGTACGAGACGCCCGGCGGCACGATCCTGCACGTCGCGCACCGCGCGATCGAATCGATCACGCTCGACCGCGGCGCGGCCCATCTCAAGGACGAGATCATGCCGAAATACGCCGAGCTGGTGTATAACGGCTTCTGGTACTCGCCCGAGCGCGAGATGCTGCAGGCGCTGATCGACAAGAGCCAGGAATTCGTCACCGGCGAGGTCCGCCTCAAGCTCTACAAGGGCGGCGTCCACGTCATCGGCCGCTCGAGCGACTATTCGCTCTACGACCAGGACCTCGTCACCTTCGAGGAAGGCGCCGTCGCCTACGACCACCGTGACGCGGCGGGCTTCATCAAGCTCAACGCGCTGCGCCTGCGCACCCTCGGCCAGCGCAAGAAGAAGCTGGGGCTGTAAGCTCCGTTCATTGCGGGTGTCATCCCGTTCGTGCCGCAGCGCGCACGGAATGACACCCTGCATGAACCGCAGCCCCTTTTCGCGCGTTCACCACTCACCTTTCAACGTGAGTGCCTTGCATGAACCGCCTCGCCAGCCTCTCCGTCCTCGCCGTTCTCCTCCCCGCCGCAGCCGCGCTCGCACAGGAGGTGCCGCCTTCGCCGAAGCCGGCGACGCCCGAAATCGCGACCTGCAAGAAGGCGGCGCTCGACGCGCTCTCGGCCAAGGAGCCGGAGATCAAGGACATCTATATCGACGAAGACGGCGCCACCGTCGCCGTGTCGGAGGCGAAGATCGAGACGATCCCGGTGACGCGCATCGTCATGGCCGAGGCCTATCTGCGCACCGACCGCTCAGACAAGCCGCGCCGCTTCCTCTGCCTGCTCGGCGAGAAGAACAAGGTGCTGCTGACCTTCTTCACCGCGCGCTGAACCGGAGCGCCGGCGATCCCAAATCAGGGTTCGTCGATGACCTCGGTCGAGGGACGGTCGTGGCCGTCGGCCAGCTCCTCGTGCCACTCGCCCGCCCCGTCCTGGTAGACGATGCCGTCGGTATTGCCGGCGAGCGTCTGGCGCGCCGCCGCCTCGCTGGCCGCCTTCAGGGCTGCCGCATGTGAAGGAAAGGTTTCCGACAGAACGTCGCCGACCTTGTAGGCCCAGCCCCCGTCATGCTCGACGACTTCGTACCTGATGATCGCCATGGCCAATCTCCCGTTCGGAAAACCGGGAAACTTGGACGTCGGCCTCAGGTTCCGGGCGGGGCGCGGCGAAAGCGGCTCAGGCTTCGCCCTGATCCGCCGCCCGCAGGCCCTCGAGCACCGGCATCGAGGTGATGTGGTAGCCGGCGTCGACATGGTGGACGTCGCCGGTCACCCCGCCCGACAGGTCCGAGAGGTAATAGAGCGCGGCGCCGCCAATCTCCTCCAGCGTCACCGATTTGCGCAGCGGCGCGTTGGCGCGCTGCCAGGACAGCATGGCGCGCGCATCCGAGATGCCGGCGCCGGCCAGCGTCCTGACCGGCCCGGGCGAGAGCGCGTTGACGCGGATGCCGCGCGGGCCGTAGTCGCCGGCGAGATAGCGCACGCTCGCCTCCAGCGCCGCCTTGGCCACACCCATGACGTTGTAGTTCGGCATGATCCGCATCGAGCCGCCATAGGTCAGCGTGACGATGCTGCCGCCATGAGGCATGCGCTCCGCCGCCCGCTTGGTCGCCTCGGTGAAGGAGAAGCAGGAGATCACCATGGTGCGCGAGAAATTCTCGCGGCTGGTGTCGGCATAGAGGCCCTTGAGCTCGTTCTTGTCCGAGAAGCCGATGGCGTGGACCAGGAAATCGAGCGTGTTGCGCGCGGGATCGCCGCCCCAGACCGCGTCGAGCTTCGCGAAGGCGGCATCGACCGAGGCGATGTCCTCGACGTCGCAGGGGATGACGAGGTCGGAGCCGATGCTCTCAGCCAGCGGCTTGACGCGCTTGCCCAGCGCCTCGCCCTGATAGGTGAAGGCGAGTTCGGCGCCATGCGCGTGCAGGGTCTTGGCGATGCCCCAGGCAATCGAGTTCTGGTTGGCGACCCCCATGACGAGGCCGCGCTTGTTCTGCATCAGGGGGAGCATGACGCCCTCACGCCTCCAGCCGCTTCATCACGATGGTGGCGTTGGTGCCCCCGAAGCCGAAGGAGTTGGAGAGGACGCAAGCCAGGCCGGCATTGTCGATGCGCTTGCGCACGATCGGCATGTCGGCGAAGGCGGGATCGAGCTCGTCGATATGGGCGCTCTCGCAGATGAAGTCGTTGTTGAGCATCAGCAGCGAGTAGATCGCCTCCTGCACGCCGGTCGCGCCGAGGGAATGGCCGGTCAGCGACTTGGTCGCGGCGATCGGCGGCGCCTTGTCGCCCGCGCCGAAGACCTCGCGGATCGCCTCAATCTCCTTGCCGTCGCCGACCGGGGTCGAGGTGCCGTGCGGGTTGATGTAGTCGACCTTGGCGTTGACGCCCTGCAGGGCCATGCGCATGCAGCGCACCGCGCCCTCCCCGGAGGGGGCGACCATGTCGTAGCCGTCCGAGGTGGCGCCGTAGCCGACGATCTCACCATAAATCTTGGCGCCGCGCGCCTTGGCGTGCTCCAGCTCCTCCAGCACCACGACGCCGGCGCCGCCGGCGATGACGAAGCCGTCGCGGGCGACGTCATAGGCGCGCGAGGCGACCGAGGGACGCTCGTTGAAATCGGAGGACATCGCGCCCATGGCGTCGAAGAGGACGGAGAGCGTCCAGTCCAGCTCCTCGCAGCCGCCGGCGAAGATCACGTCCTGCTTGCCCCACTGGATCAGCTCATAGGCGTTGCCGATGCAGTGGTTCGAGGTCGCGCAGGCCGAGGAGATCGAATAGTTGACGCCCTTGATCTTGAACCAGGTCGCGAGCGTGGCGGACGCCGTCGAGGACATGCCCTTGGGCACGGCGAAGGGACCGACCTTCTTGGAGGAGCCGCTCTCGCGCGCCTTGTCGTAGGCGTCGATCAGCGCGCGGGTCGAGGGGCCGCCCGAGCCCATGACGATGCCGGTGCGCTCGTTGCTGACCTCGGCGGCCTCGAGCCCGGAATCGGCGATGGCCTGCTCCATGGCGACCTGGTTCCAGGCCGAGCCGCCACCGTGGAAGCGCATGGCGCGCCGGTCGAGCACCGTCGCGGGGTCGAGCGTCGGCACGCCGGCGACCTGGCTGCGGAAGCCGTGTTCGGCGAATTCGGGCACGAAGACGATGCCGGATTTCGCTTCCTTCAGCGACGACAGCACCTCCTGGGTGTTGTTGCCGATGGACGAGACGATACCCATCCCGGTGACGACGACGCGTCTCATGCTCGCTTCACTCCAGCTTTTCGCCAGCTCTTCGCCCACGGCGGGACGGGCCGCGCCGCTCTGGATTCACAACGGCGCAAATGGACCGTAAGGGCGCCGCACGCAAGGTCCGGCTCCGTTTTTCCTCAGGCCGCCTCGGGCTTGAACAGGCCCACGCGCATGTCGCTGACGGTGTAGATGCGCTTGCCGTCGGCCTCCAGCCAGCCATCGGCGATGCCGAGGACGAGCTTCGACTTGAAGACGCGCTTGAAGTCGACGCCGTAGACGACGCGCTTGACGCTCGGCAGCACCTGGTCGGCGAACTTGACCTCGCCGACACCCAGCGCCCGGCCGCGGCCCGGCAGGCCGAGCCAGCCGAGGAAGAAGCCGGTGAGCTGCCAGAGCGCGTCGAGCCCGAGGCAGCCGGGCATGACGGGGTCGCCCTTGAAATGGCAGTCGAAGAACCAGAGATCGGGCTTGATGTCGAATTCGGCGCGAACGAGGCCCTTGCCGTGCTCTCCGCCCTCTTCGGCGATCTCGGTGATGCGGTCGAACATCAGCATCGGCGGCAGCGGAAGCTGCGCATTGCCCGGCCCGAACAGTTCCCCGCGACCACAGGCGAGGATCTCCTCGTAGCTGAAAGACGATTGACGCTGCATTCCCGCTCCGTTGCCTGGTGACGGCCGAACGGCCGACGAAGATGCCTGCGTGCCTAACACGCCCCGTACGGAAAACGAAAGGGCGCAGGAACGCTCACCCACACGACGCTGCGAACGCTGCGGAAGGGCACGGCGGAGGCGGCAGCGGCGCGGCGGCGTCCCGGCCCCGCGAAAACCCCTGTCAGCAGATTGGCACGAGCCCCGTGCTTGCGACGGCCCGGCCGAAGCCCTACATTTCAGATGAATTCCAAACGAGACGGGGCGCATGGCGTGCCCGCCGCAGGCAGAAGGGACACGGCGAAGGCATGGGCGATCTGGTTTCCCAGGACGAGGCCTACGGATCGAGCATGCGTCAGGGGTGCCCGTTCCACGACATCCGCCAGAAGCTGCGCCGGGTGGGGTTGCGGCCGACGCGGCAGCGCGTCTCGCTCGGCTGGGTGCTGTTCGCCAAGGGCGACCGGCACATCAGCGCCGAAATGCTGCACGAGGAAGCCGTCAAGGAGCGCATCCCGGTTTCGCTGGCGACGATCTACAACACGCTGCGCCAGTTCACCGAGGCGGGGCTGCTGCGCGAGCTCGCCATCGACGGCAACAAGACCTATTTCGACACGGCCAGCCACGACCACCATCATTTCGTGGTCGAGGGCGAGAACCGCGTCATCGACATCCCCGCCCGCGAGATCGACGTCGCCAGCCTGCCGACGCCGCCGGCGGGCTACGAGATCTCGCATGTCGACGTGGTCGTGCGGCTGCGCAAGATCGAAGGCTGAGACGCCCCCCGGAGGCCGGGGCCGCGGCCGTCTCAGTCGACCGTCTCGTTCGGATAGACCCCCCAGAGCCTTTCCTGAGGCATATAGCCGCTGATGTTGCGGACGCTGACGCGGCACCAGTGATGGGCGCATGAGGCGACGCTGGTGACGACGCCCGGCTGCAGCTCGGCGACCACCGCGGCGTTGGCGTCGGCGGCGCTGCGCAGCGGGAAGAGTTCCTTCCTGTTCTTCGACCAGGGCGCGACGAGCGCCGTCCGGCGGCCGGAGAGCAGGCTGTGGAGAACCCAGCCCTCGGTGCCGTCGGCGTCGCGGACCCGCCGCCAGGTCTCGAACTCCGCCGTCACCTCCACGGGCAGGCCGGCCCGCTGGTAGACCCAGCGCGTGCGGTGCTCCTTCGACGGTCCCTCGCGCAGATTCACCCGGTCCGATTTCAGGCTGACATAGCGCGGCACCGGCAGCCCCGTGACCGAGCCCGCCTGCATGTCCTGCGCGCGCGCTCCCGCTGTCGTCACGGCGATGAGGAAGCCCGCCATGACGAGGGGCCGCACCCGCAAGCTCAGCATCGATCGCTCTCCCAGGGCCCCCGCCTTCGGGCGAAAGGGCAAGTTGTCATCCGCCGGCGCGCCGCCTAGATCATCGCGCGTCCTTTCGGACGCGGTAACGAGGATCTATCTCATTGTTAGTGCATCGGATTTTTCCGAAAAGTGGATTCCACTTTTCGGTCCGATGCTCTAGACAAACGGGAACCGGACGGCACGGCCTCCCCATTCCTGGGCCACCAGGGTTAATGGCGCGTTGAGGGAAAGCGACCAATCCGGCGAGCCAGGAAGGGAAACCGCCATGTCGAAGAAGAAGCCGCTGGTCGTGGTGACGCGCAAGCTGCCGGCCGTGGTGGAGACCCGGATGCGCGAACTGTTCGACGCCAGGCTCAACATCGACGACAAGCCGATGTCGCAGGCGGCCCTGATCGAGGCGGTGAAGACGGCCGACGTGCTGGTGCCGACCGTGACCGACAGGATCGACGCCACGATCATCGCCGAGGCCGGGGAGCAGCTCAAGCTGATCGCCAATTTCGGCAACGGCGTCGACAATATCGACGTCGCCAGCGCCGTGCAGCGCGGCATCACCGTCACCAACACGCCGGGCGTCCTCACCGACGACACCGCCGACATGACGATGGCGCTGATCCTCGCCGTGGCGCGGCGCATCGCCGAAGGCTCGCATGTCATTCCCGAGGACGAATGGGCCGGCTGGTCGCCAACCTGGATGCTCGGGCGCCGGATCACCGGCAAGCGGCTCGGCATCGTCGGCATGGGCCGGATCGGCCAGGCGCTGGCGAAGCGCGCCGCCGCCTTCGGCCTCTCGATCCACTACCACAACCGCCGCCGCGTCGACGCCCGCATCGAGGAGAAGCTCGGCGCGACCTACTGGGATTCGCTCGACCAGATGCTGGCGCGGATGGACATCGTCTCGGTCAACTGCCCGCATACGCCGGCGACCTACCACCTGCTCTCGGGCCGCCGTCTCAAGCTGATGAAGCCGGACGCCATCCTGGTGAACACGGCGCGCGGCGAGATCGTCGACGAGACGGCGCTCGCCCGCATGCTGGAAGCCGGCGAGCTCGCGGGCGCCGGACTCGACGTGTTCGAGCAGGAACCGGCGATCAATCCGCGCCTGCTCAGGCTCGCGCGCCAGCACAAGGTCGTGGTGCTGCCGCATCTGGGCTCGGCCACCCATGAGGGCCGCGCCGAGATGGGCGAGAAGGTCATCGTCAACATCAAGACCTTCATGGACGGCCACAAGCCGCCGGACCGCGTGCTGCCGAGCATGCTCTGAGCGGCGCGGCCGCCCCCTCAGCCCGCGAGCCCGGCGACCGCCCGCGGCCAGTCCTCGTAGCGCTCGACGATCAGCGCGGCGCCGGCGGCCAGCAGCCGCTCGCCCATCGCCGCCCTGTCGCGGGCCGTGCCGACGAAGCCCGCGACGCGCATGCCGGCCGCCCGCGCCGCCGCGACGCCCGGCACCGAATCCTCCAGCACCAGGCAGCGCTCCGGCCGCGCCTGCATCCGCGACGCGGCGAACAGGAAGACGTCCGGCGCCGGCTTGCCGCGCGCCACCTGCGAGGCCGAGAAGACATGCGGATCGAACAGGTCGAGAAGGCGGGCGAGCCCGAGATTGTGCCGCAGCGGCGCCAGGCTGGTCGAGGAGGCGACGCAGCGGCGCCCGGCCAGCTCCGTCAGCGCCGCGCGCACGCCCGGCAGGGCCCGCATCTCGTCGGCGAGCCGGGCGGCGACGCCGGCCTCGATCCGGCTCTCGAAATCGGCGGGAAGCGGGCGGCCCAGCGCCGCCTCGATGACCGCAAAACCCGCGGCAAGCGGAATCCCGACGAGATTGTTGAAATAATCGTCGAGCGTCCACCCCGTCAGGCCGACCTCATGGCACAGAGCGAGGCTGACTTCGGCATAGAGCGTCTCGCTGTCGATCAGCGTGCCGTCGCAGTCGTAGATGACGAGCTCGAACGCCATGACGGCCCGCCTGCCCCGCTCAGGCCGTGCGGGCGGTCTCGAACTGCCCGGTCTTGCGGAAGCGCCAGAGATAGGACGGCACCTCGGCCTCGACCGAGACAGGGGCGATGCCGAGCCCGACGAAATCGCGGCCTTCCCGCGCCGCCGCCGGCGAGACGACATTGTCCTGCCCGAGCAGCAGCACCTGGTCGCGCGTCAGCTTGAGCTCGTTGGGCAGCAGGCCCAGCGTCAGGGTGTCGACCACCTCCAGCACGCGCGCCACGACGCCGGCCAGCGGCAGCGGCAACGGCGCGATCAGGCGCTTGCGGCCGGTGACCTTGCAGATGTCCTCGACGATCCGGCGCAGGCTCATCACCTCCGGCCCGCCGAGCTCGTAGACCTGGCCCGGCGCGATGCTGCCGTCGACCGCGCGGGCCACGACCTCGGCCACGTCGCCGACGAAAGCCGGCTGCAGCCGGACCTCCCCGTCCCCGACCAGCGGCAGCACCGGCAGCATCCGGGCCATCGCGGCATAGCGGTTGAAGAACGTGTCCTCCGGCCCGAACATCACCGAGGGGCGCAGGATGACGGCCTGCGGAACCACCTGGCGGACGGCGGCCTCGCCCTCGGCCTTGGTGCGGGCATAGGCCGAGCGCGATTCGGCATCGGCGCCGAGCGCCGAGACCTGCACGAGCCGGCCGATGCCGGCCGTGGCGCAGGCCAGGGCGACCGCATGCGCGCCATTGGCCTGGACGGCGCCGAAGCTCTGGCGGCCGCTCTCCTTCATGATGCCGACGAGATTGACCACCGCATCGGCGCCCATCGCCGCGGCAGTGACGGAGGCGGGATAGCGCAGATTGGCCTGCACCGCATGGATCTGCCCGACAGTGCCGAGCGGCTGCAGGAAACCGGCGAGATCCGGCCGGCGCACGGCGACGCGCACCCGGTAGCCGCGCTTGACCAGGGCGCGCACGACATGGCGCCCGAGGAAGCCGGAGCCGCCGAAGACGGTAACGAGCTGCTGGGACGGGGCTTGAACGGCCATCGGGAAAGCTCCGTTTAGAATGGTTCCGTCCTCCTAGATCATATGCCGCGAAAGTGGAAATCCCTTTTGCGCGCTGCGGCGCAAGGCGGTCATGCCGATGCTCCGGCCTGCGCCGCAGCGCCCCCGGGAGACGCTGCCGCCCGGCCTCCCCAGCCTTTCGCGGGGCGCGGAACTGCGGGCGCAGCAACCGGCTTTTCAACAGCCGGGACGGGAGCCGGCACAATTCTTTTCGGGAGGCCGTTGACAGCGCGCCGCGCCCCCCGTACACGAACCGCCGTTGCCCAGGTGGCGGAATTGGTAGACGCGCTGGTTTCAGGTACCAGTGGTGAAAGCCGTGGAGGTTCGAGTCCTCTCCTGGGCACCATCTTTCCTTGAGGACTACCAACCTCAAAGACTTAGCTGATAACAAGGGCTTGCGCCTCACCGACTGTTCAACAACGGTGAGCAACAATGCTGTTTCGGCTCGTTCGTCCTATGAAGCGTAGTGGCTCCTCCAAAGCGCAGTTCACGCGGCGCATCCCCACAGACCTGAAGGCCCGCGTTATCGGTATGAAGCTCCGCTTCCCGCTTGGGGATGGCTTCGTCGATGTAACGATCTCCCCCAAAGCGCAGGACATCCGGTTTTCGCTCCGAACATCCCATCCGCCCGATGTGAAGACCCGCACCGCCATCGCCCAAGCCTATCTCGAAAGCGTTTGGGAGAGCGTCCGCAATGCGCGGGACAACGGCCCCATCCGTCTCCGTCAGGACCAAATCGCGGCCCTCTCCGGAGAACTCTATGCGACCTTCATGCGAGCCTTTGAGCTTGAGCCCGGCAATGCCGATCGATGGCAGCGTGTCATCGCGGAGGTTGACGACGCCACCCGCTACCGTGTCCCTGTGGAAGACGGTGTCCCGAAGAGCGAGATTGTAGACCCTGAGCGGGCCGCCGCGATGGAGAGGGCTTTCGGCCGAGGTGCGGATGAACTGCTGTCAGCGAAGGCGCTGATCGTTGACGCCGAGAGCCGCGCCCGGCTGCTGGAGGCTATCGCCCGCGTGAAGCGGGACGTTGCGATTGTGCTGGAGCGCAGAGCGGGAGGCGATTACGCGCCCGATCCGGGGGCGGCGAAGTTCCCGGCATGGCAGGCTCCCGCCACGACGAAGCCTACCCCGCAGAAGGCGAAGAATGTTACCGGGGTGGGCAACGGTAAGACCAGCCTGACGGGCATCGTTACGGATTGGTGGAAAGAGGCGCAGGCGGCTGGTGTTAAGCCCAGCACCTATGAGAGTTATCGCAACACAGTGAATAACTTCGTCGCCTTCCTCGGGCATGACGATGCTTTGCAGGTAACGCCTATGGATGTCGTCGGCTTCAAGGCTCACCGATTGGCGTCGATCAACCCGAGGACAGGGAAGCCGATCTCCGCCAAGACGGTTAAGGACAGCGACCTTGCAGGGCTGAGGACCATATTCGAGTGGGCTAAACCTAATAGAGGTCTTCCGAGCAACCCCGCCGCCGACATCACTATCCAACTCCGCAAGCGGCGGCGAACCCGCTTGGCTGGTTTCACCGACGAGGAAGCCAAGGCATTGTTGGACGCCGCTGACGCTCATGAGAGGGGCAACGAACGGCCGAAGACGTTCGCCGCTAAGCGGTGGGTGCCGTGGCTATGCGCCTATACCGGAGCCCGCGTCGGTGAGATGGCCCAGCTTCGCAAACAGGACGTGTGGCAGGCCGGCGACCATTGGGTAGTCCATATCACACCCGAAGCCGGCACCGTGAAGACCGATGAGGCGCGTGATGTCGTGTTGCACGAGCATCTGATTGCCAAGGGCTTCCCGGCCTTCGTACAGGGATGCGAGGACGGCCACCTATTTGTCACCCCAGCGAAGGGCGGCGATGTGCTCGGCCCCCTACAGGGCGTCAAGAACCGCCTCGCAGAGTTCGCTCGGGAGACCGTTAAGGACCCCCGAGTGCAACCGAACCATGGGTGGCGGCACCGCTTCAAGACGGTCGCCCGGTCAGTCGGCATGGACGGCCGGGTAGTGGACGCCATTCAAGGTCACGCTCCGAGGACCGCAGGGGACGACTATGGGGACGTGACGGTGGCCGCTATGGCGCTGGCCATGGCGAAGTTCCCGAGGCAAGGCCAGTAACGGCCGGGAACCTCCCGGGGACACTTACTAGCCCGGCAACCGTAATGGCCCTGTAGCCTCACCCCGTCACCACGGGAAACGCACATTACGAAGCAGGCCGTCCCCCGACTGCCGCCGCTCCGCTTCACTCGCCCCGGCGCGATCCATCGGGTGTCGGCACCTTGACCAGACCAACAGGCCGCATGCCCAGTGGTAAGAGATCGCCTACTGCACCCAAGCGAGTTTGGTCGATGCCCATGTAACCGCCCTTGGCTAGGCCACCGTTATCGATCCTCAACACCGGCTTTAGTTCAACGCCCCGAACGCTGACAGTCGCGGCTTGGATGCTGCCGCCAACACTTGGAACGCGCTCGTCTTCGATGATCGCTTCAAGAGCCTCATACGGGCTTGCTTTGCGGCCGGCGGCCCAGCTTCGATCAATGAAGTCTTGCACTTCGGCAACACCTTGACCAAGGCCGTACATTCCAAAGCGATTGAAATCCATCGGCTCAGATTTGCTCGTCGCTTCGCCATCCGCATTTACTCCGACCTCAAAGCTGTGGGCCACCGCCCCATCATTCTCCCATCCGAAGACCACTCCCTCGAAAAGGCACTTATCGGAAGGATAATGCTTGCGTATTTCAGATACGACCTGAACGGCGCAACGCGCGTAGTAGTCCGAAACGGCCGCGACAGAAGGTGCAGAACTCCCTGTAGGCCCGATCAAGTTCCGCAAGCCGGCGCTCGCTATAGCGTGCGTAACTTGTCCGGCAGCCGTATGGCCAGCGAATGCGAAACCCATGTCTAAGCAATGGAATGCCGGCTCCTCCTCTTCGCCGTAGGCTTCGATCCGGACAGGAATAGAGAAAATCTTCGGCCCCACTTCTAGAGCATTCCTCTGGCCAGACCGAAACAACGTATCTGCAATAACTACGGCGTCCGAACCGGTCTTCCACAGCAGAACCAATGTCATTCCCAAAATCCCCTGAGGCTCTTGCGCTTCCTCTAAGTGCCATCACGTATTCTGCCGGTCTCCTGAAGGGCTAAAAACAACAGATCGCCCGCCAAGCGCAATGCTCAGCGGGCTTTGATGTTGTTGGTGCAGTCACTGCACCGGAGGCGTGGGCAGTCCTTCCCTACTTGAAGGAGAACGCTTCGGAGAACTTCACCCCCGACCACGTGGCGTAATTGGACATGCCCTGAATGCCGGCACCGACCACATTGGCGACCATAGCCCCACGGTTCGGACCCGCCACGGGAGCTTCCGGGCGAACCGGATTGACCGGCGATGGGGGATTGATCGGCGGGATAGGGTTGTAGGTCTGGATCGGAAGATTGTAGAGCGCCGCGTCAGCGTTCGCCTTCAGCCCCATCGCCTCCAGCGTAAGCTGGCGCACCCGTCAGCACGGGAAAGGGGCATTCAGGGGCGCGGGATGGCTGTCGCTCTAGTCACCTCACCACGCCGATCGGTGGTGCCCTCAACGGTTCCCGAGCGGGAGCGTGGCGGAGACGGTAGGGGCATGGGGGGAAATCGCGGCTCGCCGCACCGAGAGAGCCGGCTGAAATGTGTGCCCCAAACATCCGAGGTCTACGCTGCTTCTGCCTCAATCGACCGGAAGTTGTCGAACGACGTAAGCACTTCGGAAAGGTGGTGTCGGAGATCGGGGCTGGTAGCATCGCGGATTTTCCGCGCATTCGTAGGGTAGAAGAACGGCAGTTGGTAGAGCGGGATGCCCCTCTTCGCGCACCGCTCTTGGTATCGCATCACCGAGCGGCGAAACGAACCATCCAAGCCTGATAGGATCACGACGCGAACTCGGCCGATCAGGTGGTCATGCGAGAACACCGCGTCGACGTGCGCCTCGATAGCGTCATCACTAATGGCTGCACGGAGAGCGGCCTTGTTCTTAGCCGCATGCTTCAACGTAAGCGGCAAAGCATCTGCGAAGATGAGCGGGCAGGCTTTAGCGGCCTCGGCCTGCCCCTTCATCTCGGCCGTTGAGCGCGGTGGGGTGCCTTGGCTGCCGAGCAATCCGAAGGCAACATTCCATAACCCGCAGTAAGGGGCTGATCTGAACTTATACTCCCCGCAATCGCGCGTAGCGGGAATGTCCTCATTCGGCTCTCTGCCTACGACCAAGACGAGGGGAATGTCTGTGGTGGGTGTATTGCCGTAACTCAGAATACAGGGATGCCCCCCGATTTTCGCGATCTGTTCCATCCTGCCCCCTCCAGCGGTTGGCGCCTTTTGTAGCATCCGCTGCTGCTTGGTCCAGCGCCCGAGCAGTCAGGGCATCAAGGTTGCGACTGTTCAACAGGGCTGATAAACATTCGGCTCCAACAGAGGCAAAAAGTCCTTATTTTTCAGCGCCACGAGGCCGTCTCGACCCGGTCCTCTCCTGGGCACCACTTCTTCTCGCATTTTGCGACAAGACGTGGATGGTTGACAAAGGTCTGGCCGGCCGACGCCTTTATGGCGCGACTTCGTGCCACGGGCCTTGCATCGCCAGATCCTTCGCTGCCAGATCGGGCGCCAGCAACCCCAGCGTGAAACTGAAGCCGGCGTTGCGCGAGGCCTGCGCGACCATACCGTCATACCCTTCGGTGATTCCCGCCCCTTCGGTCATTCCCGCGCGCCCATGGCGATTATCGACGAGGCGTTCCTTTCCGCTGCGGCCGGGGACCTTACGATGGCTCTGGCGGATCGGGACCGCGAACGCCGGGAGCCTCGACGAACGATCTGCATTCCTGCCGCGCCGGGCGAAGCGGATAGCGGCATGTGCCGCAAGTGCCAACCGGTCACCCTTTCAGGAACGCGGTTCGCCCTCGTCCGGGAACGAGATCGTCGCCTTCAGGCCCTGGGGGCTGCGGTTTTCGAGGCGGACCCCGTCGCATCGGAGCCGGGTCAGGGCCACTTCGACGATCGCCAGCCCGAGCCCGCTTCCGGCCGCCACGGAACGGCGCCCGCGGTAGAAGCGCTGCGTGACGAGCGGGATTTCGTCGGGCGAGATGCCCGGCCCCTCGTCCGCGACGGCAAGGCCGTTTCGGCCTTCCCGGCACCATCGCACCCGTCCGGCGGGAGGGCTGTGGGCGCAGGCGTTCTCATGCAGGTTGCGCAACACCACCGCGAGGGTGTCGGGGTCGCCCGCAACGGCGAAGGTATCGAGCTCCGGGTCGATCTCCACGACGAGATCGCTCCGCGAGCGCTCCCTGTCGATCTCCCGCAGGAGCGGGCCCAGCACGACCAAGCCCGCCGCCGGAGAGGCGGTGCCCGCGTCGAGGCGAGCGAGAGCGAGGAGCTGGCTCATCAGGCGGGCGGTCCGATCCACTCCCTGGACGATCTTGTCGAGCGCCGACAGGCGCATCGTGCCGTCCTCCGCCGCTCTCGCGATCTGCGCCTGGGTCCGGATGCCGGCGAGCGGCGTGCGCAGCTCATGGGCGGCGAAGGCGGTGACCGCCCTTTCATGCCGCCGCGCCGCGTCGAGCCGCCCGAACAGCCCGTTCAGCGCCTCGGTCAGCGGGCGAAGCTCGTCGATGTCCCTGGGCGGCAGCGGTGCGAGGTCGTCGGCGGCGCGCCCCTTGAGATCGGCGGCGATGCCCTTCAGAGGCGCCAGCCCCCGGCCGACGCAGAGCCAGATCAGCCCTGCGAGGAGCGGCAGGATCAGCAGGGCCGGCGCGACCAGCCCGCGCACGAGGTCCTGCACCAGCCGGTCGCGCAGGCCGAGCCGGTCGCCGACCAGTACGCGCACGCCCCTGGCGGCATCCTCGATGGCATAGACCCGCCAGGGCTCGCCGGCGACGAGGCTGGACGAGAAGCCTTCCGCCGCCTCGGTCAATCGCTCGGCCGGCGCCGAGCTCGATGCCGCGACGAGGTGCCCGTCCAGGGACCAGATCTGGCAGGACAATTGGCGCTGGTAGCCATTGGCGACCTGAGGCGCGGCTGCGATCGCAGCGCCGCCCGCTCCGCCATCGTCGCGGACCAGCGAGGCGACCATGCGCGCCGCCTCCTGGAGCCTGGTGTCGAGGACGTGCTCGAGCTCGCGTTTCGTGCCGAGATAGATCCAGATCGTCGCCGCCAGCCAGATCAGGCCCGTGGCCACGACGAGGATGAGGAACAGCCTGGCCCGCAGCGAGGTCACGGCGCCTGCCTCAGGCGGTAGCCGAGGCCGCGCACGGTCTCGATCAGCCCGCGGCCGAGCTTCTGGCGCAGATTGTGGACATGGACCTCGATCGCGTTGCTCTCGACGTCCTCCTGCCAGCCATAAAGCCGCTCCTCCAGTTCGGCGCGCGAGCGAATGATCCCCGGCCGCTCGGCGAGGGCGCGCAGAATGGCGAATTCCCGCCGCGTCACGTCGAGGGGGACGCCGCCGCGCGAGACGCCGTGGCTGCCGGGGTCGAGAACGAGCCCGGCAGCGGCAATGGTGGCGGCGGCCCGGCCTTCGCCCCGCCGCACGATCGCGCGCAGGCGGGCGGCGAGCTCGTCGAGATCGAAGGGCTTGCCCAGATAGTCGTCGGCGCCGCGATCGAGGCCGGCGATCCGGTCGCGCGTCCCGTCGAGCGCCGTGAGCAGAAGGACGGGCCGCCGCTCGCCGGCCGCCCGCAGGCTTTCGAGCAGGTCGAGGCCCGAGCCGTCCGGCAGCATGAGGTCGAGCACGATCGCATCGAAGGCACCGGCCGCCAAAGCATGCCGGCCATCGGCGCAGGAGCCGACGACCTCGGCGCAGACGCCGTGGAGGCGCAGGCCCACGGCGAGCCCGTCGGCGAGAATGGGGTCGTCTTCGACGATCAGGACACGCATCTTTCTTCCCTGCCCCCGGAAACCTCGGCCAGCTTAAGGCTGGCTTAAGCTGGCCGGTGCCGATGGCCGCATCCGTTCACCGCAAGGCAAGCGCGGAGGCGGTCGCCGGGCATGCTGCGCTCGCCAAGGCAGCGACGCTCCCTGCCCCTTCCGACACCGAAAAAGGCTCAGATCCATGCTCCATCACCGCCGGGCCATCCTCGCCGGCATGCCGCTCCTCGCCATCGGGCTGCCGGACCTCGCATCCGCCCAGTCGGCGCCCCGGATCGACGTCGAGGCCATCCTCAACGACCCGGAAGCTCCGGTCTCGGGAAACCCGAAGGGCGATGTCACCATCGTCGCCTTTCTCGACTACAACTGTCCGTTCTGCAAGAAATCCGCCCCCGACCTCGCGCGCATCGTCAAGGAGGACGGCAAGATCCGGCTGGTCTACAAGGACTGGCCGGTCATCGGCGAAACCTCGGTCCATGCCGCTCAGCTCGCCCTCGCCGCGGCCTATCAGGGCGGCTACCAGCGGGCCCATGACGCGCTGATGGCGACCAAGGGACGGTTGAGCAAGGAACAGATATCGGCCGCGCTCAAGGATTCCGGTCTCGACCTGACGCGCCTGCAGGCCGATCTCGACGCCCATGGCGACAAGATCCTCGCCCTGCTGAAGCGCAATCTGGCCCAGGCCGACTCGCTCGGGCTCCAGGGCACGCCAACCTACCTCGTCGGCCCGTTCCGCACCTCGACCCTGGACTACAAGGGCTTCAGGCAGGCCGTCGCCGACGCGCGCGGGAAGAAGACCGGGCCATAGGCGCGGCCAGCTTGCGGGCGGGAGCCGGCATCGCGGCTCCCGCTCACTCCCGGACGCAGAGATCGGACCTCACGAGAAACCTCCGCTCGCGCCCGTTATCAAGCGAGAACATGCCGCCGCGCCCCGGCACGACGTCGAGAATCAGGCGGGTGTGCTTCCAGGCCTCGAACTGCGCCGCGCCGATGTAGAACGGCGTCTCGCCGATCTGGCCGAGCAGCACGTCGCGATCGCCAACGATGAAGTCGCCGCGCGGATAGCACATCGGCGAGGAGCCGTCGCAGCAGCCGCCGGACTGATGGAACAGCACGGGGCCGTGTTCGGCAATGATTTCGGCGAGCAGCTCCCTGGCCGCCGGCGTCGCCGAGACCAGCTCTTGCGAGATCTGCTCCATCGCGGCCTCCCTCGAAGGCGGTCGCCGCGCCGGAAAAGCTCCGGTGCGGCGCCGATCCCGGACATCGCCTCAGAAGAAGCCGAGCTTCTTCGGCGAGTAGCTGACCAGCATGTTCTTGGTCTGCTGGTAGTGGTCGAGCATCATCTTGTGGGTCTCGCGGCCGATGCCCGACTGCTTGTAGCCGCCGAAGGCAGCATGGGCCGGATAGGCGTGGTAGCAGTTGGTCCAGACGCGGCCGGCCTGGATGGCGCGGCCGAAGCGATAGGCCCGGGTGCCGTCGCGCGTCCAGATGCCGGCGCCGAGGCCGTAGAGCGTGTCGTTGGCGATCGACAGCGCCTCCTCGTCGTCCTTGAAGGTCGTGACCGAGACGACGGGCCCGAAGATCTCCTCCTGGAAGATCCGCATCCTGTTGTTGCCGCGGAAGACCGTCGGCTGGACGTAATAGCCGCCGGCGAGATCGCCCCCGAACTCGGCGCGTCCGCCGCCGGCCAGCACCTCGGCGCCTTCCTTCCGGCCGATGTCGAGATAGGACAGGATCTTCTCGAGCTGTTCGCTCGAGGCCTGCGCGCCGACCATCGTGGCCGGATCGAGCGGGTCGCCCTGCACGATCGCCGCGACGCGCTTCAGCGCCTTCTCCATGAAGCGGTCGTAGATCTTCTCATGGACGAGAGCGCGGCTCGGGCAGGTGCAGACCTCACCCTGGTTGAGCGCGAACATCACGAAGCCCTCGATCGCCTTGTCGAGGAAGTCGTCATCCTCGGCCGCGACATCCTGGAAGAAGATGTTGGGCGACTTGCCGCCGAGCTCCAGCGTCACGGGAATCAGGTTCTGGCTGGCGTATTGCATGATCAGCCGGCCGGTCGTGGTCTCGCCGGTGAAGGCGATCTTGGCGATGCGCGGATTGGAGGCGAGCGGCTTGCCGGCCTCCAGCCCGAAGCCGTTGACGACGTTGAGCACGCCCGGCGGCAGGATGTCGGCGATCAGCCCGAGCAGGACATGGATCGAGGCCGGCGTCTGCTCGGCCGGCTTCAGCACGACGCAATTGCCGGCGGCGAGCGCGGGCGCCAGCTTCCAGACCGCCATCAGGATCGGGAAATTCCAGGGAATGATCTGGCCGACGACGCCGAGCGGCTCGTGGAAGTGATAGGCGACGGTGTCGTGGTCGATCTCCGAGAGCGAGCCTTCCTGCGCCCGGATGGCGCTGGCGAAATAGCGGAAATGGTCGATGGCGAGCGGAATGTCGGCGGCCGTCGATTCGCGGATCGGCTTGCCGTTGTCCCAGGTCTCGGCCAGCGCCAGCGTGTTGAGGTTCTGCTCCATCGTATCGGCGATCCGGTTGAGCAGCAGCGCGCGCTCGGCGGCGCCGGTCTTGCCCCAGGCCTCCCTGGCGGCGTGCGCGGCATCCAGCGCGGCATCGACATCGGCTGCGTCCGAGCGCGCGATCTCGCAGAGCACGCGCCCGTTCACCGGCGAGGTGTTCTCGAAATATTTCCCGGCCTTCGGTGCGACCCAGGTGCCGCCGATGAAATTGTCGTAGCGCGGCGCGAACGGCGCCTTGGCGGAGCGGGCGAATTCAGGCTTGTTCATGCTGACCTCCCTTGCGAGCCCAGCAGCTAACCCGGGTAGGCAGCAGCCTGAGCCCATCGCTATATTCAGCCAAGCATAACGATTGGCCGAGGAAGCGCAATGTCGGCCCGTGGGCCGATGATCCGCGAACTCCCCTGTTGCGCGTCCCGCGCCTGCGAGGCCATTTCGCGGGATCGGCGGGCGCGCCCGCCAATCCCGCCCCCTCGCTCCCGGATGACGCTCGATCAAAACGCTGCGATCGACGCTATTCCCTGCAAAATATAGCGCCCAGAGTGGCGCATGGGAAATGGCTGAACGGACGTGGCGACGAGGTGCCCATCATGATCACGAGGCGGCTTGTTTTGGTGGCGGCAGCCGGGGCGGTCGGCGCCGGATGGGCGTGGCGCCCGCGCGGAGCCCGCGCGGCAGAAGCGTTTTCCGTCAGCCACAGCGACGCGGAATGGCGCAAGCTGCTGACGCCGGAGCAATATGCCGTCTTGCGCGAAAGCGCGACGGAACGGCCCTTCACCAGCCCGCTCGACAAGGAAAAGCGCCGGGGCACCTTCACCTGCGCCGGCTGCGACCAGGAACTGTTCTCCTCCGCGACCAAATTCGAGAGCGGTACCGGCTGGCCGAGCTTCTGGGCACCGATCGCGGACGCCGCCGTGGGTACCGAGCGCGATACCACGTTGGGAATGGTGCGCACCGCGGTGCATTGCAGCCGCTGCGGCGGCCATCTCGGCCATCTCTTCGATGACGGTCCCAGGCCGACCGGGCTGCGCTATTGCATGAACGGCATCGCCATGCGCTTCAAGCCCCTGGCCGCCTGAGCGAGGGCACGGAGAGATGACGCTGCTCCTGCTTGCCTATCTCGGCGGTGTGCTGACCATCGTCAGCCCCTGCATCCTGCCCGTACTGCCCTTCGTCTTCGCGCGAGCCGGCCGGCCCTTCCTGCGCAGCACCCTGCCGATGCTGCTCGGCATGGCGCTGGCCTTCGCCGGCGTCGCGACGCTGGCTGCAGTCGGCGGCGGCTGGGCCGTCGAGGCCAATCAATACGGCCGCCTTGCCGCCATGGCGCTGCTGGCGCTGTTCGGTCTCGCATTGTTGTTCCCGGCATTGGCGGACCGCTTCGCCCGGCCGCTCGTCGCGCTGGGCGGGCGGCTTTCGGCGGAGGCCGAGCGGAGCGGCGGCAGCTCCGGCGCGATCCTGCCTTCCCTGCTTCTGGGCCTCGCGACCGGCCTGCTCTGGGCGCCCTGCGCCGGCCCGATCCTCGGCCTCATCCTGACAGGCGCCGCGCTGCAGGGGGCGAGCGCCGGCACCTCGCTGCTGCTCCTCGCCTATGCGGCCGGCGCCGCGACCTCGCTCGCCCTGGCGCTGTTCGCCGGCGGCAAGGTTTTCGCGCTGATGAAGCGTTCCCTCGGCGCCGGCGAATGGCTGCGCCGCGGTGCGGGGGTCGCGGTCCTCGCCGCGGTGGCGGCGATCGCACTGGGCCTCGACACCGGCTTCCTGACGCGGCTCTCGCTGGCGGGCACGAATTCGCTCGAACAGCGGCTGTTGAACCGTTTCGACATGGCAGCCGCGCCGCAAAATCCGGCACCGGCGATGACGAGCGGCAGCCCTGCGACGATGGGCGGGAACGCCGCCATGACCGGCAACAACCCGGCGATGATGAGCGCCAATCCCGCCATGATGAGCGCCAATCCGGCGATGATGGCGGCCAAGCCCTCAGACGCCGAGACCGAATTGCCGGTCGAAGGGGCCTTGCCCTCGCTCGCCGGCGCCGTCGCATGGCTGAACTCGCCGCCGCTTGCGGCGGAAGGCCTCAAGGGCAAGGTCGTGCTGGTCGATTTCTGGACCTATTCCTGCATCAACTGCCTGCGCGCCGTCCCTTATGTCCGTGCCTGGGCGGAGAAGTACAAGGACCAGGGCCTCGTCGTGATCGGCGTCCATGCGCCGGAATTCGCCTTCGAGAAACGGATCGACAATGTGAAGCGGGCCGTCGCCGATCTGAAGATCGTCTACCCGGTCGCGATCGACAACGACTATGCGATCTGGCGCGGCTTCAACAACCGGTACTGGCCGGCGCATTACTTCGTCGATGCCCAGGGGCGCATCCGCCATCATCATTTCGGCGAGGGCGGCTACGCGGATTCGGAAAAGGTCATCCAGCAGCTTCTGGCCGAGGCCGGCCGGGCCGATGTCGCGAAGGGGACCGTCTCGGTCAGAGCCTCCGGCGCGGAGATGGCTTCCGACGAAGCGGATGTCCGCTCGCCCGAGACCTATCTCGGTTACGAGCGCGCCGAGAACTTCGTCTCGCCCGGCGGGGCCGTCGAGGACGCCGCCAGCCGCTACGAGCCCGGCATGCCGCGCCTCAACGAATGGGGCCTCTCAGGCCAGTGGACGATCGGCAAGGAGCACGCGGCGCTCGACGCGCCGGACGGCGGCATCACCTACCGCTTCCATGCCCGCGACCTGCACCTCGTGCTCGGGCCCGCGGCCGACGGCAAGCCCCTGCGCTTCCGCGTCACCATCGACGGGGCGCCGCCCGGCACGGATAGCGGCATCGATGTCGATGCAGAGGGTAACGGCCTCGTCACCGGCCAGCGCCTCTATCAGCTCATCCGGCAGGGCGGCCCGATCAAGGACCGCACCTTCGAGATCCGGTTTCTCGATGCCGGCGCGCAAGCCTATGCCTTCACCTTCGGCTGATCACGGAGAGACCGCCATGCCCGTCAAAGCCAGCACGCCGCTCGCCAGGTTAAGCCGCCGTGCCGTGTTGGGCACCGCCGCGATGGCTCTCGGCATCGCCGCGCTGAAGCTGTCCCTTCCGGCCGCGGCCGAAGAGCCTCGCATCATTCCGGCTCCCACCGTCGACGAGACGGCGGCGGCGGACGCGCCGCAGAAGGTCGCGGTGCTCGCCGGCGGCTGCTTCTGGGGCATCCAGGGCGTCTTCCAGCATGTCGACGGCGTCAGCGGCGCCGTGTCGGGCTATGCCGGGGGCGAGCAGGCCACGGCCGCATACGAACAGGTCGGCACCGGCCGCACCGGCCATGCCGAAGCCGTCCGGATCAGCTACGATCCGCGCAAGGTGAGCTATGCGAAACTGCTTCAGATCTATTTCTCGGTCGCCCATGATCCGACGCAGCTCAACCGGCAAGGCCCGGATTCGGGCCCGCAATACCGTTCCGCCATTTTCCCCACCGATGCCGAGCAGGCGCGCATCGCCAAGGCCTATATCGCCCAGCTCAACCAGGCGCGATCCTTCGACGCGGCGATCGTCACCAGAATCGAGCCGGATCGTGCCTTCTACCCAGCCGAATCCTATCATCAGGACTTCCTGACGCGCTATCCGACCCATCCCTACATCGTCATCAACGACCTCCCGAAGGTCGCGAATCTGAAACGGGTCTTCCCGCAACTCTATCGGGACAAGCCGGTTCTGGTCTCCCAGAGCTCGAACTAGCTCTTCAGCCATTCGGTATGGTGGAATCGGTCGCGCTAGCTTCGCATTCCGGGGCGGACCGCGCCCCCAAGGAGGCGACCGCCGACGGGATCGCAACGCTCCTCACCGGCAGTTCCCGGAGCACCTCCGTGCATTCAGGGACGCCCATCTGTCCGTCGCCTTCCGGAAGCGCTTCCGGCTCTCGCCCAAGCAGCTCAAGCCCTGAAGGCGGGAGGCGGCCCGGCGTCGCGACGCTGCCGGCAGCGCGTCCCGTCCCTGCCGGCCTCAATCCAGCGACAGCGCCCTGTCCAGCGTGCCGCGCCGCCATGCGGCCGGCGTCTCCCCGACCATGCGCCGGAACACGCGCGTGAAATGGGCCTGGTCCGAGAAGCCGGCTTCGACGGCGACCTCGGTCAGCGACCGGTCGCCGGCGGCGAGCAGCCGCTGGCCCTGCTCGATCCGGGCCTTGAGCTGCCATTGATGCGGCGGCAGCCCGGTCGAGGCCTTGAAGGCGTGGCTGAAATGCGATTGCGACAGGCCGACGAGCCCGGCGAGGTCCTGCAGGCGGATCGTGCCGGCGGCGTGCTCGGCGATGTAGTCGGTCACGGTCCTGAGCTGCCGGCTGGTCAGCGGCGTCCGGCGGCGCGGCGCCTCGCGCCCGACGCCGAACAGGTCGATCAGCACGGCCAGGACGAGGCCGTCGCCATAGAGATCGTGCCGGGCATCGGGCTCGGCGCATTCCCCGGCGATGAGCCGCGCCAGCGTCTGGATGCGCTCGTTCGAGAACATGATGCGCGGCTGCCGCAGCAACTCGCGCGACAGCGCCTCGCCGAGCCGCTCGCTGACGCCGGCGGGATCGAAATGCAGGTCGAGATGGCGGATGCGCATGCGCTGCTGCGTGCGCCCCCAGACCGGCACGCCCGCCGGCATGAAGCTGATCCCATGCGCACCGCCCCGTGGCGAGACGCCCGGCTCCGACGCCTCGAGCCGCGTCTCGAAGCTGCCGCCGACCTTGTCGAGGACGATGAAGAGCCGCGGATGGTCCGAGACGTATTCGCCGGTGGCGCCGGTTTGGCACTCGGCCTGCCAGAGATCCGCGATGACGCCGTTCCAGCTCCGGCATTTGAGCGAACCGATCACGCTGATGCCTTCGCGGACCGATCGCATGCCTGGCTGGAACCCCATCCTGACCCTCCTGCGGCCGGGTAATCGCGTCAGAGCGCGTGTTCAAAATGCAACGCGACAATCGCAATTGTACCCGCCTGCCCAGGAACGTTCAATACATGACAGGAACGATCAATCCAGAATTGACCGCCGATGATACGTCGCCATGCAAAGCAGTGGCTGTATTTTGAATGGTTCTAATTTTGACCTATTCCTGTACGGCACGTAATATTGGGGCTTGAGCCGGCCATGCGCTATCGACGAGACATGACGAAGAACCTTGTTCTTTACTCGACTGCTTCTTTGGCGGCGCTGTTATACGGAGCCGCGGCGCCAGCGCAGACGGCGCCGACGGTCCAGCTCGACACGATCACGGTCGAGGGCCAGGGCGAGACCGCGACGGGGCCCGTCACCGGCTATGTCGCGACGCGCTCCGCCACCGGCTCGAAGAGCAACACGCCGATCACCGCGATTCCGCAATCGGTCTCGGTCATCGGCCGCGACGAGCTCGACGACCGCAAGGCGCTGAAGGTCGACGAGGCGCTGCGCTACACCGCCGGCGTGCAGGCGCAGCCCTTCGGCTCCGATCCCGACACGGACTGGTTCTTCGTGCGCGGTTTCCAGGCGACCCAGACCGGGGTCTATCTCGACGGCCTGCAGCTCTACTCCTTCGGCTTCGGCGGCTTCCAGATCGACCCCTTCATGCTGGAGCGGGTCGAGGTGCTCAAAGGTCCGGCCTCGGTGCTCTATGGCGGCTCCAATCCCGGCGGCATCGTCAGCCTGGTCAGCAAGCGGCCGAACGGCAGGAATTTCGGCTATGTCGAAGCCGGCATCAACAATTTCGGCAACGCCTATGTCGGCATCGATACCGGCCTCAGCGACAAGCAGGGCGTCTGGAGCACCCGGCTGACCGGCAAGATCTCGGGCGGCGACCAGTATACCGACTATTCCAACGATTTCCGCGGCACGATCATGCCGCAGATCACCTATCAGCCGAACGGCGCCACCCGCATCACCGCCTACGGCGCCTACAGCTATCTCGACCAGGTCCATTCCGGCGGCGGCTTCCTGCCCTATGTCGGCACGGTGGTGAACGCGCCCTTCGGCAAGATCCGGCGCGACGCCTTCTTCGGCGAGCCGTCGATCGACAGCCAGAAGCGGGCCACGACGATGCTGGGCTACGAGTTCCAGCATGATTTCGGCGGCATGACCTTCTCGCAGAACGCCCGCTACGGCCAGATGCGCGGCTCCCAGCTCGGCCCCTACGGCTATGGCTATGCCGGGCCCGACGCGCCCTTCGGCAACGGCTTCCAGCCGCTGGGGCCTGACTACCAACTCTACCGCATCGGCTTCCAGGAGCACACCAAGGTCAACACCTTCACCATCGACAACCGGCTCGAAGGCAAGGTCGACACCGGGCCGCTGCAGCATTCCTGGATGATCGGACTCGACTACAAGTATTTCGAGATCGACCATGTCCAGGCATCGGGCGGCGGGACGGCGATCAGCGTCACCAACCCGGTCTACGGGGCGCCCCAGGGGGCGAGCTCCGTCTATCTCGACCAGAAGCTGAAGCACCATCAGATCGGCGTCTATCTGCAGGACCAGATCCGCTTCGGCGGCGGCTGGCTGGCGACCTTCAACGGGCGCTACGACTATGCCGAGAAGAAGTCGGTGAGCCCGGCCACGCTCGCCTTCTCGCCGAGCTATGACGACAAGGAAGGGGCCTTCAGCGGGCGCGCCGGCCTCGCCTATGAATTCGCCAACGGGCTGACGCCCTATGCCAGCGTCGCGACCTTCTTCAACCCGGTCTTCGACGGCACCTCGACCGGCGTTCCCGGCGTCTTCCTGCCGTTCAAGCCGGAGAAGGGCTGGCAGGTCGAGGGCGGCGTCAAGTACAAGCCCACCTTCGT
>Ga0180223_1001025_pt1 | contig 24745 bp, 26 predicted proteins | sample eDN5th30CKraftOP_FD_151337 | JGI IMG/M metagenome (GOLD analysis project Ga0180223, IMG submission 151337) | Enriched Organic Plus compost microbial communities from Emeryville, California, USA - eDNA 5th pass 30_C Kraft OP (version 2) (version 2) ... | reverse complement strand
CGAGCCCATTGCGCATCCGAAAACCAAAAGAAATCGGCCATTCATCACGCCTCCTCGCCGAAAACCGATGAATCACATCCTAGGCGCTCTGGGAAGCCCATTTATGGGTCCGCACCCTAATAGCCTTTTAACCAATATCCGCGATAAAATGGCGTGAATGCCATGGATTTGGAGCAGCCCTTTCATGAACAATTTTCGAGGCGCGCTTATCGCAATCGCAACGTTAAGTCTGAGCCATCCGCTTCTGGCTGACGTAAAACTGGGCGTAGATGCGTGGCAACAGGGTGACTATGCAAAGGCCGTGGCGGAATGGCGCGCCCTTGCCGAGGGGGGCGACCCGGATGCCCAGTTCAACATGGGACAGGCCTATAAGCTGGGACGCGGTGTGTCATCAGATCTGGACGCGGCGATCCAGTGGTATCGAAAAGCAGCCGCGCAGGGTCATATGCGCGCCGAAGACAATCTAGGTCTCAGCTTGTTTCAAAAGGGCGATCGCGCCGCAGCCATGCCTTATCTGGAACGCGCGGCGTCCCGGGGGGATTCACGCGCGCAATATATATATGCGACAGCCCTGTTCAACGGCGATCTCGTTAAGAAGGATTGGGTCGGCGCCTATGCCTTGATGACGCGTGCATCGGCGGCAGGACTGTCGCAAGCGAACACCAGCTTGCAACAGATGAACAAATATATCTCCGACGAACAGCGCGAACAGGCAAAAGCCCTCGCTGCACGAATGCAGCAAGACAAGGGCGCCTTAATGGCTTCCGCGCCGACGAGGACGGAAAGCACCGGCCCCGCGACGCGACCAGCTCCCTCTCCCCTGCGGACTGCCGAAATTGCGCCGTCAACCACGCCCTCTCGCGCCGAAGCGCCCAAAACCAAAGCGCCCCCCCCTCCCAGACAGGCTCCGGCTCCCACAGCACTCCCTGCCCGCGCCGCTTCGGGGCCCTGGCGGGTCCAGCTGGGCGCATTCAGCGCGGACGCGCGTGCCCGCTCAATGTGGTCGCAACTCACAGGCAAGGTTCGCGGCCTTTCCGCCTATCAGCCCTATTATGTAGCGGCAGGCGGCATCACGCGGCTCCAGGCCGGTCCTCTGGGCAATTCAGCAGATGCCGCGCTGCTTTGCGCGCGCATCAAATCTGCCGGCGCGGATTGCATAGCGAAAAAGAATTAAATCAGGGGATCATGCTGGACGATCCCGCTCGAAAACATGTGAAGGCATCCTTTCCCAACACCGTTTCGGGCCTATGCCCCTGCTCCGACGAACGCAGGCAGACAAAGAGAAGGGCAAGCGCATCTGATCGACGCCTTCCCTTACCCATCTCACGCAGCGCCATGCGAAGTCCCAGCGATCGGGCAATGAGAATTTGAGCCATGCCATGGAATCTGAGATAATAGCCCAACCGCCAAGGAGCTTGTCATGATTTCAGGAAATGATAGGGCAATATATGCTTTGGTAACGTCCGTTCTGGGGGAACGGAACGGAAAACGGGTACTAAATTGCCTAACCATTGAAGAAGCTCTGTTGAATGAGCGTGGCAATCAAGTTTCGCGCGCTGCGTTCGCCATGGCCATGAATGTTGCGCTTTTCCACGATTTGCTTGACCGTGTGCCAAGCGGCGCTGATTATGTCAGGGATGTCGCCGCACAGAACCGCCGCGTCACGTTCGATCACGGAGCGTTGCGGACCGTGCGTTTTGCCGAAGGACCGACCGGCGGTCTTCCAGCGGGGCAAGACGCCTTTGCAAGGATTTTCATCCCACTCGGCTATGAGGTGGCCGCCATTTACCCGCTCGACCGGCTTGGGATGACTGGCCGCGCCTATCGCCACATAGACGCTCCAGAGGCCATTCCCCAATTTTTCCTATCGGAACTGCATGTCGACCGTTTCGATCCGGCATTTGGCGAGGTGGCGTGGCGTGTTTTCGGAACATCTCGCGACCCCCTGGATAACAAAGCCAAGGCTTTGCTGGATGATTATGCGGCAGGCCGTCCTGTCAATCTGGAAACGGCCACGGAAGTTCTGCCGACCATTCTCGCCGCGTTCGATCGACAACATGAACCGGCTGCTTTTGAAGACTATGAGTTGCTGCGATCCCGCTCGAACGAAGCCGCGTGGATCGCGACCGAAGGCAACGCCTTCAATCATGCAACCGATCGCGTGCCGGACGTGGCCGCTCTGGCCAGCCGTTTGAAATCGGAAAATCGCCCCATGAAGGAAAAACTGGAAATCTCTGCCAGCGGCCGCGTGCGCCAGACCGCCTTTCGCGCGGACAGCGTCCAAAGACCCTTTGCCGATGGGATATTTCGGACCGTGCCGGGTTCCTTCTACGAGTTCATCAGCCGCGATGTCGATCCAGCCGTTGGAGCGCTCGATCTCGCCTTCGACACGGGTAATGCCACCGGCATCTTCGCCATGACAAGCGCAGCTCCCTGACCGAAATTCTCCGATCTTCCGTGCTGCCATGTCGTCCTGCCCCATTCTCAGCTTCAAAGCCGGAAAGGTCGAAGCAGTCGTGGTTAACGGGTTGATCACCGAAACAGATTAAGGCAACGCTCCCTATCCATTATCGGGAGGCATGCGTTGAACGGTCCTGTTGCTTCATCCTGGGTCTTGACGCTTGCTTGCGTGGATCGCGTCGGGATTGTCGCCGCAGTGAGCCAGTTTCTGGCGGAGCGCGGCGGCTTCATTACCGACAGCCAGCAATATGCCGACCGGGAATCGGGGCGTTTCTTCATGCGCGTCGCCTTTGAAGCGACCGACAATCGCATGGACGGCGGCACGCAATGGCTGCGGGTGGAATTCGCGCCTATAGGCGATTATTTTGCTATGGATTGGCGGCTTACCGACGTTGATGAACGTCCACGCATTCTCATCGCCGTGTCCAAGGGGTCTCATTGCCTCGCCGACCTCCTGCATCGCTGGCAAACGAGCACATTGGCAGTCGATATTATGGGCGTCGTGTCCAATCATCCCGACATGCGCCGCATCACGGAATGGCATGGCATCCCCTATCATGAATTGCCTGCCAATGGCGATAAGCCCACTCAGGAAGCGGCCCTGTTCGATATTTTCGAACGCACCTGCTCCGATTACCTGATTCTGGCGCGCTACATGCAGGTTCTATCGGGAGAACTGGTCGCAAAGCTGGTGGGGCGATGCGTCAACATCCATCACAGCTTTCTTCCGGGCTTTAAGGGCGCGCGTCCTTATCATCGGGCGCATGAACGCGGCGTCAAACTGATCGGCGCGACCGCTCATTTCGTGACGGCGGATCTGGACGAGGGACCGATCATCGAACAGGCAGTCGAGCGGATCGATCATCGCGCAACGGCGGAAGACATGGTCCGCATAGGACGCGACATAGAAACACAGGTATTGGCAAGGGCAGTTCGGTGGATCGCAGATCGCCGCGTGCTGCTGAACGGCAGGAAAACCGTTATATTCCGTTGAGGAAAAATCGCTCTGAAAATTAACGCACGTTTTTACGGGAGAGAGCGACAAAATACCAGAACGCCAGGACGAACATCCTCCAGCCCGCCCTCTAATCGGGACGGGATTAGAAGACCGCTGTGTAGATGAACCAGCCCACGATAAGCAAGCTCGTAACTATGCACACCCGATCGCCAAACACGTCAATTCGCGACATCTCGACATCCTTCCAGTCAGGCGCTCTCATTTCTGACGCCTTAACCTCAGACTACAGCAGTTTTCCTCGGGAAGGAATAGCAAAGATACGATGAAATGCACGAAATTAGCGACGAGCGGTGAGCGCAAACCATTGAAGCAGCGCAACGCCATTCCTCGCCCCAATCTGGAACAACCATCCCCAAATAATTCAGCTGGTTAAGGAAGCCAAACCCCGATGCCGAATAAAGGATTGGGTAGCTTCATTCGCCCCTCTATAGGCTTCCTGGAACTCAGCGCTCCAATATTTCAGATCCTCAAGATCGATGCGCGCGCCGGAAACAGCGCATAAAACGAACTGTCCCGGACGCACCACTTCGAAATGCGGCGTATCATAGTGCAGCACCGCAAGTCCTTGAATATCCGCCATCAGTCGCCCGTAAGAATCCGATCCACCAATTGCTTCACCGTCGGAACGAAGCCGTTGGAATAGAAAGGGTCTTTCTTGAAATTATAGGCCCCATGGCCCGCGAACAGCAGATTGGCATCCAGCGATCCGCCATGCACAGCTTCCTGCAAGGATTTCTGAATGCAGAAACTGCGGGGATCTGCGAGGCGCCCGGTCGAATTGGTTTCGCTGTCCATCCAACTCGAAAAAGCACATTGGCTAAGACAACCCATGCAATCGGTCTGATCCTTGCGGATTTCGGCCCTTTCCTCTTCCGTCACGAAGACAAGCGTGTTGTCCGGCGTCTTCAGCGCAGATAAAAACCCCTGCCCCACCCATTCGCGAGCACGCAGAAGGTCGTTGCGGGTTACCCAGAAATTCTTGCCCTTCACCCCCGCGTCGAGTTGATGCGTGTGATCGCCCGCTTGCTCGGTGCTGAAAGGAATCTGCCGTTCCGATCGGGCCTCCAGATTGCGGAGGAAAGGATTTCGAATGGCCGAGCTGTAAAAGCCGGTGGGCGAGAAACGGTGAAGCAGCACGTCACCCGATTCCAATTGCATCAGCCTTTCTTTCCACGGCTGCGGGATGGGACTTTCCTGAGTCAGGAGCGGCCGGGTGCCGAACTGGAAGGCGATGGCGCCCAATTCAGGATTGTCGATCCAATCGTTCCAGTCCCGCAAATACCAGACGCCGCCTGCCATCACGATCGGCACATCATCGGAAATGCCGCCCTCACGCATGGTTTCCCGCAGCGCCTTCACGCGGGGATAAGGATCTTGCGGCTCCCGCGGATCTTCCGCGTTTGAAAGCCCGTTATGGCCGCCTGCCAACCACGGATCTTCATAAACCACGGCGGCGAGCCATTCGGACGCCTTGGAATAGGCACGCTTCCACAAAGCACGAAAAGCGCGGGCAGAACTGACGATAGGCAGATAATTCACGCCATAGGATGCCGCGATTTCGCTCAGCTTGTAAGGCATGCCCGCTCCGCAGGTAACGCCCGACACCATACCCTTGGTCTTTTCGAGTACGCCGTGCAGAACGCGCTGCGCGCCACCCATTTCCCAAAGGACGTTGATGTTAATCGCGCCCTTGCCGCCTGCAATTTCAAAGGCGCGCTTCACCTGTTCCACCGCGCCGTCTATGGCATAGGCGATCAATTCCTCATGCCGGTCGCGACGGGTGCGGCCATGATAGATTTGCGGGATGACATTGCCCATGCTGTCGTAACTGTCGGCGTTCACCGCGGACACGGTACCGATTCCTCCTGCCGCAGCCCATGCGCCGGAGCTGGCGTGGTTGGAAACCGCCACGCCTTTTCCGCCTTCGACCAGCGGCCAAACCTCACGACCACCATAGACGATGGGTTTCAAACCCTTGAACAAAGACATCTCCCGCACAACAGCAAGTGGCTCCCCCAGCCACGTAAAGGCCGACCCATAGCAGATTATTGGCCGGATAACGAATTTTCGCGCGGCCCCTAGCGCAAAATGTCCGGCTGGGCCAGCGCCTTCCCGTAAAGCGCGGCATAGGCATCGACCATTCGCGCTTCGTCGAAATCGCGAATGGCGCGTTCCTGGTTCGCACGGCCCAGTCGGGCGCGCAGTCCGGCATCATCCGCCAGCGCACCCAGGGCAACGGCAAGCTGCTGTTCATCCGGCACGATGAAGGGGCGGTTTTCAGGCGCGACCATATTCGCAACGTCGCCGACATCCATCGCCGCGACGGGGACGCTCGCCGCCATTGCCTCTACCAGTGAGATCGGGAATTGTTCGCTGTCCGAGGATAAAGCGAAGATGTCGAAAAGGCCGACGAAGCGCCACGGGTCGGTCATGAAACCGGCAAGGCAGATATCGTCCAGGCCATGGGAAACGGCTTCGGCGAGGATGGCGTCGCGTTCCGGGCCTTCGCCGACGACCGCCAGTTGCAGGCGGTCGCGATGGGCGGCGACCGCGCGGACAAGACGGGGAATGTTTTTGACCGCGCGCAGGCCCGCCAGTGTGCCGACGAGCAGTTTGCCCGGCGTGCGGCCAAGGGCGGGGATGGCATCGGGCGCGGGCGGCGTGGCGTAACGGGCCACGTCTATGCCGTTGCGGATGAGGTGGACCTTGTCCGCCGGTTGTCGCCAGACCTGGCGGGCGATGCTTTCGAGGCGCACGGAGGGGACGACGAGAGCCTCGGCGCGCTGGAGGGCGAGGCGGCGGTAGAGGTTGCGCTGGGGCTTCAATCCATTGGCTTCGTCGGCGTTGAAGCCGTCCTCATGATGGATGAGGGGAGGCAAATGCATGAATGAGGTGGCGAAGCGATGGGATATTGCGGCGTCCATCGCGCCCCAGTTGTAAGTCAGTATCAAATCGAAACTTTTCAGAAAGTTCGCGATCTGGCGGAAGCGGCGCAGGCCGGGGCGGCCCGTGAGAGGCGGCGGCGTGGGGAAGTCCACCTGTAGCGCCGGGTCGATGGCGTCGCGGGCGCCCATGGCGTCCGGCGCGGCGCTGACGATGCTGTGATGGGCGCGATCGCCCCAGAGGTTCATGAGACGGACAGCCCGCGCTTCCTTGCCACCCAGCGAGAAGCTGCCATGCACATGAAGCAGCCGGGGCGGCCGCGCCCAATCTTCAGCCACGGAGGACGCGGGCAAGCAGACGGTCGACCGCCGCCACCGATTCCGGCTCGTCCAGCGCGGGAGCATGGCCGACGCGGGGCACCACGGTCAGTTCCGCGCCTTCGCCTATTTCCGCGACCATGCGCCGCGCGGTGGCGTCGCTCAGCAGATCCGAATGCTCCCCCCGCAATATCTGCGTCGGAATACCGCGAAAGGCGGCCATGACGGGCCACATGTCGGGGGCCGCTTCCTCTCCGCCGGCCAGGCGCAGGGGTTCGGCGACGCGCATGTCATAGTCCAGCACGATACGCCCCCCCGAGTTGAGGCGGTAAAGACGCTTCGCCATGGCGATCCATTGTTCGAGATCATAAGCCGGGTAGATGTCGCGGTTGGATTCCTCCAGCGCGCGGGCCGCATGGACCCAACTGGGATGCGACTGGCCGATGCCCACATAGGTGCGGATGCGCGCCAGCCCCGCTTCCTCCAGCGTCGGCCCCACATCGTTGAGCAACGCGCCCGCCAGCCATTCCCGATGGGTCGCGGCGATCAGCATGGTGATGAGCCCGCCCAGCGAGGTGCCGATGGCGACGAAGCGCGTGACGGCAAGGTCCGCCAGCAGCCGCCCTATATCCTGAAGATAGGTGAGCGGCACATAGGTCATCGGGTCTTTGGCATAGGCGCTTTCGGCCCGCCCGCGCATGTCGGGGCAAATCAGCCGCCATTGGCCCGCGAGCCTTTCGGCAAGCGGCTCGAAATCGCGGGCGTTGCGGGTGAGGCCGGGCAGGCAGAGCAAAGGCGGCCGCCCATCATCGCCCCCCGCTTCCTCGCCACCATAGTCGCGATAATGGAGGCGCAGGCCATCGGGGGACCACCAAAATCCATCGGTATAGCCGCTCAACCTTGATCCCTCCGCATAGTGTCCCCCATATCGCCGTATGAACGCGCCCCTGCAACCCGCCAAATATAGCCCCGCCCATGAAATCGCCGCGCTGATGCCCGACATCGGCGATCCGGTCGAAGCGGCGGACTTCCCGCAAACCATCCTGCGCTTCCGCAATGATCGCTGGGCGGAGGCCGTCGGGCTGGAAACATGGAACGATGAGGAATGGACCAGGCATTTCGGCCGTTTCCATCCCTTGCCAGGTTCGATGCCCAACCCATTGGCTTTGCGGTATCATGGGCATCAGTTCCGCAGTTATAATCCGCAGATCGGGGACGGACGCGGCTTCCTGTTCGCGCAGTTGCGGGATGGCGCGGGACGGCTGCTGGACCTGGGCACCAAGGGTTCGGGGCAGACACCCTATAGCCGCTTTGGCGACGGCCGGTTGACGCTGAAAGGCGGAGTGCGGGAAATATTGGCGACCGAAATGCTGGAAGCGCTGGGCGTCAACACATCCAAGACATTCTCGCTGGTCGAGACGGGCGAAGCACTGGAGCGCCATGACGAACCGTCCCCTACCCGCGCCGCCGTGCTGGTGCGGCTCAGCCATTCGCATATCCGCATCGGGACTTTCCAGCGCGCGGCCTATTTCGACGACAAGGCGCTGCTGGAGAAGCTGACCGACTATGCGTTGACCCGGCTTTACGGGGAAACGCCGGGAGATAATCCGCCGGTGCAGCTGATGACGCGGGTGATCGAGCGGACCGCGGATCTGGCGGCAAGCTATATGGTCGCGGGCTTCGTGCATGGCGTGCTGAACAGCGACAATATCAATGTGACGGGCGAGAGTTTCGATTATGGGCCGTGGCGGTTCGCTCCCACATGGGACAACGGCTTCACCGCCGCCTATTTCGACGAGACAGGTCTCTATGCCTTCGGGCGACAGGCCGAAGCGATCCACTGGGACGCCGCGCAACTGGCGGTGTCGCTGCGCCCGCTGGTGGAGGCGGAGCCGCTGGTCGAGCAGATGGAGCGGTTTCCGGCCCTGTTCAGCGAGGCGCTGACGCGGCGTTTCTGCTGGCGGCTGGGTGTTGCGGCCGACGGCGATGCATCGGCGCTGGTTCAGGCCGCCGTGCGAGGGATGGTCGAGACGGGGACGGAGATAGACCGCTTTTTCCATGACTGGCGCGGTGGCAAGGCGCGGGCGGCGGAACGCTATGCCGATGAATGCTGGGCGCCTTTTCGCGAAGTCGTGGGAGGGTTCGAGGCGAATGGCGACCGGACGCATCCCTATTGGACGGACGAGAATCCCTGCTCCATGCATATCGAGGAAGTGGAGGCGATCTGGAGCGCCATCGACCGGGAGGACGACTGGCAACCCCTTTACGACAAGATTGCCGCGATCCGGCGCATGGGCGAGGCGCATGGAGACGCGCCGAAGGTGCCGTGATGGGTGGCCAAGTGCGGGCAACCGCCCATAACCGCCATTCAGCGTCACCCCTTCCCTCTCCCACCTTTTTCGGCCATATCGGGGCAGCATGAGCTCCGCATTAACCTCGTTCGAACCGGCCACCGGCGCGCTTTTATGGCAAGGGGCAGCCGGCAATGTGGATGAGGAAGTGGCGCGCGCCGCTACGGCATGGCCACAATGGGCCGCCCAGCCCATCGCCTATCGCATCGAAACGCTGCGCCGCTTCGTCAATGTCGTGCGCGCGCATGAGGACAAGCTGGCCGACCTGATCGCGCGGGAAACCGGCAAGCCGCTGTGGGACGCACAGACCGAAGTGGCCGCCGTGATGGGCAAGGTCGACATTTCCGTGTCCGCCTATGCCGAGCGGACGGGGCAGAAAAGGCTGGATGCCGCCATGGGCGCGCGTCAATCCGTGCGGCACAAGCCGCATGGCGTGATGGCGGTGCTGGGGCCGTATAATTTCCCCGCGCATTTGCCCAATGGTCATATCGTCCCTGCCCTGCTGGCGGGTAACAGCGTCGTGTTCAAGCCTTCGGAAAAGACGCCCGCCGTGGGCGAGATGCTGGTGAAGCTTTATCATGAGGCGGGGATACCGCAGGATGCGATCCGCCTGCTGCTGGGCGGGGCGGAGGAAGGCAAGGCGCTGACCGCCCATGGCGATGTGGGGGGCGTGCTGTTCACCGGGTCGGCGCAGACCGGGATCGCGATCAACCGCCAATTCGCGGGCGAACCGGGCAAGATATTGGCGCTGGAGATGGGCGGCAATAATCCGGCGATCGTCTGGGACACGCCCGACATCAACGCCGCGGCGACCCTGGTGGCGCAGTCGGCCTTTCTCTCCAGCGGGCAGCGCTGCACCGCCGCCAGCCGCCTGATCGTGAAGGAAAGCATCGCCGACGCCGTGATCGCGGAGGTCAAGAAGATCGCCGACCGTCTGATCATCGACCATCCCCATGCCGACCCCGCGCCCTATATGGGGCCGGTGATCGACGAAGCGGCGGCGGACGGGCTGACGGAAAGCTTCCTCTATCTGATGAGCAATGGCGGCAAGCCGATCAAGCATATGGTCCGCCCGGTGAAGGGCCTGCCCTTCGTGACGCCCGCCATCATGGACGTGACGGCCATGGCGGAGCGGCCGGATGTGGAGCTGTTCGGGCCGCTGCTCCAGGTGGTGCGCGTGCCCGATTTCGACGCCGCCATCGCAGAGGCGAACAATACCCGCTTCGGCCTGTCCGCCGCGCTGATCGGGGGATCGCCCGAGCAGTATAACCAGTTCTGGACCCAGGCGCGCGCCGGGATCGTCAACTGGAACCGGCCCACCAACGGCGCTTCATCTGCCGCGCCCTTTGGCGGGGTGGGGATTTCGGGCAATCATCGGCCCAGCGCCTATTATGCAGCGGATTATTGCGCCTATCCCGTGGTTTCATCGGAAATCGAGCAGCCGCGCGCCTCCATCGGCGTGGGATTGAAGCCGATCGACACGGGCGCGATGGGGGATTGAAAAGGCGGGGCTTTTGCGGCCGCAACTTTTCCTACGCCCCGGTAAAAGCATTCTGGATTGCAGTTAGGCTGCGCCTTCGCCATGTGGGCCAGCATGGCCGAACATGCACCTGCCACCGTTTATCTCGTCGGCGCGGGACCGGGCGATCCGGACCTGCTGACGCTGCGCGCCGCCCGGTTGATCGGCGCGGCGCGGGTGATCGTGCATGACGGGCTGGTGTCGCGCGAGATATTGGCGATGGCCGCGCCGGGGGCGAAGCTGATCTCCGTCGCCAAGCAGCGCAGTCGCCATTCCATGCCGCAAGAGGACATCAACGCGCTGCTGGTGCGGCTGGCGAAGGGCGGACAACCCGTTGTGCGGCTGAAGGGCGGCGATCCCTTCATCTTCGGGCGCGGCGGCGAGGAAGTGGACGCCTGCCGCGAAGCCGGCGTGCCGGTGGAAGTGGTGCCCGGCATCAGCGCGGCGATCGGCAGCGCGGCGCAGGCACAGCTCCCCCTCACCCACCGCGCCGCGTCGAGCGCGGTCAGCTTCGTCGCGGGTCAGTGCAAGGGGCTGACGGATCAGGACTGGTCCGGCCTTGCGGGCAAGGGGCGGACGCTGGTCATCTACATGGGCGTGGCGACGGCGGCGGACATCGCCGACAAGCTGATGGCCGATGGCGTCGCGCCGGGGATTCCGGTGGCGGTGCTGGAAAACGGAACGCGTCCCGATATGCGGACACTCCGCACGCTGCTCGCCGATCTGGGCGACATGGTGGCGCGGGAACAGGTGAAGAGCCCGGCGCTGATCGTCGTCGGGGAAGTGGCGGCACACGCGCTGGCGCGCGATGTGCTGGCGGGATGGAGCGCGCAGGCGGAAATGGTTTCGGAGATGCATAAGTGAAGATCTTGACCGGCAATGACCTTGGCACCGGCGACGTGATCTGGTGGGCGGGCGACGGCTGGTCGCGGCAGGTGGGCGATTCGGCCGATGTCGGCGACAAAGGCGACGAACTGGTCCGCGCCGAGGAGGCCGCGCAGCGCGTGGTCGGCGCTTATGTGATCGACGCCACCGTGACGGACGAAGGCATCCGCCCGGCGCATATCAAGGACCGCATCCGCGCTCTGGGGCCAACGGTGCGCCCCGACCTGACGCTGAAACCGAATGACGCCGATGCCGGCAACTGGGTGATCTGAACCATGTATCGTTACGACAGCTACGACCAGTCCATCGTCGACGCCCGCGTCGAGGAGTTTCGCGACCAGACCCAGCGCCGCCTGGCAGGGCATCTGACCGAGGATCAGTTCAAGCCGCTGCGGCTGATGAACGGCCTCTATCTGCAGCTTCACGCCTATATGCTGCGCGTCGCCATCCCCTATGGCACGCTGTCGGGCAAGCAGATGCGGAAACTGGGCGAGATCGCGCGCAAATATGATCGCGGCTACGGCCATTTCACGACCCGCACGAACATCCAGTATAACTGGATCAAGCTGGCCGACGCGCCCGACATCCTCGCCGAACTGGCGACAGTGGAAATGCACGCCATCCAGACGAGCGGCAATTGCATCCGCAACATTTCTTCGGATCAATATGCGGGCGTGGCCGCCGACGAAGTGGCGGACCCCCGCCCCTGGGCCGAATTGCTGCGGCAATGGTCGACCTTCCACCCGGAATTCACTTACCTGCCGCGCAAGTTCAAGATTTGCGTGATCGCATCGGAAGACGACCGCGCGGCGATGCGCCTGCACGACATCGGCCTCAAGCTGGTGAAGCGCGGGGATGAGATCGGAGCGGAGGTCTATGCCGGTGGCGGCATGGGACGCACGCCGATGGTCGGGCCGCAAATCAGGGACTTCGTGCCCGAAGATGAGATCGTGTCTTATCTGGAAGCGTGCCTGCGCGTCTATAACCGCTATGGCCGCCGCGACAACAAGTTCAAGGCGCGGATCAAGATCCTGGTCCATGAACTGGGCGTCGAGGAATATAAGCGGCAGGTCGAGGAAGAGTTCGCCCATATGCGGACGCTGGGACTGAACCCGCCCCGCGAGGAACTAGACCGCATCCGCCCCTTCTTCGCGGGTCCGGCCTATGAGCAGGGCCTGTCCGACGCCATCGACCGCAGCGACCCGGCCTTCGCACTGTGGGTCGACCGGCAGGTCGCGGCGCACCGGCAGCCGGGCTATGCCATCGTCAATATCAGCCTGAAGCCCGTGGGCGGCATTCCCGGCGACGCTTCGGCCGAGCAGATCGATCTGGTCGCGGACCTGGCGGAGCAATATTCGCTGGACGAACTGCGCGTGACCCATGCACAGAATCTCGTCCTGCCGCATGTCAGGAAAGCCGACCTCTACGCCATCTGGCAGAAGCTGGACGAAGCGGGACTGGCGGAGGCCAATCTGGACCTGATCACGGACATCATCGCCTGCCCCGGTCTCGATTATTGCAGCCTGGCCAATGCGCGGTCGATCCCGCTGGCGCAGAAGCTGTCGGAACGCTTCGCTTCGCTGGAGCGGCAGAAGGATCTGGGCGAACTGAAGCTCAAGATTTCCGGCTGCATCAACGCCTGCGGCCATCACCATGCGGGCCATATCGGCATCCTGGGCGTGGACCGGAAGGGCGTGGAGAATTTCCAGCTCCTGCTCGGCGGATCGGGCGCGGAGGATGCTTCGCTGGGCCAGATCACCGGCCCCGGTTTTTCCGAGGACGGTGTGGTCGACGCGATCGAGAAGGTCACGGACATCTATCTGGCGCAGCGGGAGCAAGGCGAACGCTTCCTCGACACCTATCGCCGCATCGGCATGAAGCCCTTCAAGGAGGCGATCTATGGTTGAGTTCCTGTCCTTCCGCGAAGGCGAAGCCACGCAGGAACCGACCGTGACGGTGGAATCCTTCACCGGCCAGTCCAATTCCACCGCCGTCCGCATAGAAGCGGGCGAGGATGCGCGCGAATTGCTGCCGTATCTCGACCGTTTGTCGCTGGTGGAGGTGAACTTCCCGGCTTTTGGCGACGGGCGCGGCTATTCGGCGGCCCGCATCCTGCGCGAAGCGGGCTATGCGGGCGAGTTGCGCGCGGTAGGCGACGTGCTGGTGGACCAGATCGTCCCCATGCGCCGATGCGGCTTCGACAGCTTCCGCCCCGACAGGGCGCTGGACGATGCCGCCGTCGAACGTGCGCTCAATCGTTATGCCGACGTCTATCAAAAGACCGTCGACGGCCGCCGCCCGGTTTGGGCGAAACGGCACCCGGAGACAGTGGATGGCTAAAGCCGCTCGTGAAATCGACCTGATCGACGCCCGCCCCGCCTTTACGCAGGCGGAAGCCGACGCGCTGAACGCGCGTTTCGAAGGCGTCGACACGATGACGATGTTGCGGACCGTCTTTGCCGAAGGGCTGGCGGGCCATGTCGCCGTCGTCTCCTCCTTTGGCACGGAAAGCGCGGTGCTGCTGCATCTGGTGGCGCAGGCGGACCCCAATGTGCCGGTGATCTTCGTCGATACGCTCAAGATGTTTGGCGAGACGCTGGATTATCGCGACACGCTGATCCGCGCGTTCGGCTTCACCGACAGCCGAGTCATCACGCCCAAGCCCGAGGTGATCGCGGCGAAGGACGAGACGGGCCTGCGTTGGTCCTATGACCCGGACGGCTGCTGCGACATCCGCAAGGTCGAGCCGATGGCCCGCGCCAAGGATGGGCTGGACGCGTGGATTTCCGGGCGCAAGGCGTTCCAGTCGGTCACGCGGCAGAACCTGCCCCGCTTCGAGGTCGAGGACGGGCGGCTCAAGCTCAATCCGCTGGGCGACTGGACCAAGGACGATCTGGAAGCCTATTTCGCCGAACATGACCTGCCGCGCCATCCGCTGGAGGCGCAGGGTTATCTGTCCATCGGCTGCGAACCCTGCACGTCCAAGGTGCTGCCGGGCGAAGATCCGCGCGCAGGCCGCTGGCGCGGGTGGGAAAAGGTGGAATGCGGCATCCACACGCCGGTTTCGCCCATCGCGCCGGCGATCGATCCCGACGATCCGGCCAACCAGCCCGTGTTCTGAAACGACCCGCCATGGCGTGTAGGGGTGGAGGCTTTCCCTTTGCGCGCAAATGGTTAGAATGGCCCTTTGCCATAAGGAGAGGGTCATGCCCGTCGAACTCAAGATCCTGGCCTGGGGCGTGGTCTTGCTGCTGGTTCACATCTTCGCGGCGGCGCACCTCAAGACCAGACAATTTGGCCCCCGGTGGAACATGGGCGCGCGGGACGAAACGCTGCCGCCGCTGCGACCCGTGGTCGGTCGTTTCGTGCGGGCGCAGGCCAATTTTCAGGAAACCTTCCCTATCGCCATCGTCGCGCTGATCGGTGTCGTCGTGGCGGGCCGAACGAGTGAATGGACGGCGCTGGGCGGCTGGATCTGGCTGGGCGCGCGGGTCGCGTATCTGCCGCTTTACGGTCTTGGCGTACCGATGGTGCGGACGCTGGCCTATGCGGTCAGCCTTGTCGGGCTGGCGATGGTGCTGACGCCCTTGTTCCGGGGCTGACTTCCTCGGGCTACTCGTAGCTTTCCATGTAGCTGCCCTCCGCAAGGTCGGAAAAGCGGGTGATCTTGGCGTCGAACTTCATGCGGATGCGGCCCGTGGAGCCGTGACGCTGTTTGGCGACGATCAGTTCGGCGAGGCCGTAAATGCGTTCCATTTCCTGCGCCCATTCCAGATGCTCGGGGCTTTCCTTGTTGCCCGGCTCCTTGGCGGCGACGTAATAATCCTCACGAAAGACGAACCAGACCATGTCGGCGTCCTGCTCGATAGAGCCGGATTCGCGCAGATCCGATAGCTGCGGGCGCTTGTCCTCGCGCTGTTCGACGGCGCGGCTGAGCTGGGACAGGGCCAAAACCGGACAGTTCAATTCCTTCGCCAAGGTCTTGAGGCCGCGGGAAATTTCGGAAATTTCCTGCACGCGGTTGTCGCCGCCCTTGCCGGTGCCTTGCAGCAACTGGAGATAGTCGACGATGACGAAGCCGATGTCGTGGCGGCGCTTCAGGCGGCGGGCGCGCGTGCGGAGGGCGGCGATGGTAAGGCCGGGCGTGTCGTCGATGAACAACGGCAGTTCCTGCAACTCGCGGGCGGCGCGGGAGAGGTTCTGGAAATCGGCCCGGCTGATCTTGCCCATGCGGAGCGCTTCGCCGCTGATGCCCGACTGTTCGGCAAGGACGCGGGTGGCAAGCTGATCCGCCGACATTTCGAGGCTGAAAAACGCTGTTTTCGCGCCCATATTCTTTTCCGGCGGGATGCCGTCGGCATTGTCGCGCAGCCAGCGGGACGCGGCATTATAGGCGATGTTGGTGGCGAGCGAGGTCTTGCCCATACCCGGACGCCCGGCCAGGATCATAAGGTCCGAATTGTGCAGGCCGCCGATCTTCTCGTTGAGGCTGTTGATGCCGGTGGTGATGCCCGACACATGGCCGCCGCTGTTGAGGGCGCGTTCGGCCACGGCCACCGCCATCGTCGTCGCGGCGGCGAAGCTCTTGACCGAGCCGACTTCGCCCTCCCCTTCGGATACCTTGTAGAGCGAGACTTCGGCCTGCTCTATCTGTTCGCGTGGATTGACATCCTCGCTGGTATCCAGCGCATTTTCAACCAGTTCCCGCCCGACATTCACAAGCTGACGCAGCAAGGCGAGGTCGTAAATCTGCTGCGCGAAGTCCCGCGCGCCCAGCAGCGCGGCGCCGTTGCCGGTCAACTGCGCCAGATAGGCCGCACCGCCCAGTTCCTTGAGCGCGGGGTCCTGATCCAGCATGGGCTTGAGCGTCACCGGATTGGCCACCATGTCACGCTCGACCAGCCGCATCACCGCTTCGTAGATGCGGCCATGGAGCGGTTCGAAGAAATGTTCGGGCTTGAGCTTGAGCTGGATATCCTCGGCGATGCGGTTGTCGATCATCAGCGCGCCAAGCAGCGCCGCCTCCGCCTCCACATTGCGCGGCAATTCGGGGCCACCCGCTTCGGCGGCGGCATTGATCTTCACCAGTTCAACCATTGCCCCCTCATCGCGCCGCTGGAGCGCCCGCGCAAGATGCGAGTTCGAAACGATCTGTGGATAAGTCCCGCTTGCATTTCGCCGTCCCTCGCCGCAGTGACGGAAGCCTGCACCATGGCCGATCCGCGCATCATAGACATAAAGCTCGACGAGCGCACGATCCTGTGGCGCAACGCCGATGTGGAGCAGGAACGGCGCATCGCGATTTTCGACCTGTTGGAGGATAACCACTTCGCGCCGCAGCGGGTGCATGAAGATGGCTATGCCGGTCCCTACAGGGTGGTGCTGCGGGTCGAGGACGGGCGACTGGTCGTGGAAATGCGGCGGGAGGATGACAGTCCGCTGGAAGCCGTGATCCTGGGCCTGGGGCGGTTCCGCCGCCCTATCCGGGAATATTTCGCGATCTGCGACAGCTATTATCAGGCGATCAGCAATGCATCGCCCCAACAGATCGAAACGGTGGACATGGCCCGGCGCGGCATCCACAATCAGGCGGCCGAAATGCTGATGGAAAGGCTGGAGGGCAAGATCGCGGTGGATTTCGACACCGCGCGGCGGCTCTTCACGCTGATCTGCGTATTGCATATCAAGGGGTAGGGACAATCAGGGGGCTGACTTCGCGGCAATGGCTGGCGCGCATGGGCTTTGCGCTGGCCGTGAGCGCGGCGCTGGTGACGGCGCTGTGGCTGTTCGCGCGCGGATGGGCGCCGGACCGCGAGCATTATCCGATGCAGGGCGTGTCGGTGGGTGCAGGCAATGGCGTCATCGAATGGGGCACGCTGGCGGCGCAGGGGACGGATTTCGCCTATATCCGCGCCGCGAACGGCCTGGGACAGCGCGATCCCGCCTTTGGAACCAACTGGGCCGAAGCGCGCAGGGCCGGGATGCGCTATGGCGCGTTGCTGGACTTCAGCCTGTGCCGCAGCGCCTCCAGCCAGGCGACGCCCTTCATCACGACGGTGCCGCGCGACAATGCCGCCCTGCCCCCCGTGATCCGGCTGGCTTTCGATCCGGGCTGCACGGCCAGGCCGGACCGGGACAAGGTGCTTTCGGAACTCAACACGCTGGTCAATTTGATCGAAAGCCATGCGGGCAAGACCGTGGTGCTCAATGTGACGAAGGATTTCGACACGGATTACGACATCGGATCGGGCGTGAATCGCACGCTCTGGCTGGACGGTAATTTCTTTCCGCCCGATTATGCGACGCGGCCATGGGTGGTGTGGACCGCCAGCGACATGCGGCATATCGACGGCGTGGACGGCCCGGTACGGTGGAGCGTGGTCGCGCCATGACGAAAAATGCATCCGCAAAGGCTCTGGTGGCAAAGGCTCTGGTGGATGCGGCGCGGGAAGCGATGGCCCATGCCCATGCACCCTATAGCGGCTTTGCCGTGGGCGCGGCCGTGCGGTTGACCGATGGGCGGATCGTTACCGGGGCGAATTTCGAGAATGCAAGCTATGGGCTGTCGCTCTGTGCCGAGACGGTGGCGCTGGCGACCGTCAATTCGCAGGGGCGGCTGGCCGACGTGGAGGCGATCGCCGTGGCGGGCGGAGCGGATGGCGCCATCGTCGCGCCCTGCGGCCGGTGCCGTCAGGTCATGCATGAAGCGGAGCAGATTGCAGGCCGGCCCCTCCCCGTCTATTGCGCTGCTGCAAGCGGTGAGGCCATGATAGAGCATAGCGTTTCCGCGCTGCTGCCTTATGCCTTCGGTCCTGTGGACCTGGGCGTCACAACGAAGAAGAGAAGCTGAGGACCAATGGCCATCCAGTCGGACAAATGGATTCGCGAGCAGGCCCTGAACAGCGGCATGATCGAGCCTTTTGTGGAAAGCCAGCGGCGCGACGGGTGCATCAGCTATGGCCTGTCCTCCTATGGCTATGACGCGCGGGTGGCGGACGAGTTCAAGATCTTCACCAATGTCGACAGCGCGGTGGTGGACCCCAAGGATTTCGCCGCGAACAGCTTCGTCGACCGCAAGACCGACTGCTGCATCATCCCGCCCAACAGCTTCGCCCTTGCCCGCACGGTCGAATATTTCCGGGTGCCGCGCGACGTGCTGGTGATCTGCCTTGGCAAATCCACCTATGCGCGGTGCGGGATCATCGTGAACGTCACCCCGCTGGAGCCGGGCTGGGAAGGGCATGTGACGCTGGAATTTTCCAACACCACGCCGCTGCCCGCCAAAATCTACGCCAATGAAGGCGCATGCCAGTTCCTGTTCCTGCAGGGGAATGAACCATGCGAGGTCAGCTATGCCGACCGGGCGGGAAAATATATGGGCCAGCAAGGGGTGACATTGCCGCGCCTCTAAAGCCGTGCGACAATCGGCCGCATGATCGCACCGCCCGCATGGCTGCGCCGCAAAGCGCCGATATCAGCGCCGCCCTCGCCCAGCGTCGGCGACGACCGGCGGGTTTATGCCATTGGCGACATCCATGGCCGGGACGACTTGCTGCGCGATCTGCTGGCCTTGATCGCGCGGGACAGCGAGGCGAGAGGAGCCTTTCCCACATACCTCATCCTGCTGGGCGATCTGGTCGATCGCGGCCGCTGGTCGGCGCAGGTGATCGAACGGGCGATGGAGCTGGCGCGAACCAATCCCCTCGCCCGCTTCGTCAAGGGCAATCATGAGGAAGCGTTCCTGATGGCGGCGCGCGGCCATGTGCGCGCAACCCATTATTTCCGGCAATATGGCGGAACGGAAACGGCGGCCAGCTATGGACTGGCCCTGTCGGATTGCGATGCGATGGACGATGCCGCGCTTGCGGACTGGATGCTGGGCAATGTGCCCCGCGCCCATGTCGATTTCGTCGACGGGTTTGAGGACAGCGTGACGATCGGCGATTATTTCTTCGTCCATGCCGGGGTGAAGCCGGGCGTTCCGCTCCACGCCCAGTCTCCCGACGACCTGCGCTGGATCAGGACCGAATTTCTCGACCACAGGGACGGGCATGAAAAGATGATCGTCCATGGCCACAATATCAGCGAGAATGTGGACGAACGGTCCAACCGCATCGGCATAGACACCGGCGCCTATCGATCGGGGCGACTGACGGCGATAGGGTTGCAGGGGACAGCGCGCTGGTTCCTCCAGACGGGGGTGGAGTGCGCGGCTTGAAAGAGGATGCGGCAGCCACCGGGCTTTGGTGGCGAGTTTCGCCTTACCATTTGCCCCTGCCAACCCTAAATGCCGGAAAGGGGCCGGCGCCCGACGCGCCGAACCCTTTCCCGTAACGTCGCAGAGGCCTTTTCAACCGTGCAGCTTGATCGCCGTTTCCGCGATCTTGCGGCCCTGATAGCGCGCGCCCGCCAGTTCTTCTTCGCCCGGCTGGCGGCTGCCGTCACCATCCGCAATGGTCGTGGCGCCATAGGGCGCGCCGCCGCGCACCTTGTCCACGCCCATCTGTTCGGCAAAGCCATAGTCCAGCCCCACGATCACCATCCCGAAATGCAGCAGGTTGGTGATGATGGAAAAAAGCGTCGTTTCCTGCCCGCCATGCTGGCTGGCGGTGGAGGTGAAGGCGCCGCCGACCTTGCCATTGAGCGCGCCGCGCGCCCACAGGCCGCCCGCCTGATCGAGAAAAGCGGCCATCTGGCTCGACATGCGGCCAAAGCGCGTGCCGGTGCCCACGATGATCGCGTCATATTCGGCCAGGTCCGCGACAGTAGCGATGGGGGCATCCTGATCCAGCTTGAATCCGGCCTTCTGCGCGATTTCCAGCGGCGCGGTTTCGGGCACGCGCCTGATATCGACCTGCGCGCCCGCGCTGGCAGCGCCTTCCGCGACGGCTTTCGCCATGGTTTCGATGTGGCCGTAGGTGGAATAATAGAGAACCAGAACCTTTGCCATGTCAGTGCTCCTTGATGGAATGAAGGGGAAAGTGGCCGCCCGCGTCAGGGGGAGGGAAACGCGGGCGGCCTGTCGGCCCGTGGGAGGGCGGGCCTATTCGCTGTCGACCAGGACGATTTCGCTGTCCTCGATCGCCGTGATGGTGATCGGCTGACCGCCGATGATCGCGGCGCCGTCCCGTGCCTCGAAGGCTTCGCCGTCAATCTCGATCCGGCCGGTGGCGGGGACGAGATAGAGGTGGCGGCCCGGCGCGCTTTCATAGGTCACGCTGTCCCCGGCCTTCACCGTTCCGCCCAGCAGGCGGGCGTCGGCCCGGATGCGAAGCGCTTCGGCGTCATCCTCATAACCGCTGGCCAGAACCGCCAGCTTGCCGGAACGGTCGCCCCTGGGGAAAGGCTTCGCCCCCCAGCTTGGGGAACCGCCCCGCGCCCGCGGAATGACCCAGATCTGGAAGAGCGTGGTCGTTTCGTCCTCCAGATTATATTCGGCGTGGCGGATGCCGGTGCCCGCGCTCATCACCTGGACGTCGCCCGCTTCCGTGCGGCCCTTGTTGCCAAGGCTGTCCTGATGGGTGATCGCGCCCTGGCGGACATAGGTGATGATCTCCATGTCGGCATGAGGATGCGGCGGAAAACCGGACCGGGCGGCGATTTCATCGTCGTTCCACACACGGATCTTGCCCCAGCTCATGCGGTCGGGATCATGATAGTCCGCGAAGGAAAAATGATGCCGCGCATTCAGCCAGCCATGGTCGGCATGGCCGAGCGACGCGAAGGGGCGGCGCTCGATGCGGCTCGCGGTGTTCGTGCTCATATGCTTGCCTTTCAATATTCGGCCGGAGGGTTTCCGGCTTGCTTTCCGACAATCTAGCGATCAGGATCGTTTCTTGAATAAGCAGCATTGAAACGGATTGTTTCCCTTATGCGTCTCCCCGATTTCGAAGCCTGGGCCATGTTCGCCGCCGTGGTGGAGCATCGCAGCTTCACCGACGCAGCCAAGGCGCTCAGCGTTTCAAAAGCGACGGTTTCCAAGGCGGTCACGCGGCTGGAGCAGCATCTGGACACCAGCCTCTTCAACCGCACCAGCCGCCGCCTTTCGCTGACGGAAAGCGGGAAGCGGCTCGCCGCCCATGCCGAACGCATCCTGTCCGAAGGCGTCGCGGCGGAAGAAGCGGCGCGCGATGAAACGGCCGAGCTATCCGGCACCGTGCGCCTGGGCGCGCCCATGACCTTCGGACTTTTGCGGATCGCGCCTTTGATCGCGCAATTCTGCAAGGAACATCCGTTGGTGGATGTGGACCTGCACCTGTCCGACGCCCGCATCGACCTTGTGGAAGCGGGGCTGGATGCGACCATCCGCATCGCCGACATGCCGGACAGTTCGCTCCGTGCCCGCAAGCTGGCGGATGTGACCCTGCATGTCGTCGCGTCGCCTGCCTATCTGGCCGAACGGGGGCGGCCCACACATCCATCCGACCTGAGCGGTCATGATTGCCTGTGCTATGCCAATGCGCCCACGCCCGATGTATGGCGTTTTTCGGGGCCGGGGCAGCAGAATGTGGTGGTGCAGGTCCATTCGCGCATCACCGTCAACAGCGGCGAAGCGATGCTGCCCGCGTTACGGGACAGCGTCGGCATCGCGCGGCTGCCCGATTTCATCGTGGGCGACGCACTGGCTTCGGGCGAGTTGGAGGAGATATTATCCGACTGGCGCCCACCCGCCTTTGGACTGCACCTGGTCACGCCGCCATCGCGCCTGCGGCCCGCGCGGGTCGAGGCGCTGCTTGATTTCCTGGCGCGGCACCATGGCTGCTGACATTCTGTTTCACAGATGAATCACGCTTGACTCCGGGCCTGTCGTTTCGCCCCTCAACCCTTTGTAAATAGATTCTTTTGAGCGCGACTCGTGGAATCCTGCGGGTTAGCGAAAAATTAACCTTTGTCCTTCAGAAGTTTTTTGGTTAATGAATTACAGCAGATGCCGTTCTGGTGGGGTGAACGGACCTGTTACCAAAAGGGGCTTCACATGCGCGTCCTGCTTATTGAAGATGAACCGACCACGGCCAAGGCGATCGAGCTTATGCTCACCACCGAAGGGTTCAACGTCTATACGACGGACCTGGGCGAAGAGGGTCTCGATCTTGGCAAGCTCTATGATTACGACATCATCTGCCTGGACCTGAACCTGCCGGACATGCACGGCTATGACGTGCTTAAGAAGCTGCGCGCGGCGCGGGTGCAGACTCCTGTTCTGATCCTGTCGGGCGTGGCGGAGATGGACAGCAAGGTCCGCTCCTTCGGCTTTGGCGCGGACGATTATGTGACCAAGCCGTTCCATCGCGAAGAATTGATCGCGCGCATCCACGCCGTCGTTCGCCGGTCAAAGGGCCATTCGCAATCGGTCATCCGCACCGGCAAGCTGGCGGTCAATCTGGACGCCAAGACCGTGGAAGTGGACGGCAACCGCGTCCACCTGACCGGCAAGGAATATGCGATGCTGGAGCTGCTTTCGCTCCGCAAGGGCACCACGCTGACCAAGGAAATGTTCCTGAACCACCTGTATGGCGGGATGGACGAACCGGAACTCAAGATCATCGACGTCTTCATCTGCAAGCTGCGTAAGAAGCTGGCGCTGGCCTGCGGCGGCGAAAATTATATCGAGACGGTCTGGGGCCGCGGCTATGTGCTGCGCGATGCCGAGGAAGAGACGCAGGTTCAGGCCAAGGTCGCCTGAATTTCCTGAAATAACAGGGCGTGAAAGGCCGGCGGTCCTCACGGAGCGCTGGCCTTTTCTGTTGGCTTAGAGTCAGCGCTCGCCCGCCTCAGCATGAACACATGCTTGGATTATTGCTGGCCGAAAACTGCATTTCCCAGAACCGTCCCTCCTTTTTTCTCTCATCATGTCACACCGCGCCTTTCCCGATCGTCATGACTGCACAACCCCAAGGAAAGGAACTGTCATGACCGCCAAGCTCGATCCCTTCGCCGCCGCGCCGCAGCTCATGAAAAGCTGGTTCGCGACGTCCAATGCCGCGAACGCCAGCCTGGAGCCGAGCCTCATCGAACTGGTGAAAATCCGCGCGTCGCAGATCAACCAGTGCGCCAATTGCGTCAATATGCACACGCTCGACGCGCGCGCGCAGGGGGAAACGGAACAGCGCATCTATCTGTTGTCGGCCTGGCGGGAAGCGCCATGCTATACCCCCCGCGAACGCGCGGCGCTGGCATGGACCGAAGCCTTGACGCGCCTTTCGGAAGGGCACGGCCACGGGCAAGCCCATGAGGCGTTGAGAGCCGAGTTTTCGGAGGAGGAACAGGTGAAACTCACGCTGATGATAAACGTCATCAACGGATGGAACCGTTTGGCCGTCGGCTTCGACCTCTGGTACGATCACGTACCCGCGAAGGTCGCCGCCTGATGACCGCCGGGGCGCAGCGGGATGCGGCGGACAGCTTCGACCCGCTGCGCCCCCGGCTGGTCCGGGTCGCATACCGGATGCTGGGATCGGTCGCCGATGCGGAGGATGTCGTGCAGGACGCCTTCCTCCGCTGGATGGGCACGGATCGGGCACTGGTGCGCGAACCGGAAGCCTTTTTGCGCCGGACGGTGACGCGGCTCTGCCTCGATCAATTGAAGTCGGCGCGGCGGCAGCGGGAAAGCTATGTCGGCCCATGGCTGCCCGATCCGGTGGTCGGCGAGGAGGAGGTGGAAGAAGATGTTACGCTTCCCCTGATGCTGGCGCTGGAAAGGCTGTCCCCGCTGGAGCGGGCGGCTTTCCTGCTGCATGACGTTTTCGGTGTCGGCTTTGAGGAAGTCGCCCTCACCATTCACCGCGATGCCGCCGCCTGCCGCCAGCTTGCCGCGCGGGCGCGCAGCCATGTGCGGGAGGCACGGCCCCGCTTCCAGATCGAACAGGAACGGGGGCTGGAAATCGCACAGGCTTTCTTCACCGCATCGCGCAGCGGCGACATGACAAAGCTGGGCGCCATGCTGGCCGCCGATGTCAGCATGCACAGCGACGGCGGCGGCAAGCGTCCCGCCGCGCTCCGGCCGGTGCTGGGATGGAAGCAGGTGATCCAGTTGCACAAGGCGCTGGCGGTGATGTTCGGCAAATATGGATCGGCGCTGGTCCGCACCGTCATGGTAAACGGCCTGCCCGGCTTCATCACGCGCGAGGCGGACGGCGAATTGCAGACCACCGCCCTCGACATAGAGGATGGATGGGTCCGCGCTATCTAGAGCATTTTCACGATGAGCGTTGATATCCGGCTGCTTCGAAGAAGTTGGCGCATTCGGAGGGCAGGAAGCGATCGAGCAGATTGCCGATGCGTTCGACCAAGCCATCGATGGTTCGCGCCGGGT
>Ga0180223_1001024_pt1 | contig 24779 bp, 22 predicted proteins | sample eDN5th30CKraftOP_FD_151337 | JGI IMG/M metagenome (GOLD analysis project Ga0180223, IMG submission 151337) | Enriched Organic Plus compost microbial communities from Emeryville, California, USA - eDNA 5th pass 30_C Kraft OP (version 2) (version 2) ... | reverse complement strand
GGCGCTGTTCGACCTGCCGTGGATCCCGCTCTATCTCGCCATCTGCTTCATCTTCCATCCGCTCATCGGCCTCACCGCGCTCATCGGCGCGATTATCCTCATCGCGTTGACGGTGGTCACCGAGACGATGACACAGGCGCCGTCGAAGGCGGCGATGGAGGCGGCGGCCGCGCGCAGCAGCATCGCCGAATCGAGCCGGCGCAATGCCGAGGCGCTGATCGCCATGGGCATGCTGCCGCGCCTTGCGTCGCGCTGGGCCAAGGCCAACAGCGCCTATCTGTCGAACCAGCAGCAGACCAGCGACATCGGCGGCGGCCTCGGCTCGGCGTCAAAAGTGCTGCGCATGCTGCTGCAGTCCGGTGTGCTCGCGGTCGGCGCCTGGCTGGTCATCAATCAGCAGGCGAGCGCCGGCATCATCATCGCCGGCTCGATCCTGAGCGCGCGGGCGCTGGCGCCGGTCGATCTCGCCATCGCCAACTGGAAAGGCTTCGTCGCCGCGCGGCAGAGCTGGAAGCGGCTGAACAATCTGCTCGAGGCGATGCCGGCGCAGCAGCAGCCGATGGCGCTGCCGGCCCCATCGCACCGGCTCACCGTCGAAGGCATCGCCGCCACCGCGCCCGGCACCAACAAGGTGCTGGTGCAGGAGGTCGCCTTCAAGCTGGAGGCCGGGCAGGGGCTCGGCATCATCGGGCCGAGCGGCTCCGGCAAGTCGTCGCTGGCGCGCGTCCTCGTCGGCGTCTGGACCGCGGCGCGGGGCAAGGTGCGGCTCGACGGCGCCGCGATCGACCAGTGGTCGCCAGAACAGCTGGGCCCGCATATCGGCTATCTGCCGCAGGACGTCGAACTGCTCGCCGGCACCGTGGCCGAGAACATCGCGCGCTTCGAGGACAGACCGGACGCCGAAGCCGTCATTGCTGCCGCCAAAGCCGTCGGCGTCCACGACATGATCGTGGCGCTGCCGCAGGGCTACGAGACGCCGGTCGGCGATCATGGCGAGTCGCTGTCGGCCGGGCAGGCGCAGCGCATCGCGCTCGCCCGTGCCGTCTATCGCAATCCGTTTCTGGTGGTGCTCGATGAGCCGAACTCGCATCTCGATTCCGAGGGCGACACCGCACTGACGCGCGCCATCCTCGGCATCCGCGAGCGCAAGGGCATCGTCGTCGTCATCGCCCATCGGCCGAGCGCGATTGCCGGCGTCGATCAGATCCTCATGCTCAACCAGGGCCGCGTCCAGGCGCTCGGTCCGAAGGACGAGGTGCTGGCCAAAGTTTTGCAGAGGGCGCCGGGAGTCGCGGCAGCAACGCCACTTACGGCTCGCTCGGAAGGCGGAGCCAGCGCATGACTGCGAAACCGGCTCCCGTCTCGGCGGCGCTTGCTTCGATCAGGCGCCATCTCATCGTCGGCCTGATGATCGTGATCCTGCTCGGCGGCGGCGTCGGCGGCTGGGCGGCCACCGTGAAGCTATCCGGCGCCTTGATCGCGCAAGGCTCCGTCGTGGTCGATCAGAACGTACAGAAGGTGCAGCATCCGACGGGCGGCATCGTCGGCGAATTGCGCGTGCGCGACGGCGACCACGTCAAGGCCGGCGACGTGTTGGTGCGGCTCGACGAGACCGTGATGCGCGCCAACCTCGCCATCGTCGCCAAGGGGCTCGACCAGCAACTGGCGCGCAAGGCGCGGCTCGAGGCCGAGCGCGACGGCGCCGAGGCGCTCGCCTTCCCGCCCGATCTGGTGGCGCGCGCCACGGACCCTGATATCGCCGGGACTTTGGCGAGCGAGCAGAAGCTGTTCGAGCTGCGCCGCACCGAGCGCGCCGGGCAGAAGGCGCAACTCGGCCAGCGCGTCGCCCAGCTCGAGCAGGAGATCGCCGGCATCGAGGCGCAGCAGACGGCCAAGGGCCAGGAGATCGATCTGATCGGCCGCGAGCTTGCCGGCGTGCGCGACCTTTACAACAAGAACCTGGTGCAGCTGTCGCGCCTCACCCAGCTCGAGCGCGAAATGGCGCGGCTCGGCGGCGAGCGCGCGCAGTTGCTGGCCGTGGCGGCGCAGTCGCGCGGCCGCATCGCCGAGATCCGCCTGCAGATCATCCAGATCGACCAGAACCTGTCGAGCGAAGTCGCCAAGGAACTGCGCGAGACCGACGGCAAGATCGGCGAGTTCGTCGAGCGCAAGGTGACCGCCGAGGATCAGCTCCGCCGCGTTGATATCCGCGCCCCGCAGAACGGCTTCGTGTTCCAGTCGGCGGTGCATACGATCGGCGGCGTCATCACTGCGTCCGATCCGATCATGTACATCGTGCCGGACAACGACCGCCTGCAGGTCGAGGCCAAGGTGCAGCCGCAGGACATCGCCCAGGTCAAGGTCGGCCAGCACGCGGTGCTGCGCTTCTCGGCGTTCGATACCCGGACCACGCCGGAAATCGACGGCGAGGTGACGCGCGTGTCGGCCGACACCTCGACCGATCAGCGCACCGGCATGAGCTACTACACCATCCGCATCGGCCTGCCGCCGGAGGAGCTCAAGAAGCTCGGCGAACTCAAGCTGCTGCCCGGCATGCCGGTGGAGGCTTTCGTGCAGACCGGCGAGCGCACCGTCATCTCCTATCTGATGAAGCCGCTCTACGATCAGTTCATGCGCGCCTTCCGCGAGAAGTGAGCATGAACTTCATCCGACGTTTCGGTCGTTGGTTCGGCGTCGGCCGGGCGGTGAGCCTGGTCCTGCTCGCGGCGCTCGTCATGCTGCGCATCGCCGATCCGGCGCCGCTCGAAGCGCTGCGCAGCCGCACCTTCGATCTTTATCAGCGCATCAAGCCGCGCGAGGCGGCGCTGCGGCCGGCGGTGATCGTCGATATCGACGAGGCCAGCCTCAAGGCGCTCGGGCAATGGCCGTGGCCGCGCACCTTGCTCGCCGATCTCAATGCCCGGCTGACGCGCCTCGGCGCCGCGGTGATCGCCTACGACATCATCTTCGCCGAGCCGGACCGCATGTCGCCGGCGGTCGCCGCCGACAGCTTCCGCAATCTCGACGCGGCCACGCGCGAGGAACTGCGCAAGCTGCCGGACAACGATACGGTGTTCGCCGAGGCCATGCGGCAATCGCGCGTCGTGCTCGGCGAGTCCGGCCATCATCTGCCGGACGGCGCCGCCAAACCGCCGCCGGTCGGCTTCGCCATGATGGGGCCGGACCCGCGGCGCTTCCTGCTCAGTTATCCCGGCCTGATCGGCAACCTGCCGGTTTTGGAGCAGGCCGCGGCCGGCCGCGGCCTGCTGACCATGCAGCCTGAACCCGACGGCATCGTGCGCCGTGTGCCGATGCTGATGATCGCCCAGGGCACGCTGATGCCGGCGATGACATTGGACATGCTGCGAGTCGTGACGCGGGCGACCGCGTTTCGGGTCAACAGCGATCCGGCCGGCGTGCGCAGCGTCGCCATTCCGGCGCTCGACATCCCGACCGACGGCCAGGGCCAGCTCTGGATTCATTTCGCTCCTTATGATGCGGGCCGCTATATCTCGGCGAAGGACGTGCTCGAAGGCCGCGTGCCGCCCGAGCGCATCGCGCGCAAGCTGGTGCTGGTCGGCACATCGGCGGTGGGTCTGCGCGACATCAAGGCGACGCCGATCGATCCGGCGATGTCCGGCGTCGAGGTGCATGCCCAGGTGCTGGAAAGCATCCTGTCGAAATCGGTGCTGGCGCGGCCCGGCTATGCCATCGGCGCCGAACTGGTGACCGCCGTTCTGTTCGGCCTTACCATCATCGCGCTCGGGCCGGTTCTCGGCGCGGCGATGATGGTCGGCCTCGGCGCGCTGGTCTCGGCGGCGATCCTCGCTGGCTCGTGGTTCCTGTTCGCGCAAGCGCGCATGATGCTCGACGCCACCTTTCCGCTGCTCGCCACTTTCCTGATTTACCTCACGCTGATCTTCACCAATTATTTCCGGGAGCAGCTGCAGCGCCACCGCATCCGCACCGCCTTCGGTCAGTACCTGTCACCGGAGCTGGTGTCGCAGCTCGCGCATTCGCACGAGACGCTGACGCTCGGCGGCGAAGACCGCAACATGTCGATCATGTTCTCGGACGTGCGCGGCTTCACCACCATCTCCGAACTGTACAAGGACGATCCGCAGGGTCTCACCACCCTGATGAACAACTTCCTGACGCCGCTGACCAACGCCATCATCGAAAACAACGGCACGATCGACAAATATATCGGCGACGCCATCATGGCGTTCTGGAACGCGCCGCTCACCGACCAGGACCACGAAGCCAACGCCTGCCGCGCCGCGCTGGAGATGTTGCGCCGGGTCGAGGTGCTCAACGAACAGCGCGAGAAAGAGGCTCTAGCCAGCGGCCAGCGCTTCATCCCGATCAAGATCGGCATCGGCATCAACACCGGCCGCTGCGTCGTCGGCAATATGGGCTCGGACCTGCGTTTCAACTATTCGGTGCTCGGCGATGCGGTGAATCTCGCCTCGCGGCTCGAAGGTCAGTCCAAGAACTACGGCGTCGGCATCATCATCGGCAGCGGCACCGCGAAAGCGGTCGGCGACAAATTCGCCACGCTGGAGCTGGACATGATCACGGTGAAGGGCAAGACCGAGCCGGAAACGGTGTACACCGTCCTCGGCGCCGCCGATGTCGCGCGTAGCGAAGCCTATCTGCGCCTGCGCGAGGTGTTCGGCGCCATGCTGAAGGCCTACCGCAATCAGGATTTCGACGCCGCCGAGCAGATGATCCTGCGCTGCCGCGAGGCAGTGCAGCCCTTCGGCCTTGACCGGCTGGTCGATATCTACACCTTGCGCATTGCCGGCTTCCAGAAGGAAGCGCCTCCGGCGGACTGGAATGGGGTGTTCGCGCTGGATACGAAGTAATGCGTGGACACGGATGGTCATCGCCCGCGTAAGCGGGCGATCCAGTAAACACAATCGTCTCAGCAGAGTACTGGATGCCCCGCCTTCGCGGGGCATGACAGGTAGAGCATCTTCGTCTTTATCGAATTCAGGCGCTCTCTAGCGCCTCAGCCGCCGATCTCCGCGATCTCCACCTTCGACAACAGCCGCTCGACATCGGTGCCCCGGCACAGCTCGGTGCCCGGGCTCATGACGGCGGCGGTGCCGGCGGCAACGGCGACGCGGAAGGCGTCGTCGTCGGATTGGCCCTGCGCCAGCGCCCAGACCAGGCCGCCGAGAAAGCTGTCGCCGGCGCCGACCGCGCTCACCACTTCGATCTTCATCGGCTGCGCCTTGAGCGCGCGCTCCTTCGTCACCAGCATGGCGCCGTCGCCGCCGAGGGTAAGCGCCACCATCGCGACGCGGCCATCGCCGATCAGCTTGCGGCAGGCTCCGACACAGGCGGCGTCGCTGTCGAGCTTGTGGCCGGTGAACTCGCTGAGTTCGTTGAGGTTCGGCTTGATGATATCGACGCCCTCGGCGATCGCCTCCTTCAGCGCATCGCCGGAGGTATCGACGACGGTGCGGGCGCCGAACTTGCGCGCCTCGCGGTTGACGCGGGCGAAGAAATCGTCGGGCACGCCGGGCGGAATACTGCCACTGGAAACGACGAAGGACGGCTTGCGCTCGAGCGCGGTCAGCCGGTCAAGGCATGCCTCCCATTCTGCGCGGTGCAGCGCCGAGCCCGGCAGGACGAAGCGATACTGCTCGCCGCTTTCCGTCTCGTAGGCGGTGAAGTTCTCGCGCGTCTCGACATGCGAAGGCGTTGCCACGCTGTGGATGCCTTCGCGGTCGAGCAGCTTCTGCAGCAGTTTGCCGATGACGCCGCCGGCCGGATAGATCGCCGTCACGTCGCCGCCAAGACGGTAGGCCACCCGCGCGACATTGATGCCGCCGCCGCCCGGGTCGCGCTTCGGCGACGAGCAGCGCAACTTCCTGGTCGGCTCGACGCGCTCGACGTCGACAAAGAGATCGACCGCGGGGTTGATGGTGATCGTCACGATATCGGGCATGACGAGGCCTTGTGCTGGCGGGATCCCGGCGGACCGCGGGTCATGGCGTGCAGACAAGGATGATCGCGCGTCCTGCCAACCGCAATATCACGCCGCGCGAGCGCCTATCTGCCGCCGTCAACGTCCGCCGATGGACTTGCGTTCCGCGCCGGCGCGGGACACGGGCTTCCGCCCGGCGGCTCACTCGAGGCCGGCTTGCGTGCTCTGCTCGGCGTCGTAGATCGAAACCTGGACCACCGGAAAAGACTTCTTGATCGCCTGTCCGGCGGCGCGGGCGTCTTCGAGCGACGCGAAGGTCGCCTTGGTCTGGCGATCGACCTGGAGGCGGTAGCGCGCCATCGCCGGCCGCATCTGACCGGAGCGCACCGTTTCAGGCTCAGGCGCCTTTTCCTTCTTGGGCATATTGATGGTGGCTGGCCGCGTCACGTCTTTCGTGGCCCGGAGCGGTTTCCGGACTTCTGCTTCCATCGGGGAACCCCTGTTGATCGGAGGAGGCCTCGCGGGGACGATTCGATCTGGAGGCCTGAGCGAAGTCTGCGCTCAATCGGCGGTCCAAGGCAAGCGCCGCGCACCCGGCTATCCATAGGCGTCTGTACGAGCCTCGGGCGCGGCTGGTCTGTGCCAAAACGAAACCGGCCGCGCTTTTGCCAAGCGCGGCCGGATGCGTCGATCGATGCCGATCCTGCAAAAGCGCGGATCAGTTTTCCTTGATGGTCTTGATCACGCTGGACATCGGGCGGGCGTCTTCCATGCCGCCGCCGATTTCCTTCATGACCATGTCGACATATTCCTTCTTCGGCTCGACCGGGGTCTTGCCGGTGATCTGCACGACCTTGTAGCCGCCGTCCTTGAGACGCTTGAGCAGTTCCGGAGTCGCGGCGGCCGTCGCCGGCTGGAAGTCGTGCATCAGGATGATGCCCTTGCCGGTCTTCTCGAGCTTCTTCATCACATTCGCGACAACCTGCTCGGGCTTGCGCGTGCGGAAGTCGAACGAGTCGAGGTCGGTGGAGAACATGGCGACATTGCGGTCGGCGAGGTACTTCATCATTTCCGGCGGGTGACGCAGCGCCGGGAAGCGGAAGAACGGCGGCACCGGCTTGTTGCCGAGCGCGATGCTGACGGCGGCGAGGCCCTTCTCGAACTCGGCGACCGCTTCGTCCTGCGTCATGCGCGACAGGTCCTTGTGCGACCAGGTGTGCGAGCCGATGGTGTGGCCTTCGGCGGCGACGCGCTTGAGGATTTCCGGGTGCCAGCCGGCGTGCTTGCCGATGGCAAAGAACAGCGCCTTGGTGCACTGATCGGCGAGCGCCTTGAGCACCGCCGGCGTGTGGCCCGGCCACGGGCCGTCGTCGAAGGTGAGCACGACTTCCTTGTCGCGCAGGAAGTCATAAGCCTTGAAATGCTCGAAGCCGAAGCCCGGCGCGCCGGTGGTGTCGATCTCGACGACCCGCGTGACGCCCAGCGCGTTCGGGTTGTCGCATTTTGCCGCGGTGGCGGCAGGTGCCGGGGCGTTCTGGGCCCAGGCCGCCGTGCCCGCGGCGGACAATGAGGCGGCGACAAGAAGGGCCAAAGCGGTACGCATAGACAGCTCCATAGGCAGATAATTTCTAAATTGATGCCGAAGGGCATTCATTGCGACTTTAACCTTTTGAGTCAACGGAAGGGCCAAAAACCCGGCAATTTTGCCGCATGTGACGAGAACATAGTTAACGGCGTCGGTGCCCGCTGCGATCATTGCAGGGCTCGGCGATCCGCCTTATGTAAAATTCCGCCGCAAGTGGCCGGTTCCTGACGCCAATCGGGCGTGGGGAATGCGAATGGTGTTCCGATAGGGGGACGACATGCCGGTTTCAGCGCCAACCTCGACGATCGCCTGGCCTGCGCTGCTGCTTTCGCTGGCGGGCGGCGTTCTGGTCGCCGCCACCTTCGGCCTGTGGGCCTATTTCGGCAGCACCGTTTTCTTCGAAATGGTGCGCACCGGACTGGCGGCATGTTTCTGAGCGCCACTGTGTCTCCCTTCTGATGGAATGCCCTTGCCGATGACGACATCCCGCTCCACGCATCTGCTGCTCGTACTGGCCGCGTTCCTTACCGGCCTCGGCCTGTTCCTCGGCGCGCTGTGGTACGCGACCGGCAATTTCGGCAACAATGCTGTTTCGAGCGCTTCGGCGGTCGGCGGCCCGTTCAAGCTGATCAATCAGAACGGCCAAACGATCACCGACGAGGACTTCAAGGGCAAGCCGCTCCTGGTGTTCTTCGGCTTCACGCATTGTCCTGACGTCTGTCCGACGACCTTGTTCGAAGTGTCGGAGATGTTCCGCGTGCTCGGCAAGGACGCCGATCGCGCCAATGCGCTGTTCATCTCGGTCGATCCCGAGCGCGATACGCCGGCTTCGATGAAGGACTATCTGTCGAGTTTCGATCCGCGCCTGACCGCGGCGACCGGCGACCGCGCCGCCGTCGATGCCGCCATCAAGGCCTATCGGGTCTACGCCAAGAAAATCCCGACCAAAGGCGACGACTACACGATGGATCACACCGCCATCGTCTATCTGATGGACAAGCAGGGCCGCTTCGTCGCGCCGTTCAATCTCAAGCGCTCGCCCGAAGAGGCGGCCGCCGATCTGCGGAAGTTCTTGTAACGTCCGCGTTGATCGTCGGCAGCCGGCCGCTGTCCTTGGCCAGGCCTAGATCGCGGTCGAGGTCGGCAAGCGCTTTGGCCAGACGCGCAGCGCGGCGCGACGAGCGCGCCAGGCCGTGCTCGGTTTTCTCCCAGGCAAACGGCGCCGTGAACAGTTGATAGAGCGCGCGCCAGGCCGCGACCGACAGCAAGAGCCAGTGCAGCGGCGTCAGCGCCAGCACCCAGGCCGATGACCGCAGGCCGCGGCGCGAAAGTCCCAGCCATCCGATCGCGGCTGAGCTGAGATAACCGAACACGGCCGTAATGGCGTACAGCGCGCCCAGCATCACGGACAGGCGATCGTCGCTCCAGGAGTCGTAGCTCCGGAACGCCGCGCCGATCAGCGCCGCGACGAAGAGCGGATGCACCAGCGCCGCCAGCACATTGCCGCCGACCATGAGGTGAAAGGCGGCGAAACCCGCCGGCCCCAGTTGCCGCAACAGCGCCGCGGGTTCGCGTATGTGGACCAGCCAGGTCTGCATCCAGCCTTTGAACCAGCGCGTGCGCTGACGCAGCCAGGCGCCGGGACGGGCCGGCGCTTCCTCATAGGTGGTGGAGCGGATCATGCCGGTGCGATAGCCGAACCGCGCCAGCCGCATGCCGAGATCGGCATCTTCGGTGACATTGAAAGGATCCCAGGCGCCGGCCTTGCGCAGGGTCTCGGTGTGAAAATGATTGGATGAGCCGCCGAGCGGCAGCGGCAGGCCGAGCGCCGCCAGGCCCGGCATGAAGACGTCGAACTGGCCGGCATATTCGGCGGTGTAATAGCCGGCGAGCCAGCTGTCGTCGGTGTTGTCGATGCAGAGCCGCGCCTGCACGCAGGCGAGATTGGCGGGGCCGGCGAGAAAGGCCTGCAGCGCGCGGCGCAATTGATCGGGTTCGGGCCGGTCCTCGGCATCGTAGATGACCGTATAGGCGCCGCGCGCAAAGGGCAGCGCGACGTTGAGCGCCTTGGGCTTGGTGCGCGGTCCTTGCGGCGGCACCGGGATAACGGTGATCGGGAATTTGGTTCGGATGGCGGCGAGCGCGCCGCGGGTATCGCTATCGTCCGCTTCGATCGCGACAATCACATCGAGTTTTTCCGCCGGGTAGTCGAGCCGTTCGATGGCCGCGAGCAGACCGGCGACCGACGTCGCCTCCCGATAGAGCGCGGCGATCACGCTGTAGACCGGCAAGGCGCTGTCCGGCAGGGCCTGATCGGGCGGTGGCGGGCGTTCGCCGATGAACGCGCCCATCAGACGCAGGCCTAGCCAGGCCAGAAACACCGCCGACAGCAGCAATTCGGCCGCCATCTGGGTGACGGCGGGCGCGGCAATCGCCGCCGTCAGAACGAATCCGGCCATGGCTGTGAGCGCCAATTCGCTCCGGCCCCGGTGGCCCCCGGCAGACAGCTTCGGCCAGCGCGAGGCAAGATCACGGGTCGCGGCCTCGATCAGGGCGGGGCCGCCGGCGCGCAGCACGAACCGGTTGATCCGCTCGGCTGTGGTGAGACGAAGATGTGCGGCGGTCTGAGGGGCGCGTCGGACGAGCCGGATCAGGCTGCGCACGGCGACCCCGCTGGGGGCGACGGCAACCAGCGTCGAGCCATCGCGGTCGCAGAGCGGCAGGAGGCCGGAGGCCGCCTTCGCGACAAGCGTCCTGTCGTCGAGCGGGCAATCGGCGCGGGGCCTGTCGTCGAGCGGAACGAAGGCGATGCCCATATCCGCGGCCAGGGCGCGGACGTACGCTTCCTCGTCGATAGCGCGGGCAGCGATGAGGGCGCGGTCGGCGCCAATGTCCAACCGCTCGGCCCGACGTGCGGCCGCGGCCAGCGCCGCGACTGGCAGGAGCTGCCGGACGCAATCGAGTTCGGGGTAGCCGCCGGTATCGCCTGCATTGGGAGCGCGCAGGCCACCCGGAAAGGCGGCCTGAGGCTCCAGAGCGGGCAGCGGCATGGGGCGCCCGGGCGCTCGTCTCCCCACACCGGACGCCATTGCTGTCCCCCGATCAGCCCTTGCACGCTGCAATCGGAATTAGCACAAATACAACTTAATGGCGAGAACGGATGCGACCGGTGGCTCGACGGCTCTGGTCCGTGCCGGGGGACGGTGGTAAGAGGCCGCCCATGTCCGATTTTCTCTCCCATTTCGCCGTTCCCGCGGCGATCCTCGCCGTCGGGGTTGTGCTGGTGCTCGGCCTCATCAATATGATGCGCGGCGGTTCGTCGAACCGCTCCCAGAAGCTGATGCGGCTGCGCGTTCTGCTGCAATTCGTCGCCATCGTTGTCATCATGGCCACGATCTGGGTGATGCGCGGCTGAGACGCGCGCGCTGGTTTTTTTCGTCTCGAGGCGAACCGGCGTCCCCCCGTGCTTGAGAGGGCTTGAATGGTCGTCCTGAACCGCATCTACACCCGCACCGGCGACGACGGCACGACCGCGCTCGGCTCTGGCGACCGGCGCAAAAAATACGATTTGCGGGTTGAGGCTTACGGCACCCTGGACGAGGTCAATTCCGTCATCGGGCTGGTCCGGTTGCACACCGCCGCCGACCAGACGCTCGATGCCGCGCTCGGACATATTCAGAACGATCTGTTCGACGTCGAAGCCGATCTGTGCCTCGCCGAGAAAGGGCCGGGCGGGGCGCGACTGACCGTCACCGATGCGCAGGTGGAATGGCTCGAGCGCGAAATCGACCGGCTCAACGCCGATCTGGCGCCGCTCAAATCCTTCATCCTGCCCGGCGGCAGCCCGGCTTCCGCTTATCTGCATCTCGCGCGTACCGTGTGCCGGCGCGCCGAACGCATCATGGTCAGGCTGCGCGACACCGACCGGGACGGCATCTCGGAACCCTCGCTCAAATACGTCAACCGACTCTCGGATTATCTGTTCGTTGCCGGCCGCTACGCCAACGACAAGGGCGCCGGCGATGTGCTGTGGGCGCCGGGGAAGAACCGCTGACGTGCCATTGCGCCGCAGCACAGGCGTTGACAGGCCAATACTGCGGCCATTAGCTAGCGCCCGCATTTCATGAGATGGCCTCGACCGGGAAAGACATTATGAAAATTCTCGTGCCCGTAAAACGGGTTGTCGACTACAACGTCAAAATTCGCGTCAAGGCGGACGGCTCGGGCGTCGAACTCGCCAACATCAAGATGTCGATGAACCCCTTCGACGAAATCGCCGTCGAAGAAGCCATCCGGCTCAAGGAAGCCGGCAAGGCCACGGAAATTGTCGTTGCTTCGATCGGGCCGCAGCAGGCCTCCGAGACCATCCGCACCGCGCTCGCCATGGGCGCCGACCGCGGCACCCTGGTGAAGGCCGACGGCGTGGTCGAACCGCTCGCGGTCGCCAAGATCCTCAAGAACATTGTCGACGCGGAACAGCCGGGTCTTGTCATCATGGGTAAGCAGGCCATCGACGACGACTCCAACCAGACCGGCCAGATGCTCGCCGCCTTGCTCGGCTGGGCGCAGGGCACTTTCGCCTCCAAGCTCGCCATCGACGGCGACAGCATCAGCGTGACGCGTGAAGTCGACGGCGGCCTGCAGACCGTGAAGCTGAAGGCCCCGGCCATCGTCACCACCGATCTTCGCTTGAACGAGCCGCGCTACGCCTCGCTGCCGAACATCATGAAGGCGAAGAAGAAGCCGATCGACGAAAAAACCGCCGCTGACTACGGCGTCGACGTGAAGCCGCGCCTCGAAATCATCAAGACCGCCGAACCGTCGGGCCGCAAGGCCGGCGTCAAAGTCGGCTCGGTCGCCGAACTCGTCTCCAAGCTCAAGAATGAAGCGGGAGTAATCTGATCATGGCCACGCTTCTTCTTGCCGAGCACGACAACAAGTCGCTCAAGGACGCTACCCACAAGGCGCTGACCGCGGCCAAGGAATTGGGCGGCGACGTCCATGTCCTCGTCGCCGGCAAGGACGCCAAGGCTGCGGCCGATGCCGCCGCCAAGCTCGATGGCGTTGCCAAGGTGCTGCTCGCCGACGCGCCGGCCTACGAGCATGCGCTCGCCGAACCGCTGGCGGCGCTGATCGTTTCGCTCGCCGGTTCGTACGACGCCCTGGTGGCGCCGGCGACCACCTCGGGCAAGAACGTGATGCCGCGCGTCGCCGCGCTGCTCGACGTCATGCAGATCTCGGAAATCACCAAGGTGATCGCGCCCGACACGTTCGAGCGTTCAATCTATGCCGGCAACGCCATCCAGACGGTGAAGTCGCTTGATGCCAAGAAGGTCATCACCGTGCGCACCTCGACCTTCCAGGCGGCGGGTGAGGGCGGCTCGGCTTCGGTCGAGAACGCGGCGGCGGCGGCCGATCCGGCCGTGTCGTCCTTCGTCGGCGAGGAACTGTCGAAGTCGGATCGTCCCGAACTGACATCGGCCAAGATCATCATCTCCGGCGGCCGCGCGATGCAGAACCGCGAGAACTTCACCAAGTACATCGAGCCGGTGGCCGACAAGCTCGGCGCGGCGATGGGCGCTTCGCGCGCGGCGGTTGATGCCGGCTATGCGCCGAACGACTGGCAGGTCGGACAGACCGGCAAGGTCGTGGCGCCGGAACTCTACATTGCCGTCGGCATCTCGGGCGCCATCCAGCATCTGGCCGGCATGAAGGACTCCAAGGTCATCGTCGCCATCAACAAGGATGAAGAAGCGCCGATCTTCCAGGTCGCCGATTATGGCTTGGTCGCCGATCTGTACACGGCGCTGCCGGAATTGGCAGAGGAACTGGGTAAAGCCGGACGTTGATTGGCCGGTCGCTGACGGTTTTCGGATTGCGTGTTCAATGCCGGTACATGACGTTCGCGGTCCGCAGGGGCCCGTGGCGTCTTGTTCCGGTGGCGCAGCGCCTCGGTTCGGCGTAAATACGGGGCGGGATTGGGGCTGCCCCGCAAGGGACATAACGAAATCGGATCAGAAATGGCCGTTACTATTAAGACTGTCGGGGTAATTGGCGCGGGTCAGATGGGCAACGGCATCGCCCATGTCTGCGCGCTTGCCGGCTTCGACGTGAAGCTCAACGATATTTCGCCCGATCGCATCAAGGCCGGCATGGCCACGATCAACGGCAACATGGCCCGGCAGGTCTCGAAGAAGACCATCTCGGAAGACGAGCGCAAGGCGGCGCTCGGGCGCATCGGTGCCGCCGAGAAATTCGAAGACCTCGGCGCTTGCGACCTCGTCATCGAGTCGGCGATCGAGAAGGAAGAAGCCAAGCGCAAGATTTTCGCCGATCTGTGTCCGGTGCTGAAGCCGGAGGCGATCGTTGCCTCCAACACCTCGTCGATTTCGATCACGCGGCTGGCCGCCTCGACCGATCGCCCCGAGCGCTTCATCGGCATTCACTTCATGAATCCGGTGCCGCTGATGGAGCTCGTCGAGCTGATCCGCGGTATCGCTACCGACGACGCCACCTTCGAGACCAGCAAGGTTTTCGTCTCCAAGCTGCACAAGACCATCGCGGTGTCGGAAGATTTCCCGGCTTTTATCGTCAACCGCATCCTGCTGCCGATGATCAACGAGGCGATCTACACGCTGTACGAAGGCGTCGGCAACGTCGAGTCCATCGACACCGCGATGCGTCTCGGCGCGCACCATCCGATGGGACCGCTCGAGCTCGCCGACTTTATCGGTCTCGATACCTGCCTGTCGGTGATGCAGGTTCTCTATGAGGGGCTCGCGGATTCGAAGTATCGCCCGTGCCCGCTGCTGGTGAAATACGTCGAAGCCGGCTGGCTGGGCCGCAAGACGCAGCGCGGCTTCTACGACTATCGCGGCGACAAGCCCGTCCCGACGCGCTGATTCAATTTTCGTCGTCCCCGCGAAGGCGGGGACCCATACGCCGCAGTCTATCGCTAGGCTGCGGCGTATGGATTCCGGGCTCGCTCGCTTATGACGAATTTTTCACGCCGCTGCGGCCGGACGTTGCGGCGCGGTTTCTTTCCAGCACGGTAGCGACGTGACGCGGCCGAACCAGTCGGCCAGCTTCGGATAGTCGGCGAGCGTGAGCGCATCGCCGACCAGATAGCGCTGTCTGCCCAGATGCGCGTCGAGCACCTTGGCGTCGCGTTTGAAGTTCTCGAGCGCGCGGGATACCGCCGCCTCGTCCGGCGGACCGAGGCCGAGGACCTGCTTGACGAGGCGCTCGAACACCAGCGGCACGCAGGACGCCGCTTCCCAGTGCGACAAAGTCCAGCTCTGCCACCGCATGATATCGGCGCGAATGCGCAGATCGTCGGGCCACAACGGGGTCGGCTTCTGCCCGGCGAGGTACTGGATGATCGCCGTCGTTTCCCAAAGCTTGAGGTCGCCGTCGACGAGCGTTGGCACACGGCCGGTCGGGTTGATCGCCAGGTAGTCCGGCGCGTACTGCGCGCCCTTGGTCAGGTCGACCAGTTCGAGCGCGAGTGGGATGCCGAGCTGCGCCGCCACGGCGCGTGCGACCCAGACGCGCGGCGAGGGCGGAAATCCGTAGAGCTTCATCGTTTCAGTCTCCGTGATGGTTCTTCACATCGGTTTGGGCGTCAGCCAAGCCACCATCGCGCCGCCGGGCTGGTGCAGCACGGCCATGCGGCCGACGCCGGGAATATCGCTCGGCGGGCGGGCTTCGCTCGCGCCGGCGGCGAGCGCAGCCTTGAGCCGCGCCTCGACATCGTCAACGGCGATGTAGGTGAGCCAGTGTTCCGGCACGCCCTGGCAGCGCGCATCGCTGTTCAGGTCGAAAATGCCGCCGACCCGCTCGTCGCCCTTCTTAATGACCCAGTAGGTGAAGTTCGGCATCGGGCTGGCCTCGAAGGTCCAGCCGAGCGTCGTGCCGAGGAAGCGCTTGGCGCCCTCGACGTCGCGGGTGTTGAGCTCGTTCCAGACGAACTTGCCGTGCGGCGATGGCGCGCCGTCGGTGTGCAGGAAAGTCTCGAGCTTGAGCAGCGTGCCGGCCCAGCCCTGATTGTGACGGTCGCGCGCGGCTTCGTCGAAGAATCGTTCGTGGAGCAGTGTCATCAGCGAACCGTCGCCATCCGGCTTGATGGTGACGGTGACGAGCGACTCGCGCTCCGGCGTGGTGTGCCAGGCCCAGGTGAAGACGAGCTTCTCGTTCGGCACGATTTCGCGATAGACGCCGCCGACACGATGTTCCTCGCCGCCGCTGACCATCACGATGTCGTAACGGCCGCCTTCGCGCAGATCGTTGCGAACCTCGCAGCGGCTGACCTCCGCCGGGCCCATCCAGCGCATCATTTTTTGTGGGTCGGTCCAAGCCGCGAAGACTTTCGCCGGGGCGACGTTGAGCCGGCGCTTGATGGTGAGGCTTGGTGCGGTGCTTGTTCTCACGGCGGTGTCCATGCGTCACTCTCCAGTAAGGCTTCGAGTTGGTCGAGGCGCTCGCCCCAGAACCGCTGGTAGCGGTTCAGCCATTCATTGGCCTCCTGCATCGGCCCGGCGTTGAGGCGGCACGAGACGATGCGGCCGTTCTTTTGGCGTGCGACGAGCCCGGCGTCGGTGAGCACGTCGAGGTGCTTCATGATCGCCGGCAGCGACATGGCGAAAGGTCTGGCCAGTTCACTGACGCTGACTGCCTCGCTTTCGCTCAGCCGCGCCAGCAGCGCGCGCCGGGTCGGGTCGGCGAGCGCGGCGAAGGTGCGGTCGAGCGCGGCGGGTGAATAGTAAACCATTTGGTTAAGTATAGGGCCGCATCCGCCTGCGTCAAGTGGGCGCGGCGGCGAGGCCGCAAGGCTCAATATTGATTAACGAATTGGGCCCAGGATCAGCGCCATGGCAATCAAGATCGGGGTCCAGTTCGGCTGGAACGCGCAAAATTCGGCGTACCAGAACATCAAGGCGCAGCGGACGCGCATCGCCAAGTTCGCGGGCCAGTCGCAGTCCGCCGCCAGCTCGGTCGGTAACGCGCTGGCGAGCGCCGCGATCAATCAGGTCAACGGCGAAAACACGATTGCCGGCCAGCGGGCCTATGCGCGGGTGCAGGCCGAAATGAAGGCCGCATTGATGAAGAGATATATGGGCTGAGGCCGCGCCCCGGGCGTGCGATCAGCCGCCGCGTTTCGAACCAGTCACCGCCGCCTCGATCAGCTTGATGGCATCGTCGCTTGCCCAGGCGGCCGGGCCGGCGAGCGTCCCCAGTTCGCAGCCATTGCCGTCGATCAGCATCGTCGTCGGCATGCCGAAGGCGCGGCCGACCGCCTTCAATTCCTGAAACGCCCTGGCTTCCGGATCGGCGTAGTAGGCGAGCCCGTGAATGCCGACTTCCTTAAGCCAGGCTTTGGGCTTCTCCGGATCGCGCGTGTCGATATTGACCGCGACCACCTGGAAATCGGCGCCGCCCTTCTTCTGCTCCAGCGCCTCGAGCGTCGGCATTTCCTCGCGGCAGGGCGTGCACCAGGTCGCCCACAGGTTCAGCAGCACGGTCTTGCCGCGGAAGTCGTCGATCGTCTTGCGCGCGCCGGAGGCGTCCTGGAACGCGAAGGCCGGCACCTTGAGCGGCGCCTTGGCCATGTTGACCGCGGCGACCTCGCCGCGCGCTAGGGGCGCGATCTGCTTGGCGAGATCGACGGTGCCCTGACAGGCGGCATTGGCGCCAGTGGCCCCCGAGGGGGTTTTGTTGCCTATCAGGGTGCTGATCCCGTATATCCCGCCCAGCCCGACGGCCACGCCGGCAATGCCTCCCGCCAGCACCATGGCGACGCGTTTCTTGGCGAGGGTACGGGCGGCTTCTGTCATGATCGGCTTCGCATTCGGCAGGTGGGTTATGACGTCACAGCGCAGAGTTAGAGCGACAAAGTTCAGAGCGACACAATGAGCAACAAAATGTGGGGCGGGCGGTTTGCCTCCGGTCCCGATGCCATCATGGAGGAAATCAACGCCTCCATCGACTTCGACCGGCATCTCTACCGCCAGGACATTGCCGCCTCCAAGGCCCATGCCGACATGCTGGCCAAGCAAGGCATCATTGCGGCGGACGATGCGAAAAAGATCGCTCACGGTCTAGACACGATCCTGTCAGAAATCGAGAGCGGCAAATTCGCTTTCAAGCGCGCGCTCGAAGACATCCACATGAACGTCGAGAGCCGGCTGACCGACATGATCGGCGCGCCGGCCGGACGCCTGCACACCGCGCGTTCGCGCAACGACCAGGTCGCCACCGATTTCAAACTGTGGGTCCGCGACACTATCGACACGCTCGATGCGGCGCTCGCCGCCTATCAGATCGCGCTCGCCGAGAAGGCGCTCGAGCACGCCGCGACCGTGATGCCGGGCTTCACCCATTTGCAGACCGCGCAGCCGGTGACCTTCGGTCATCATCTGCTCGCCTATGTCGAGATGGCGGGCCGCGACCGCGGCCGCTTCGCCGACGCGCGCAAGCGTCTCAATGAATCGCCGCTCGGCTCTGGTGCGCTGGCCGGCACCTCGTTCGATCTCGACCGCGACATGACGGCGGCCTCGCTCGGCTTCGACCGGCCGACCGCCAATTCGCTCGACGCCGTGTCCGATCGTGACTTCGCGCTGGAGACTTTGTCGGCCGCTTCGATCGCGGCGATGCATCTGTCGCGCTTTGCCGAAGAGATCATCATCTGGACCTCGCCGCTCACCGGCCTCGTCAAGCTGTCGGACAAGTTCACGACCGGCTCGTCGATCATGCCGCAGAAGCGCAATCCGGACGCCGCCGAGCTGGTGCGCGCCAAGACCGGCCGCATCATCGGCGCGCTTAACGGCCTGCTCATCGTCATGAAGGGCCTGCCGCTCGCCTATGCCAAGGACATGCAGGAGGACAAGGAAGGCGTGATGGACGCGCTGTCCGCCCTCAGCCTCGCCATCGCCGCGATGACCGGCATGGTCCACGATCTGGTGCCCGATACGGCGAAGATGAAGAAGGCGGCGGGCGAGGGCTACGCCACCGCCACCGATCTTGCCGACTGGCTGGTGCGGACCTTCAACATTCCGTTCCGCGAGGCGCATCACATCACCGGCCGCATCGTCGCCGCCGCCTCGGCCAAGGGCGTGCCGCTGCACCGCCTCGCGCTCGAGGACATGAAGGCGATCGAGCCGAAGATCACCGACGACGTGTTCAGCGTGCTGTCGGTCGACCGCTCGGTGAAGAGCCGCGTCAGCTATGGCGGCACCGCGCCCAAGAACGTCAAGGCGCAGGCCAAAAGGTGGCTGAAGAAGCTCGCCAAAGAGCGGGCCTGAGCGTGAAGCGGCCAAGATTGGCCATCATCCGCCGATTTGCTATGGTCGCGCCGTTTCGAGGAGTCCTGCCTTTGAGCCTTTTCACCGAGCGTGCCTTTCTCCGCCTTGCCCTCGTCGGCGCGCTGGTCGCGTCGCTGGGGCTGGCCGCCTGCGGCCGCAAGGGCCCGCTCGATCCGCCGCCGAGCGCCTCGGCCGCGGACGCGCCGGCCGAGCAGCCGAAGCAGTCGTCGCTCAATCCGATTGCGGTGCAGCCGATGGGCAGCCCCAATCAGGGTGGCGGCAATATGCTGGAGACGCCGAAAGGGCCGCAGAAACGAATCTTCCTCGATAATCTGCTGAACTAGTTTTCACGCGCCCGTTAGCCCGATGCATCATTTCGATTATCGCGATGGCGTCCTCCACGCCGAGGACGTCAACCTTGTGACGCTGGCCGCCGAGGTCGGCACGCCGTTCTATTGCTATTCGACGGCGACGTTGGAGCGTCACTACAAGGTATTCGCCGCCGCCTTCGCCGATGTCGATGCGCAGATCTGCTACGCGATGAAGGCCAATTCCAACCAGGCCGTCATCAAGACGTTGGCCAAGTTAGGCGCCGGCGCCGATGTCGTGTCCGGCGGTGAATTGAAGCGCGCCCGCGCCGCCGGCATTCCGCCCGAGAAGATCATGTTCTCCGGCGTCGGCAAGACCGCGCAGGAGCTGGCGCTGGCGCTCGACGAAGGCATCTTCTGCATCAATGTCGAGTCCGAGCCCGAGCTCGATCTGTTGTCGCAGGTCGCGGCGTCGAAGGGCCGCACCGCGCATGTGTCGGTGCGCGTCAATCCCGATGTCGATGCCAAGACCCACCACAAGATCGCGACCGGCAAGTCCGAGAACAAGTTCGGCATTCCGATCAGCCGTGCGCGCGATGTCTATACGCATGCGGCGAAGCTCAAGGGCATCAAGGTGTCCGGCGTCGACATGCATATCGGCAGCCAGATCACCGACCTCGATCCGTTCGGCAACGCCTTCGCGCTGATGGCCGAGTTCGTGCGCGATCTGCGCGCCGACGGCCACACCATCTCGCATGTCGATTTCGGCGGCGGCCTCGGCATTCCCTATCGAGACGACAACGAGCCGCCGCCGCTGCCGGACGCCTATGCCGACGTGGTCAAGCGCGCGGTCAAGGATCTCGGCTGCCGGCTGATCTTCGAGCCGGGCCGGCTGCTGGTCGGCAATGCCGGTATCCTGGTCACGCGCGTGCTGTTCGTGAAGCACGGCGAAGCCAAGCACTTCGTCATCGTCGATGCGGCGATGAACGACCTGATCCGCCCGACCTTGTACGAAGCCTATCACGCCATCCGTCCGGTCACCTTGCCGGCGGCGTCGGCCAGGCGCATTCGCGCCGATATCGTCGGCCCGGTCTGCGAAAGCGGCGATTTCCTCGGGCTCGACCGCGAAATGGCGGAACCCGGCAGCGGTGACCTGCTGGCGGTCATGACGGCCGGGGCCTACGGCGCCGTGCAGGCCGGAACCTACAATACCCGCGCTTTGGTGCCCGAAGTGCTGGTCAAGGGCGCCGATTGGGCCGTCGTTCGCCCACGCCTTGAAGTTGACCAAATAATCGCGCTCGATCGCGTACCGGGCTGGCTCTAACCGCGTTTCAAAGCCGCATAAGCGCCTGACATTCTTGTTACCTGGCGCGGGGCTTGCTTGCTGGTAAGCTTTGCGAACGTGTTAGCCTCATCAGGCCGCTGAGATTCTCTGGCCCCCGGTAGCGACGCGGAGTGCCTTTGGACGAACAAGACCTTGCGAAGGGTAACGACTCGCAGCACAGGCCGCACCCGGCGCGGCTGATGCTGGCGCGCGCGGTGCAGCGGGCTCGCGGTAGCCTGTTGTGGGAGCGGCTGTGGCCCGCGCTGGCGGCGCTCGCCACCGCACTCGGCCTGTTCCTCGCTTTGTCCTGGGCCGGCCTGTGGCTGGCATTGCCGCCGCTCGGCCGCATCATCGGCCTCGTCTTCTTCGCCCTGGTGTTCATCGTCGCCGCGCTGCCGATGCTGCGCCTGCGCGTGCCGAGCGACCGCGACGGCCTGCGGCGTCTCGACGCGGGCAGCGGCGCTGCGCATCGTCCGGCAACCTCCATCGCCGATCAGATTTCCGCCAACCGCAACGATCCCGTCGCGCAGGCTTTGTGGCAGGCGCATATCGAACGCGCGCTGATGTCGGCGAAATCGCTGAAGGCCGGCTGGCCGCAGCCGAAGCTGTCGCTGCGCGATCCGATGGCGTTGCGCGCGCTCGTCATGCTGCTGGTCGCCGCGACCTTCGTCTCCGCCGGCAGCGAGCGCTGGAAGCGCGTCGGCGCAGCCTTCGACTGGAAGGGCGTGGTGGCGCCGGCCAATTTCCGCATCGACGCCTGGGTCACGCCGCCGAACTACACCGGGCGTCCACCGGTGATGCTGCCGGGCGTGCGGCCGGGCGACGCGAACCTGCCGGTCGATCTCGCCAATGCACCGATCTCGGTGCCCACCGGCAGCCAGCTCGTCGTGCGCTCGACCGGCAGCGTGTCGTTCGACATCGAACGCGCCGGCGGCATCGAAGACGTGCCGCTCGATGCCAATACCGCGCTGCCCGCCGGCACCGCGGAGCGCCGCTTCGCCATCAGGACCGACGGCAAGGTGACCTTGCGCGGCGCTGCCTCGACCAATCCGGTGTGGGCGTTCGCCGCGATTCCCGATCGCGCGCCGACGGTGGAATTGACCAAGGATCCGGAGCGGCAGGCGCGCGGCGCGCTGCGGCTCGATTACAGGATGGAAGACGATTACGGCATCGTCGAAGGCAAGGCGATCTTCGCGCTCAAGGACGACAAGGTGGCGGGCGACAAATCCGGCTCCAAGTCGGAGAGCAAGCGCCGTCCGCTGTTCGATGCGCCGCAATTCGCGCTGACGCTGCCGCAGGCGCGCACCCGCGCCGGCGCCGCGCAGACCACGCAGGATCTCACGGAAAATCCCTGGGCCGGCAGCGCCGTGACCGTGACGCTCACCGTGCGCGACGAAGCCGGCAATGTCGGCGAGAGCGAGCCGCGCGAAGTCACTTTGCCGCAGCGCATCTTCGTCAAGCCTCTGGCGCGCGCGCTCATTGAGCAGCGCCGCATCCTCGCGCTCGATGCCAACGAGAAGCCGCTGGTGCTGACCGCGCTCGATGCGCTCGCCATCGCGCCGGAGCGCTTCACGCCGGAAGCCGGCGTCTATCTCGGCCTGCGTTCGATCTTCTTCGACCTGCGCAACGCCAAGACCGATGACTCGCTGCGCGATGTCGTCGCCCGGCTGTGGCAGATGGCGCTGCAGATCGAGGACGGCAATGTCAGCCAGGCCGAGCAGGCCTTGCGTCAGGCGCAGGATGCGCTGCGCGAGGCGCTGGAACGCGGCGCCAGCGACGAAGAGCTCAAGAAGCTGATGGATAATTTGCGCGCCGCGATGGACAAGTTCCTCCAGGCGCTCGCCGAGGAGATGCGCAAGAATCCGCAGCAGCTGTCGCGGCCGCTCGACCGCAACACGCGCACGCTGAGCCAGCAGGATCTCAAGAGCCTGATGGACCGGATGGAGCAGATGGCGCGGCAGGGCAATCGCGATGCCGCCCGCGCTCTGCTCGATCAGTTGCAGCAGATGATGGAAAATCTGCAGATGGCCCGCCCCGGCGCCGATCAGGACCAGGGCGACCAGGACATGAATTCGGCGCTCGACGAACTGAGCGACATGATCCGCAAGCAGCAGCAACTGCGCGATCGCACCTTCAAGGAAGGCCAGAATCAAAGGCGTCCGCAGCGTGGGCAACGCGGCCAGCAGGGCAACCAGCAGATGGGCGATCTGCGGCAGGACCAGCAGGCCCTCAAGGATCGTCTCAACAAGCTGCTCGAGCAGCTGCGCCAGCGTGGCATGGGCCAGCAGCCGGGGCAGAAGGGCCAAGGTCAGCAGGGAGAAGGCCAGGAGCCGGGCGATCAGGACGGTCCGGGTCAACAGCTCGGCGATGCCGGCGAAGCCATGGGTGAGGCCGAAGGCAATCTCGGCGACGGCGACGCCGACGGCGCCGTCGACAGCCAGGGCCGCGCGCTCGAAGCGATGCGCAAGGGCGCGCAGGGTCTGGCGCAACAGATGCAGGAAGGGCAGGGCCAGGCCGGTCCCGGCCCGAACGGTCAGCCCGGCCGCGGCCGGCAGCGCGCCGAACAGAACACCGATCCGCTCGGACGGCCGCTGCGCGGCCGCGACTATGGCGATGACACCACGGTGAAGGTGCCGGGCGAGATCGACGCGCAGCGCGCGCGCCGCATTCTCGAGGAGCTGCGCAAGCGCTTCGGCGAAAGCTTCCGCCCGCAGCTCGAACTCGACTACATCGAGCGCCTGCTCAAGGATTTCTGAAATTGATGGCCGTCATCCCCCGCGAAAGCGGGGGATCCAGTATCCTCCGATGCCAGCGAATTACGCGGACTGTTCGACACCTGTAGCCCGGATGAGCCAACGGGTCGGCGCAAAGCGCCGCCCGATGACAGGCTCCGCGAAATCCGGGGGTGGCAGTCCCGGGTTTCGCTTCGCTCACCCGGGCTACAGGCCCGTCGCTTTCGTCAGAAAATAATCCTTGACTATTATTCCTAGGACATTATAGGCTCGCTCCGTCCTGTTCCAGCCGGGGGCGCTGTCATGAGGCGTCGTTTCAGTGGGAGCAGGACGCGGTGCCCGCGGGCCTGGCGAAACGCACGCCAGGCGCTCGGGCGGCGACGGGGCTCCGCCCGGAGGCACTAAGACCTCCTGCAAGGAGCTTGCTGATGGTGAGCGCTACCCATCGCAAGATGGATCAGCCGCCAGAAGCGCGGCCCGTTGTCGTAACGACACCGCGATGGAGCGCCGCGGGGCGCATGTGTCCTCCGATTGAGGGCGCAGCGCACCGCAAGGTGCGATCCAAGTGAGCGCCTCGCGGCGCTCCATCCCCTCGGCATTCCGAGGGAAGGAAGAGGAAGGCAGGCCGCCCCGGGCCTTCAAGAACAGGGGCGATCAATCGCGTCCGCTGTTTGAAAACTGAATCGGTAATGACGCGGCGTCAGTTCTTATCCCTCCCCCGCATAAGGGCGTTTACGCCCGTCTTTGACGGAGAGGGATAAAGAAAGCAACGGCGCGTCTGCGCGCGGGTTTCACAGATGACGGATCTATTTCACCGCGCTGCCGGCGTCCTGCGCCGTGAAGAAGCGCACCAGAATATCGGCGGCGTTGGCGGGCGGAGCCGCCAGCCGGCTGGTGAAGGGCACGCTGTCCCCGGGCCCGAGCAGCGAACGCGGCGGCTGCATGGTCCAGGTGTAGACTTCCTGCCCGGTCGCGGTGCGCGCCGCAAAGCGCAGCCGCGGCACGTCGACGGCCTTGCGCGACGAGTTCACGATGCGGCCTTCGATGATCAGGATCGAGACGCCGTCCTGCGTCTCCTTCGAGATCGTGATGCCCTCGAATTCGAGATTGCGCAGGTTGACCGGCAGCCCGATCGCCGCGAACAGCGACGCGGTCTGCGGCAGATAGCGCACGACCTCGCTGCGGCCGGCGATCAGCGCGATGTTCAAGGCGAACAGCACCAGGACGACGATGATCCAGCGCGACTTGCGGCCGTCCTTCTTGATCTTGGCTTTGAGCCGCTCGCGGCGCGCGGTGAAACTGGCGCCGTCTTCGGCGTCCTGCGGCGCTGGGCCGCTGAAGAAGGCGTTGCCGCCATCGTCGTAGGTCTCGTCATGACGAGGCGCAAGCGGCGGCGCATCGGTGATGTTGATGGTGTCGGCGGCGTTGGGTGGCCCGGGCAGGGGCGCCTCGGGGCTGTAATCAAAAGCCGGCTCCGGCGGCGCGGGTGCGCCGGGCGGCGGCTCGGCGGCAAACGGCGAATCGGCGCGGGGCAGCACGGTGCCGCGATAGTCGGGCGGGGTGGCGGCCGGCTCGTCGAAAGTCGGCGGGAC
>Ga0180223_1001022_pt1 | contig 24907 bp, 26 predicted proteins | sample eDN5th30CKraftOP_FD_151337 | JGI IMG/M metagenome (GOLD analysis project Ga0180223, IMG submission 151337) | Enriched Organic Plus compost microbial communities from Emeryville, California, USA - eDNA 5th pass 30_C Kraft OP (version 2) (version 2) ... | reverse complement strand
CTGGACCGCCAAGGCCGAGTATCTGCATCTTGACCTCGGCACCGCGACCTTCATGGGCGCGGCCTCCGGCACCAACACGCTCAACGTGCCGATCACCGAAGACATCCTGCGCGCGGGTCTTAATTATCGGTGGTAGGTGTGGGGGCGGCCGTCGCCGCGACCATGAACTGCGCCTTGGCGAGCTTCGCGAAGCGGCCGCCTTGCGTCACCAGTTCGTCGAACGAGCCGCTTTCGACAATCTTGCCCTGATCGAACACCAGAATGCGGTCGGCATTGCGCACGGTGGACAGCCGGTGCGCGATGACGAAAGTGGTGCGGTCCTTCATCACCTCGTCGAGCGCGGCCATCACCTTGGCCTCGGTGTCGGCGTCGAGCGCGCTGGTGGCTTCGTCGAGAATGAGGATCGGCGGGTTCTTCAGCAATGCGCGGGCGATCGACAGCCGCTGGCGCTCGCCGCCGGACAATGAACGGCCTCGTTCGCCGACCAGCTCATTGAAGCCATTGAACTTGCGCTCGATGAATTCGAGGCACTGGGCGCGTCGCGCGGCCGTGCGCAGCTCGTCCTCGGTCGCGTCCGGCTTGCCGACGCGCAGATTCTCACCGATCGAGCGATTGAACAGCAGCGCTTCCTGAAACACCACGCCGATGTTGCGGCGAAGCGCAGCCAGTTTGATGTCACGAATGTCATGGCCATCGGCTTCGATGGCGCCCGATTGCGGATCGAAGGCGCGGTGCAAGAGCGCAATGGCGGTCGACTTGCCGGCCCCGGTGGCGCCGACGAGAGCAATCGTTTGGCCCGGTCTCACGGTGAAATTCAGATGATCGGCGGCGAGGCGGTTGCCGTCATAGGAGAAGCACACATCCTTGAAGGCGATGTTGCCGGTAAGGCGGCCGGGATCGATGGCGCCTTCCTTGTCGCGGATGTCGGGGATGGTGTCCCAGACATTGAAGAACTCGCGCAGCTGCGGCACGTGGCTGACCAGATCGTCGATGAATGAGACGGTGTGCTCCATGCGGGCGATGATCAGCCCGGCGAAGCTCATGAAGGTGACCATCTCGCCGATCGAGGCTTGGCCGTTGATGTTGAGGAAGGTGCCGATGACGATGATGGCGAGCACGGCGAGCGTGGTCGCGGTTCGCGTCAGCACATTCGCCAGCGCCCACCACGACAGCACCGGCATTTGCGCGGCCAGCAGGCGGTCGACGATCTGCTTCAGCTCGGTGACTTCCTGCTCGAGCCGCGAGAAGCTCTGCACCAGCGCGATATTGCCCAGCGTGTCGGAGGTGCGCTCAGCCAGCGCCGAATAATGCTCCTCGACCTCCTCCTGCATCGTGCCGGTCTTGCGCACGATGATCGCGGTCAGACCGGCGAAGACGACGCACAGCGCGATCAGCACGCTGGCGAGCTTCCAGTTGATATAAAGCGACAGTGGCAGCAGGACGATCAGGCCGACCAGCGAGGCGAAATGCTCGCGGAAGAAGCCGAGCCACAGGCCCCACAGATCGTCGGTGCCTTCCAGCATCACCTTCATGATGCGGCCGGAATGGGTGTGGCCGTGATAGGATAACGGCAGTTGCAGCACGTGCTCGAAATAGCGCGTCATCACCACCTGGCGGCGGCGGTGGGCGAGGCGGTCGGCGTGCAGCGCGATCAGCGTGCCGGCGATGATGGTGAAGATGCCGAAGCCGGTCCAGGCGGCCAGCAGCACCGACAGTTCGGACCATGACGGCGCCTTGCCGCTGGCCTGGCCGTTGCTCAGCGTGTCGATGATGCGGCCGAGCAGCACGGGCTCGGCGAATTGCGCGCCGACCAGCGCCAGATTGCCGAAGGCCAGCGCCCAGCCAAGACGAGCCTCGGAGCCGAGCAGCGCCAGCACGCGGCCGTAGAGAGCGATCATCGACATGGGGTTTGCCTGGGGTTTGCCCGCGGGCTGCTCTACTTCTTGTCGGCTGCCGGTTTATTCGCGGCCGCGGCTTTCTTCAACTGCGCCAGTTCGTCTTCCAGCTTCGCCAGCCGCGATTTCAGCGCCACGATTTCCGCATCGGCGGCGGCGAGCTGACGCCGGGCGTCGCGCTGGTGGCGGTCGAGTGCCTGCTGCAGGAATTCGGTATTGGCCTGCAGGCAGGACGTGCGCCGCTCCATCTGCTTCTCGGCGGTGCAGACCTCGAGCCCGCGAATGTCCTGCGCCAGCGCGGGGGAGGCGAGCAACGCGACTGAGGCAATGACAGCGCGCATTATGAAGCCACCTGTATCTCTTTGAGCCGCGCGATGGCGCTGTCGGGCAGCGGCGTCGACTTGCGCGTGGTCTCGTCGAACATCACCATCACGGTCTCGGCCAGCGCGGCGACGGTATCGTTCTGCAGGATGACCTGTTCCAGCACGAAGGACGAGCGCCCGATGCTCTTGCAGCGCGTACCGATATGGGCCTGACCCGGCCAGTGCATCTCGGCCTTGAAGTCGAGGATCAGCTTGGCGATGACGAAGCTCGTGCCCGGCTGGTTCAGCGGCTTCTCCCGATCGAGCAGGAAATGAACGCGACCGCTCTCGAGGAAGGTCGAGAACGCAGCGTTGTTGACGTGGCCGAGCTTGTCGGTGTCGGCAAACCGGATGGTATCCATCGTCCAGGAGGCATAGTCGCTTCTGTTCATGGCGCTTGCGTTCTTCGATGCATGCCGCGGCGCGTGAAGCTCAGGCCGCGCCCGGCTGGTCCTCGGCCGGCACATAGGACAGGTAGCGCGGCGACCACATCTTGGCATGCACGGCGGCTTCGACCGTGTCGGCGGTGACGCCTTCGCTCAGGCCCTCGGCACAGGCCTGCTTGCCGACAGCGGTCGCCACCGCGATGGCGACGTCGCGCAGTTGCGTGACGCGCGGCAAGAGATTGGCGTTGGGATCGGTGCGCGCCGGCGACATGGCGGCGAGCGCCTTGGCAGCGGCCATGAACATGGTGTCGGTGATGCGGTTCGCCCGCGTCGCGATGGCGCCGAGACCGACGCCGGGGAAGATGTAGGAATTGTTGGTTTGATCGACCGCGAAGGGCTGGCCATTGCGCTTGAGCGGCGGGAACGGCGAGCCGGCGCCAATTACGGCGCGGCCCTCGCTCCAGCGCTCGATATCGGCGGGGTTGGCTTCGGCGCAGGACACCGGGTTCGACAGCGGGAATATGATCGGCCGCTTGTTGATGTGCGCCATGCCGCGCACCACGCTTTCGGTGAAGGCGCCGGTCTGCGCCGAGACACCGATCAGCGCCGTCGGCTTGGCGTTGTAGATGACGTCGAGCAGCGAGATGCGGCTCGGATTGCCGAGCGTCCACTTGGCAATGGCATCGCGCTTCTGCACGAAGGCGCGCTGGAACGGCACGATGTCGTTCATGCCCTCGACGAGCAGGCCGTCCTTGTCGACCAGATAGAAGCGGCTGGCGGCGTCTTCCGGATTGAGCCCGGCATCGACCATCGCCGCCATCAGGAGGCCGGCGATGCCGCAGCCGGCCGAGCCGCCGCCGAGAATGGCGATGCGCTGGCGCTCCATCGGCTCGCCGGTGACGTTGATCGCCGCGAGCAGCGCGCCGGTCGCGACTGCCGCGGTGCCCTGGATGTCGTCGTTGAAGCTGCAGAGCTGGCCGCGATAGCGCTCGAGCAGGCGCGTGGCATTGGCCTTGGCGAAGTCCTCCCATTGCAGGAGAACATGCGGCCAGCGCTCCTTCACCGCGGCGATGAACTCGGCGACGAAAGAGTCGTATTCCTCGCCGCGCACGCGCTTGTGGCGCCAGCCGATGTAAAGCGGATCGGCGAGGTTGGTCTCGTTATCGGTGCCGACATCGAGCAGGATCGGCAGCGCGGTCGCCGGGCCGATGCCGCCGCAGGCGGTGTACAGCGCCAGCTTGCCGATCGGGATGCCCATGCCGCCGGCGCCCTGGTCGCCGAGGCCGAGAATGCGCTCGCCGTCGGTGACGACGATGACCTCGGTCTTGTCGAATTGCGGGTTGGCGAGGATCTCGCGGATACGCGAGCGGTGCGGGATCGACAGGAAGACGCCGCGCGGCTTGCGGAACAGCCGGCTGAACGAGGCGCAGCCAGCGCCGACGGTCGGCGTGTAGACGATGGGCAGCAACTCTTCGACGTGGCGGCCGAGCAGAGCGTAATACAGCGTTTCGTTGGTGTCCTGCAGGTCGCGCAGGAAGGCGTAGCGCTCCAGGTCGGTGTGGAATTCCCGGAAGGCGTGCAGGCGGCGATTGACCTGGTCATCGATGGTGACGACGGTCGGCGGCAGCAGGCCATGCAGACGGAAGGCGGTGCGCTCGTCCTCGGTGAAGGCGGTGCCCTTGTTGAGCCGCGGGTCGGCGAGGAGGCGGTAGCCGAACATGTCGGCGGGGAGGGTGAGCGAACCCTGTCTGTCTGAGGCGCGATCGAGCAATTCGGCAGTCCCGGCAATGTGATCCATTGCCGGAAACCCTAGCACAGCGGGGGCGGTCGCCGCATTGTCGAATTCGCCGCCGAGGGTCTCGGCTAAAGCGTAGCTTTTTGGGTCAGTTACCGCCGCTTGTCGGCGTCGTATTCGGCGCTGGAGAAGGTGCCGCCCTGGTAATAGTCGCCGATCGGGTCGACGGGGAGTTTGGCCTGCGCGGCCATGGCCTCGGCGCGGAAGTCCTCGGCCTTGTGCCTGGGCCGGTAGCCGAATTTCGTGGCGTTGGAATTGTCCCACCACGCAGCCGCGTTGTCGGAGGCGCCGTAGAAGATCTCGTATTTGATGTCGGGATGTTCGAGGCCGATGCGCAGGAGCTGCACGAGGTCTTCCGGGTGCAGGAAGATCGACAGCCGGCGCTGGTCGACCGGCTTGTCGCCGAAGTTGCCGATCCGGATGCAGGTGACGCGCAGGCCGTGCTTGTCAGCATACATGGCGCCGACCGCCTCGCCGAAGCACTTGGAAATGCCGTAGCGCGAGTCCGGTCGCACCGTGACATTGACGCCGATCTTCTGCTCGCGCGGATACATGCCGACGGCGTGGTTCGAGGTAGCGAAGATCACGCGCTTGACGCCCGCGCGATAGGCCGCCTCGAACAGGTTGTAGCAGCCGATGATGTTGGCCTGGAGGATGGTCTCCCACGGCCCTTCGACCGAGAAGCCGCCGAGATGGACGATGCCGTCGATGCCGGCGACGATCTTCTCGACTTGGGCCATGTCGGCGAGATCGGCGGCGACGAATTCGGCGCCGGCGGCGAGGTCGTCCGGCTTTTTAATGTCGCTCCAGCGGATGTCTTGATAGATCGCCGGCAGCATCTGGCGCAGCCGCGTGCCGATACCGCCGGCGGCGCCGGTGACGAGGAGTTTCATGACTACTTGATCCCCAACTCCGCGGCGAGTTTCTGATGGCGGTCGCGGCTGTTACCGAGATGCGCATGCATGGCCGCGCGCGCCTTCGCCACATCGTGGGTGCGGATAGCGGACAGGATCTTGGCGTGCTCGCGCTGGAATAAAGTGAGGTTGTTGCGGCGCAAGAGCGGCGCGCTTCGACCCCACACGGTCTGGCGCGGAATGACGACGCTGCCGAGATATTCAAGAAAGACCTTGAATTGCGGATTGTTGGTGCCCTCGGCGATCTCGCAGTGAAAGGCGAAGTCTTCCTCGACGGCGTTCTCGCCGGCGTCGATGGCGGCCTGGATGGCTTCGAAGCGCTCGGTGATCTTCCGGATCTGGGCCGGCGTGGCGCGTTCGGCGGCAAGCCCGGCGGCCTCGACCTCGATGCCGGTGCGCAGTTCCATGACATTGAGCACGTCGCGCAGCGAGGAGTGCTCGTCGAATTCGACGCGGAACGGCCGGCGGACCTTCTCGGCAACGAACGTGCCGATGCCCTGACGGCTCACCACAAGCTTGTCGGCGCGCAAGGCTGCAACCGCCTCGCGGATCACCGTGCGCGAAACGCCTGTGGCGGCGATCATTTCCTGCTCGGTCGGCAGGCGCGAACCGGGCAGCAGCTTGCCGCTGATGATGTCGGCGGTGAGCCGCGCCACGATCTCGGCGGTGAGGCCGCGCGGCGCCTCGATCGGTTTCAGGAGAGAAAGATTTTTATTCAATTGGACAGCCCACCACCTTGACCGGCGCTGGCCGCTCCAGTCATCATATGACCTGATAAGTAGCATGCGGCCTTCGGACGATCAATCATGCCGGCGGCCGGATAGCCAAACAAATAATAAGGCTCACATCAGGGAGGGTACAACAGATGACAACTCGCAGAGTGTTCATGGCGGCCGGCGTGCTTGCGGTTGCCACCGCGTTCTCGGGCGGCGCCGCCGTCGCGCAGGACAAGATCGTTCTCAAAGCCACCGACGTGCATCCGCTCGGTTATCCGACAGTCGAGGCCGTCGTACGCATGGGCAAGCGGCTCGAGACGGCGACCAACGGCCGTATCTCGATCCAGATGTTCCCGTCGATGCAGCTCGGCGGCGAAAAGGAAATGATCGAGCAGGCCCAGGTCGGCGCGCTGCAGATCGCGCGCATCAGCCTCGGGCCGATGGGCCCGCTGGTGCCGGAGCTCAACGCCTTCAACCTGCCTTACGTGTTCCGCGATCCGGCGCACATGACCAAGGTCGTGACCGGGCCGATCGGCGACGAAATGCTCAAGAAGATTTCGGATCATCCGAACTCGAACTTGATCGGCCTTGCCTGGATGACCGGCGGCACGCGCAACGTCTACAGCAAGAAGCCCGTCAAATCGATGGACGACCTCAAGGGTCAGAAGATCCGCATGATGGGCAACCCGATCTTCGTCGACACCATGAACGCCATGGGCGGCAACGGCGTGGCGATGGGCTACGACCAGCTCATCAACGCGCTGCAGACCGGCGTCGTCGACGGCGCGGAGAACAATGAGCCGAGCTATTCGTCCGGCCAGCACTACCGCTACGCCAAGTACTACTCGATGACGCAGCACCTGATCATCCCGGAAATCCTAGTGTTCTCGCGGCGCACTTGGAACACCCTGAAGAAGGAAGATCAGGACCTCATCATGAAGGAAGCCAAGGCCGCGCAGGCCGAGCAGTGGAAGCTGTGGGATGAGTTCGAGAAGAAGTCGATCGCCGACATGAAGGCGGCCGGCGTCGAGATCATCCAGGTCGACAACAAGGCGATGGCCGAGGCGGTGAAGAAGGCGGTCTACGAAAAGCACGCCAAGCCGCTGCAGGCGATGATCGAGCGCGTTCAGGCGGTGAAATAAGGCGTACCGCTTGATCTGATCGGGGCCGGCGCTCTCGCCATCGAAGAGCGCCGGCCCGTTACTTAGGGGCTCGATATAGAAGTCCCGTCTGTCTGGGGGAAGGCATGAAAGCGCAATACGTCCGCGCGATGAATGTGCTGCATCGCTTCTGCATGGTGGTCGCCGGTTTCTGCCTCGTCGCGATCACGCTGATGATTCCGTGGGGCGTCTTCACCCGTTACGTTCTCAACAGCGCGTCGTCCTGGCCGGAGCCGATGGCGGTGCTGCTGATGATCTGGTTCTCGTTCCTGGCCGCGTCCCTGTGTTACCGCGAGCGGCTGCACATCGGCGTCGCGGTCATTCCCATGATGCTCCAGGGCAAGGCGCGCGACGCGATCGGCTGGGCGATCGAGGCCTGCATGATGGTCGCCAACCTGTTCATGTTCTGGTGGGGCATCAAGCTCTGCCAGACCACCTGGTTTCAGTCGATCTCCGACTTTCCCTGGTACTCGGTCGGCGCCTCCTATCTGCCGGTGCCGATCGGCGGCGCCATCACCGCGCTGTTCGTCATCGAGCGGCTGTGGATTCTCGAGCTGTTCGAGGAACCGTCCGAAGAAGCCATCAGCCAGATCAGCACCGAGTAAGCCGCCATGGATATTCTCATTCTTATCGGCGGCTTCGTCGTCCTTTGTTTAATGGGCGTGCCGGTCGCCTATGCGCTCGGGCTAGCCGCCATCGGCGCTGCGATCTACATCGACATTCCGCTCGAAGCCGTCATGCTGAAGACGTCCGACGGCATGGACGACTTCGCGCTGCTGGCCATTCCGTTCTTCATCCTGGCCGGCGGCATCATGGCCGAAGGCGGCATGGCGAACCGCATCGTCAACCTCGCCAAGGTTTTCGTCGGCTTCATCCGAGGCGGCCTGGCGCTGGTCAATATTCTGGCTTCGACCTTCTTCGGCTGCATCTCCGGCTCGTCGGTCGCGGACACCGCGGCGATCGGCTCGGTGATGATTCCGCAGATGACCAAGGCCGGCTATCCGCGGCTGTTCGCGGTCAATGTGACGATCGCCGGCTCGCTGCAGCCGCTGCTCATCCCGCCTTCGCACAACGCCGTCATCTATTCGCTGGCGGCCGGCGGCACCATCTCGGTTGCGCACCTGTTCATGGCCGGCATCATTCCCGGCGTGATGCTCGGCTTCTCGCTGATGGCGCTGTGCTTCTACATCGCCCGCCGCGACAACTTCCCGAAAGGCGACGTCATCCCGCTGGGCCAGGCGATCAAGATCGCCGGTGAGGCGTTCTGGGGGCTGGTCACCGTCGTCATCATCATCGGCGGCATCCTGAGCGGCATCTTCACGCCGACGGAATCCGCGGCGGTGGCCTGCATCTACTCGTTCCTCGTGACGATGTTCATCTACCGCGACTACAAGTGGAGCGAGCTGCCGCTGCTCATCGGCCGCGTGGTGCGGACGGTCGGCATGGTGATGATCATGATCGGCTTCTCGATCGCCTTCGGCTACATGATGGCGATCATGCAGATCCCGGCCAAGGTGACGGCGTTCTTCGTCGCTATCTCGAACGACAAGTACACGTTCCTGCTGCTCATCAACATCCTGCTGCTGATCCTTGGCACCTTCATGGATCTGGCGCCGATGCTGCTGATCTGCACGCCGATCTTCCTACCGGTGGTCAAGATGTTCGGCATCGACCCGGTGCACTTCGGCATCATCATGATCCTCAATCTCGGCATCGGCCTTCTGACGCCGCCGGTGGGGCCGACACTGGTGGTCGGCTGTGCCATCGGCAAGGTGACGATGGAAGCCGTCTCCAAGAGCATCATGATCTTCTACATTCCGATGATCATCGTGCTCATTCTGGTGACGTACATCCCCGAACTGTCGCTGTGGCTCCCGCGAGTGCTGCTGGATTGAGGGCTATTGCCTCTCAAACTTAGCTTGTCATGGCCGGGCCGCCCGCAGGGCGTGACCCGGCCATCTCGCTTAGGTGGACATGGCCATACGTCCCTGAGCGGGATGGCCGGATCAATCCGGCCATGACAAAGAGTCGAAGCACAGGTTGGAAGCTCAATTCGCCGCCGCGGCCAGTTCCTTCGACCCCGCCGCCTGCGCGCCGCGCTGCATCTTGCTGTCGATGTCGGCGATGAGATTGCCGACCACGCCGGTGCGTCGCGCCACCGGATTGCGCTCATAGCCGTTGCGCTGGAAGAAGTTCGAAGTCGGCACCTGGGCGCGAAATTCCGCCGGCATCGTCACCATGTCGAGCCCGGTGGAATCGCCGGTGAGGTTCATCAGTTCGAGTTCGGGTGCGGTGAGCGGCCGGCGATAGCCCTTCATGCGCGCGAACAGCACCGAGTTGAGAAGCTTCTGCGTCTGCACCACCGGGCCGATGTCGATGTCGAGCACGATGGCGTGGATGCCCATGCCGCCCGCGGTCTGCTTGGCGAGCTTGTCGTATTCGCTCCACTTGCCTGGCACCGACTTGGCATGGGCGATCATGCGCTTCACCGCCTCGATCTTGCGGACCATGGCGCGCCTGGCCTCGCCCTGCAGCGACCTTTCCTTGCGGCGAAGTGTGGCGAGCACGATGTCGGCGTGCTCGGCCAGCATCGAGACCGAATTGGTCGACAGCATCTGGTTGTAGCCGACCGCCGGCGAGATCGCGGTGGCGCGCTTCGGCGTCACGCCGGCCTGCGTGTCGTAGGTGCCGTTGCCGCCGGTCTCGAAGGCATAGACGCCGACGATCTGCTCGCGCGTCAGGCCCGCGGCGAGCGCGTAGCGGGCATAGGCACGCTTGAATTCGAGTTCGCTGTCCGGCCGGTCGGGCACGAAGCCGAACTGCGTCTTGGCGTGCCGCAGGAAGTCGGCAATGACCGGGATCGGCGGCGGCTCGCCGGGCTTGGGTCCCGGCGGCGCATTCGGATCGACCGGGCGCGGCGGTCCGGAATAGACCGGCGGCTGCTCCAGAACATAATCCTCGAGCAGGATGGGCGCGTTCGTTCGCCGCTTGGCGTTGCGGATGCGGCGCTTGTCGCTCACCGAGTCCCAATAGACTGCGGCCGCCGCTTCATAGGGCCGGTACGCCGCTTCCCAGGCCGCGAGCTTCGCCTCGTAGTCGCTGGCGACGGCGACGCTCGAACCGGTCGGCAGGCCGCCGGTATAGGCCGGCAGCATCACGGCGAGCGGTGAGAGCAGGGCGGCGGTAACGAGGCGGCGCAGCATGGGCAGTCCCGGGTGATTCGATTCTCATCCCACCCTGCGGCATTTGCCCGGCGATTCAAGGCCGGATGCCGTCGTCCAGCGCGATCATTCGCCGCGTCGGAACCAGTGCCTGCGCGCAAAAAAAACGCGCCGGCGAAGCGGCGCGTCCAGTCTTGGGGGGAGGTTCAGTCGAAGTCTCAGTCGTCACATCAGCAGTCGTCGTCCAGTCAGAAAATCGGAACCGTCAGCGGATCGTCGTGCCTTCGCGCACGGTCATCACCACCGGCTGGCCGGCCTTGTAAACTTGCGGACCCTTCGCGGTCATAACGTCGGTCCCGAGATTAAGTTGCGTCGCCGAGATGCCGATGACGGCGATCACCAGCGCGGCAAAAAGGCCGACCACCACGATCTTGAGGTGGGTGGTGCGATCGGCCGTGTACATCGACCAGTTCATCTCATCGTCCTCCAGGTGCCGCCTCACGGTTCTGCCTATGAATGGGCGGCCCGGCGAAAAAGGTTCACATTCCGTGTTCCATTAACGTAGGGGCTGCCGGACGGTTCCGCCCCGTTTTTCACGGAACAGTGAAAGCGCGTGATCGCGGGCATTGCCGCAGGGCGGAATTCCGACGGGCAATTCTTGCGTTCATCAGTAAAAACGCCCGGCCGGCGCGCATCCTGCGTCGCGGCGCAGATGAATTGTTTTTAATTTTCCGGATTCCGGCTCTGCGCTCGGCAGTCGTATAAACAGGGCGCTGAAAAATAAAACGCCCGGCACGGTGGCCGGGCGATTTTTGTATTGTTTATAAGTGCAGTAGGTCGGACGATCAGGCGTTGGCCGCGCGCTTGAGCGGATAGGCTTCGCTCTCGTACAGCGCCTTGATGTCCTGGTGGCTCAGGCGGGCCTCGTTGATTTCGATATAGGCGCCGAGCAGCTGGGCTTCCGGCAATTCCTCGACCGCGAAGCGGATGGCTTCCGACGCCTTGTCGAAGCGGCGGTAGCGAACCTTGCTCGCGACCTTGCGATTACGCGACGGGAACAACTCCGCCGGCGCGGAAAAATCGATGGTCTTCATGATGTCTCCAGAGCAGCCGGGCCAAACGGGCAATCCGGCACGGATTTGAGCACTCTATATAGTCATAAAACTGCGGCAATCCAGTGGCCTGCGCGACATATCGGACCGTGGACGGCTACCGCTGGTGGCGTAGTTAATGCCTTGCGACTAAAGGGATTATTCCGGATATAGTCGGCGCCCGGAACGAGGACAAGAACCATGCCCCATATCGCGGTGAAAATGTACGCCGGGCGCTCCGACGCCGACAAGGTGCGGCTCGCCGAGGCCCTGACCAAGGCCATGATCGAAACCCTGGGGTCGAGCGAGAAGTCGATTTCCGTTGGTATTGAGGACGTCAAGCCGGAGGACTGGGGCGCGCAGGTCTATCGGCCCGAAATTGCGGCCAAGCTGGACACCATCTTCAAGGCGCCGGGCTACGACCCGCCGGCGTGAAGCGCATCTCGACGGTCCGTACGTCGCGGCAGACGTCGCAGCGGAAGGTTCGCAATTCCGGAAAACTGCTCACTTTTGGATCAATCCGGACAAGCGTCATCTCAGCGCCGCAGCAGCTTTGCGCGGGCGCGTGGGAGGGGTTGTGCGTGTGGAGGCTCATACCGCCAATATGGCGGAGCCCCGCCGATCGACCACTCGGTGAAAATACTTAGTTGGGGCCGGGCCCGCCGCCTGCGCTCGCCTTGCCGGCGCGGTGCAGAGAGACGGCCATCAGGAAGCCGAGCACGGCTCCGATTGCGCCGATCAAGTACACGCTGCCATAACCGGCCCGGTCGGCGACGAGACCGGCAAGGGGGCCGGTGACGCCATAGGCGATATCCTGAAACGCCGCGAAGCCGCCGAGCGCCGTGCTGCGCAGATGCGGATCGACGAGGCGGATGACCTCGCGGCCCATCGCCGGAAACACCATCGAACAGCCGAGCCCGGTCAGAAAAGCGCCGGCCAGCGCAAAGCCGGGATGCGGTGCGGTCCAGATCAGGATCTGTCCCACGGTCTCGACGCCGAGCGACACGATGGCCACCGGCACACCGCCGAAACGATCGGGCATGTGACCGAAGAAGATGCGCACCAGCACGAAGCCGCCGCCGAAAGCGGTAAGGCCGAGCCCGGCATAGGCCCAGTGCTGGTCGCGGAAGTACAGCACGAAGAAGGCGCCGATGGCGGCGAAGCCGATGCCCTGCAGGCCGACGATCGAGCCATGCCACCAGATGCGGCCGATGACGCTGATGAAGGACGGCCGCTCGGCATTGGGATGTGCCGGCACGCCGGGAATGCGCCAGGTCACCAGCAGGCCGAGAGCAGGCAGCACGGCGCTGATCGCCATCGCCGCGGCGAAGCCGAGCCGGTCGAGCAGGATGACGCCGAACGGCCCGCCAACCGCGAGCGCGCCATACATCGCCGCGCCCATCAGCGCCAGCACGCGCGACGAGCGCGCCGGGCCGACCATGCCGACGCCCCAGGACACGACGCTGACGGTGACGAGGCTTTCGCCGAGGCCGATGAGCAGGCGGCCCGCGAGCAGCAGGCCATAGGCGGCGAGCGGCGTCGCCGCCATCAGGCCGGCGATGAGCGCGACCAGCGCGCCAGCGATGTAGAACATCAGGCCCCGCCGCAACGCCAGCTTGGCGCCGCGCCGGTCGGTGAAGCTGCCGGTGGTGCCGCGCGAGGAAATCGTGGCGACGAAGGCGATGCCGACGCCGAGGCCGGCCCAGACATTGTCGTAACCCAGTTGCGCGGTCACGAAGACCGGCACGATGGGCAGCGGCATGGCGATGCAGAGATAGGAGAGGAACAGAACGGCGGTGAGCAGGATCAGGCGGCGGTCGGCCGGATCGCGTGTCGATGAGGAAGTCATGGCAGTCCTTTTAAGGTGCTCGTCGCCAGACGGACTGCGCCGCGAACAATAAAAAACGCAATCCGGCCGGCAACGGTCGTTGCGACCGAGAGCCGTTGATTGCGTTGGTTCACGTTGAACGCTTACGGCCGGTTGGGACCGGCGGCACCGGACGCGGAGAAGAATGCGCCCGGGGAGGGTTTAGACCAGCGTGACCGGAGGCGCAAGTCAGGGATGTGGCACCGATCGCAGCGCAGTCTTTTTCGGGGGAGCGTTTGTGTCGAACGCGTAGGTGTCGACTTGATGGCCGGCGACGCCGACGCCGCTCACTTGATTGCGGATTTCGAGGTGCCAAGCTCGGCATCGACCTCGTCTTCAAACGCGCGTTTCTTGCCGGAGATGAATCGCCGATAGCCTTCCGGATCGATCCACGCCTTGACGCCTTCGCTCTCAGCACGTTTCCGCTTGCCGTTGAGGTCGTAATATTCATTGTGCTGCGCCAGCCAGATGTCCGGCTTGAGCATTTCGAGGAAGTGATGCGTCTTGCGGAAATCCTCGGCGATGCCGGGATAGGACGGATTTTTTGCCAGCCGGTAGCCGGGGTTGAAGCCGGCGCCGTCGGGAAAGGCGACGACATAGGCCTTGCCGTCGGCGAAGATGTTGGCAATCCAGGTGGTCGCGCCGCGGGTGTGCCCAGGCGTGTGATAAGCGGTGAGCAGCACGTCGCCGAGCCTCACCGTGTCGCCGTCGCGCAGCACGCGATCGACCTTAATGGCTGGATAGGCAAAATCATTGGCGTATTTGAAGTCGTTGAGGTCGCCGCTTTCCATTGCGGCGACGTCGTCCTTCATGACCGCGAGTTGGGCGCCAGTCTTTTCCTTTATGTAGGCGAAGGCGCCGGCGTGATCGATATGGGCATGGCCATTGATCATGACCTTGATGTCGTCGGGCTTGAAGCCGAGTTTTCTGACGGAGTCGACGATCATCGGCCCGGACGACGGCATGCCGGTGTTCATCAGGATGTGGCCTTCGGCGGTCGTGAACAGAAAGACGCCGAGCCCCTGGGTGCCGACGAAATAGACCGGTCCGATGATTCGAACCGGCTCAGCCGGATCTTCCCATTTGAGAAACTTCTTGGCGAGCGAGATGAACAGATTATTGTCGTTGGCGAGTTGCTCTTTGGTCGGCAGGTTCGGCGGCAAGTTCTGCGCCGAAGCGCCGAGGCCAAGGACCAGTGTGGCGGTCAGGGCAAGGCCGACTGTCGAAACGATGCGCCGCATGGCGATCTCCCGTTCAGTAGCTTCCGCAGATCACAAATGATCGGCGCGCTCTTTGGAGCAAGCGACACCGCCGGGCACGCTTTGTCATTGTTGAATGGCGTGCGCGTCGTCCGGCCGGTTGGCACCCATTATTTAAAAATTACCATGAATGGATCGTCGAGAATAGAAAAATCTCGTGGAACATTCGTGCGACAGTTCTGAATTTAGGAAGATGCGATGCGTTGTCAGCCGGGCGTCGGCCGCGTCAGATGCTGCCCACCGTCTTCAATCTTGCGCGGGGATGGATTTCCGACTGCGAGATCACCGGCGTCTGGGCGCGGAAGCGCTCGACGATGCCGCGCACGAAGGGGCGGATGCCGGCCGAGGTGACGAGCACCGGCGCTTCGCCTTCGCGCGCCGCCGCTTCGTAAGCCTGGCGCACGAGGGTGATGAACTCGGTCAGCTTCGAGGGTTGCATGGCGAGCTGGCGTTCGTCGCCCTGGCCGACCAGCGACTCCGCGAAAGCCTGTTCCCACTTCGCCGACAGTGCAATCAGCGGCAGATAGCCCGACGGGTTGACGTATTGTGCGCAAATCTGACGCGACAGGCGCATGCGCACGTGTTCGGTGAGCATCGTCGGGCTGCGCGTCGAGGCCAGTCCCTCGGCGATGCCTTCGAGGATGGTGGACAGATCGCGGATCGAGACGCGCTCGGCGAGCAGCATTTGCAGCACGCGCTGGATGCCCGACGTAGTGATGAGCGACGGCGTGATGTCCTTGAGCAGTTCGCCTTGTTCCTTGGGCAGTTCCTTGAGCAGCTTCTGCACTTCGCCGTAGGACAAGAGCTCCGCCATGTTGCCCTTGAGCAGTTCGGTGAGATGCGTCGACAGCACGGTGGCGGCGTCGACCACGGTGTAGCCCTGCATCGCCGCCTCGTCCTTGATGGCGGCATCGACCCAGGTCGCCGGCAGACCGAAGGTCGGCTCGGTGGTGTGGTTGCCGGGCAGCCGCACCTGACCGCCCGCCGGGTCCATGACCATGTACTGGCCGGCCCAGACGCGGCCGGAGCCGGCGTCCACTTCCTTGATCTTGATGACGTAGCTGTTGGCGTCGAGATGCACGTTGTCGAGGATGCGCACCGCCGGCATCACGAAACCCATTTCGCCGGCGAGCGAGCGGCGCAGCGCCTTGATCTGCTCGGTCAGGCGGTCGGTGCCGTCCGGCGCGTTGACCAGCGGCAGCAGCGCGTAGCCCAGTTCGACCTTGAGGTCGTCGATCTTGAGCGCGGTCGAGATCGGCTCTTCCGCCACCTGGGCCGCCGCCTGCGCCTCGGTCTGCTGCTTGCCGGCTTCGCGCGCCGCCATCTCCTTGGTGCGGCGGGCGGTGATGGTGGCGAGGCCAATGGCGCCGCCGCCGAGCAGGACGAAAGGCAGGAACGGGATGCCGGGCAGCAAGGCCATGCACACCATCACCGCGCCCGACATGCCGAGCGCCTTCGGATAGCCGGAGAGCTGCTTCATCAGCGCCTTGTCGGCGGCGCCGGTGACGCCGGCCTTCGACACCAGCAGGCCCGCCGCGGTCGAGACGACCAGCGCCGGGATCTGGCTGACGAGGCCGTCGCCGACGGTGAGCAGCGTGTAGGTCTGCGCGGCCTCGGCGAACGGCAGGCCCTGTTGCGCGATGCCGATGATCATGCCGCCGATGACGTTGATGAAGACGATGAGCAGACCGGCGATGGCGTCGCCGCGTACGAATTTCGAAGCGCCGTCCATGGCGCCGAAGAAGCCGCCTTCGTCCTCGAGGTCCTTGCGGCGGCGGCGGGCTTCGGTCTCGTCGATGAGCCCGGCGGAGAGATCGGCGTCGATCGCCATCTGCTTGCCGGGCATGGCGTCGAGGTGGAAGCGCGCGGCGACTTCGGCGATGCGGCCCGAACCCTTGGTGATGACGACGAAGTTCACGATCACCAGGATGGCGAAGACGATGATGCCGATGACGAAATTGCCGCCCATCACAAAATTGCCGAAGGCCTGGATGACGTGGCCGGCGGCGTCGGTGCCTTCATGACCGTGGGACAGGATGAGGCGCGTCGAGGCGAGATTGAGCGACAGCCGCAACATCGTCGACACGAGCAGCACCGTCGGGAAGGCGGAGAATTCGAGCGGCGCGTGGATGAACAGCGCCGTCATCAGGATCAGCACCGACAGGATGATCGAGATGGCGAGGAAGCCGTCGAGCATGACCGCCGGCAGCGGCAGGATCAGCACGACTAGGATGACGAGGACGCCGATCGCCAGGCCAAGGTCGCTGCGCCGGATGCTGTTGCCGATATCGCCGATGCTGGGAAACCGCGAAGCGCTTGGAGCAGGGGACGCGGCGGTGGTGTCGGTCATGCGGGGCGGTGCTCGGGTGGCCGGACGGCGAAAAGGCGGCCGCCGGCGAACAAGCGCCGGCAACCCGGCAAAGATTGCCCAGTTTATGGTTAGCGAGTGGTTAACGGCTGGCAGCGGCGAGCCGGGGGCGGACGGGGCGGAAAAAAGCCCTCTCCCGGGGAGAGCGGGAGAGGGCGACCCAGGCGCCGGCGGGGAGACCGACGCCTGATAGCGAACGGCGCTAACCGGTCAGGTTGGCTCAGCCTGGCAGCAGAACGGTGTCGACAACGTGGATGACGCCGTTCGACTGCTTCAGGTCGGCGACGGTGACGGTGGCGGTCTGGCCCTTTTCATCGACAAGCTGAACCTTGTCGCCGGACATTTTCGCCGTGATGGTGCAGCCGCCGACGGTCTGCACTTTGGCCGTGCCGCCGCCATCCTTGATCATCTGGCCGACAGCCGCCGCCATCGCCTCAGCGGCGACCACGTGACAGGTCAGCACCTTGGTGAGTTGCGCCTTGTTCTCCGGCTTGAGCAGCGTGTCGACGGTGCCGGCCGGCAACTTGCTGAAGGCCGCGTTGGTCGGGGCGAAGAGTGTGAAGGGGCCCTTGCCCGACAGCGTATCGACCAGACCTGCCGCCTTCACGGCAGCGACCAGAGTGGTGTGATCGTTAGAACCGGCTGCCGTCTCGACGATGGTCTTCGACGCGGTCTGGGCGAGGCCATCTGCCGCCGAAGTGACGGTCATGGCGACGGCCAGCGCCAGCGCGGTGCCGGCAGGCTTGAAAGCGAACTTCATTGAGTTACTCCCGTTCTCTGTTGCGGTCTCCTTCCGTGGCGGAGACGCAAGCAGCTACGGGTGCGCGTGGCGCGCGGATCTTCGGCTTGCGGTCACAGACGCGTGAGCTAGCGGTTCTTCAATGCGCCACTTAGCCGCCGGCGACGCAAAGCAGATGCATCTCGCCGCAGGCCGGACAACGCCGGCGCAGCGACGGGCGAGCTTTCAAGGATGCGAGGATCGGCTCTTCGGTCACGAGCACGAAGGAGGCGCTGACCGGGCAGCGATAGCGCATGGCGCCGGACGCGCGCGGTTCGGTCGCGGCTTCCAGCAGCGGGCCGGCGCTGGCATGAAAAACGGACGGGTGGAATTGGCCCGCCCGGCTGAAATCGTCGGGTCTCATGGCGGCTGGATGTCCTGTTGTGCGAGGCAAACGCGTCAAGGCGCCGCAGCGTTCCAACTGCCGCTGCCTCAATTGCAGCCATGCTCACTATTCATGCAGGGAGCACTGGCAGGACATGGTGGCCGTCGGTGCCAAGCGGCAATGGCACGACGCGATTCACCGCGGCGAGGTCGAGCACGCGGTAGAGATGCGGGAACAGTGCGCCGCCGCGCGACGGCTCCCATTTGAGCGCGTTGCCGAGGCGGACGGTATCGACTTCCAGCAGCAGGAGATCCGTCTGGCCGGAAAAATGTTTCGCCAGCGTCTCCGCGACCTGGCTCGCGGTGGAAAAGTGAATGTAGCCATCGGCGAAATCGACCGGCGCGCCGCGGAACACGCGCTCACGCTCGGCCTCGGCCCACAGCGCGCTCGTACATATTTTGTAGACGAACATTACAAACAACCTCGAATCGCGGGCGCAGCGTCAGATTATTGCAGTCATGCACGCAAGAACGATCTGTCTCATCCATTCGTATCCTTGAATGGGTCACCTTTTGCCTTTACTTGCAGCCAAACGAAAGGGACGTGGATGCAAGATATCGAACACTATCTCATCGAAAAGGCGGATGAGTGCGCCAGGCTGGCGCGCGCCGGCCGGGAAGTGGCCGACAGCCTCGAAGCCATGGGCAACGATCTCATGGCCAAGGCGGTCGAGCTCAATTCCGCGCGCGACCGCCACAGCAAGGATGAAAGGGTTGCCCGGGCTGCCAAGCGTTAGCCTGAAGCTGATACCTGCCATCGGATGTGTAGAAAGCCCGGCCATGTTGCCGGGCTTTCTGATTTTCGGCCGTGCTCGATTCGAGTGGGCGCTTGATCTCGATCAAGCTGCCTTCTGCGCCTCGCACATGCGCTCGACCGCGCTCGGCTCGCCGACAATGAGCTCGCATTTCCAGTAGCGCAGGTCCGGCGTTTCCTTGGTCGGCGCAAATTTCTCCATCGGCACCCAGTCGTCGCCCTGACGGCGGCGCGCGATACCGCCGCCGGCGAAGATCAGCGCCAGCCCGCCGGCGACATCCCAGATGTTCGGCGCGGCAAAGCGCGCGGCCTGCATCAGGCCCGCCGCGACCATGGCGCACTCCAGCGCTGCCGAGCCGGTCTTGCGCGTCTCCCAGAAACCGTCGCTCACGGTTGCCACCGGCACGCCGACCAGGCGGCGGCGCACCGCCGGATTGACCTTCGGCGTCACGTCGGCGCCATCGAAACGCACCTTGCCGCCGCGGGTGCAGTGATAGACGCCGGCGCGCAACGCGTGGCTGATCGGGCACCACAGCGCGCCGACCACGGGCGTGCCCTTGTACAGAACGCCGATCGAGGCCGAGAACAATGGGAAGCCGTTGACGAAGTTGGCGGTGCCGTCGATCGGATCGACCGACCAGACAAAATCGCTGTCGCGGCTCGGCCGTTCCTTCATTTCCTCGCCGATGATGTCGTGATCGGGGAAGTGCTCGGCGAGGCGCTGGCGCATCAGTCGCTCGACCTTGTCGTCGACCTCCGAGACCGGGTCGCGCCACTCGTCTTCCTTGACCGCGGTCTTGTATTTGACCGCGAGCAGGCCGCCCATCGCCCTGGCGATCTCGGTGCCGGCGATGCCGGCCAGTTCGATGGCCAGATGCTCGATGTCGCGCAGCAGATCGCGCGACACGCCGTCGATGAGCGGCGAGGGCGCTGACGCGCGGGCAGAAACCTTGGCCTTCGGCTTGCTCGCGGCGGTCATGACGCGGCCGCCTTCTTCTCGGGCGTCTTCTGCACCGGATGCTTCATCGGGATAACGACGTTGAGTTGGGCCTCCTCGCAAGCGAGGTCGATGCTGTGCTTGCCGCCGGTCGCCTCGTAGGATTCATCGTCGAGACGCGTCGGCGCGTCGCGGAACGTGACCTCGATCTTGGACCCCTTGCGGAATGTTACCGGCGGCTCGTCGTCCTGCGGCGCTTCGAGCCATTTCATCAGGGGCTTGCGGTCGTCGGCCTCGACCATCACGACGTCGAGCTTGTCGTCACTGACGTCGGCTTTGGCGGCCAGCGGCAGGCCGGGGCCGGTGAAGGCGATGTTGCAGACCTCGATGCCGAGCAGTTCCAGCTCTTGCTTCTTGTCGCCGATGGTCAAGGTGACCTCGATCGGCTTGGCGCGCTTGAGCGCCTTCTGCAGCAGTTCGCGGCCCTGTTGCAGATTGCGGGCACCTTCCGGCTTCTTGCCCTTTTTGGCGTCGAGCAGGAACTGCGGAAAGACGCCGATGCCGTAGGCCTCGAGGAACAGGCTGTTGCCCCAGTGGCCGGTGACGGAGCCGAGCGACACCGGACAGGTGTGATCGCGATCCCACATCTCCACCAGTTCCTGCGGCGTGCCGGCGATCCCCAGCGAGCGCGCGAAATTGTTGGCGGTGCCGAGCGGCAGAAGGGCGACCGGAACGCTCCGGTCGGGAATCTGTGTGAGCACCGTGGCGATGGTGCCGTCGCCGCCGGCGGCGACGATGAGATCGACCGATTTGTCGAAGGAAGCGACAAATTTCTCGTCCTTCACCGACGCATAACGGACGTCATGGCCGGCGAGCTTGAGCGCGGCCTCGAGGCTGTCGCGATCGTGGCCTTTATTGCCGGCGTTTGGATTGTGACAGAGCAGGACTTTGACCATGCTCCGCATAACCGCGCGGGGTGGGCGCGGGTTCCATGATGGCATCCATACAAAACGGCCGGTGGGAATAAGCCACCGGCCGTTTCCGCATTTCGCAAGGTTGAGCTTACGCCGCGCCCTTCATTTCGCCGCCGTGCGGCGGCGGGATCGGCGCGCCGTCTGCGGAATATTCATTGAGCTTGTTGCGCAAGGTCCGGATCGAAATGCCGAGGATATTGGCGGCGTGGGTCCGGTTGCCGAGGCAGTGGCGCAACGTCTCGAGGATGAGATCGCGCTCGACCTCGGCCACCGTGCGGCCGACCAGATTGCGGGTGACCTGCTCGGCGGCCAGCGCCGCCTGCTCGGCGACGCCGGTGCCGCGCGAGGAGTCGAGTCGCGCGCCGTCGGGCGACAGGATGCCGTCGACGCCGATCTCCGCGCCGGTCGAGAGAATGACGGCGCGGTGCAGCGTGTTTTCCAGTTCGCGCACGTTGCCGGGCCAGCGATTGACGCTGAGCGCGCGCCGCGCCTCGGACGACAGCGGCCGCACCGGCAGGCCGTTGGCCTCTGAGTATTTCTTGACGAAATAGGTGGCGAGTTCGGAGATGTCGGCCGGGCGATCGCGCAGCGCCGGGATCTTCAGGTTCACAACATTGAGGCGGAACATTAGATCTTCGCGGAAGGTACCGGCCCGCACCGCTTCCGCGAGGTTGCGGTTCGAGGTGGCGATGATGCGAATATCGACCGGCACCGGCTTGCCGCCGCCGACGCGGTCGATGACGCGTTCCTGGATGGCGCGCAACAGCTTGGCTTGCAGGCGCACATCCATTTCCGAGATTTCGTCGAGCAGCAGCGTGCCGCCATTGGCTTCCTCGAACTTGCCGATGCGGCGGGCGAGCGCGCCGGTGAAGGCGCCTTTCTCGTGACCGAAAAGTTCGGATTCGAGCAGGTTCTCCGGAATGGCGGCGCAGTTGACCGAGATGAACGGCTTCTTGGCGCGCTGCGAGCGCGAGTGCACGAAGCGGGCGAGCACTTCCTTGCCGGTGCCGCTTTCGCCGGTGATCAGCACCGAGGCTTCGGACCCCGCGACCTGCTGCGCCAGCTTCACGACCGAGGCCATCGCCTCGTCGCGATAGATCATGTCGCGGTTGTCCTGCGTTACGGCGGCGAGGACGGCGGCGATCAGATCCGGATCGGGCGGCAGCGGGATGTATTCTTTGGCACCGGCATGGATGGCGCGCACCGCGGCGCGGGCGTCGTTGGTGACGCCGCAGGCCACGATCGGCACATGGATGCGCTCGGCCTCCAGCTTCTCCACCAGTTCGCGGATGTCGATCGCGACATCGACCATCATGAGGTCGGCGCCGCGCCCGGAGCGCAGCACCGCAAGTCCCTGATCGATGGAGTCGGCGTGGGTGACCGAAGCGCCCTTGTCCATCGCGATCTTGCTGGCGATGGTGAGCTGGCCGCCGAGTGTGCCGATGATGAGTAGCCGCATGGCATTCGTCCTTGATATGCGGGTTGGCGCGCCCTACAGCGCGCCACGCCGCGTCAGTTCTTGTCCGCCTTGATGATTTCCGTCATGGTCACGCCGAGCTTTTCCTCGACCAGCACGACTTCGCCGCGTGCAACCAGCCGGTTGTTCACGTAGATATCGATCGCTTCGCCGACCTTGCGGTCGAGTTCGAGCACCGCGCCCGGCCCGAGCTTCAACAGATCGCCGACTTCCATGCGGGTGCGGCCGAGCACGGCCGAAACCTGCACCGGAACGTCGAACACCGCCTCGAGATCGGCGGCGCCGCGATGCACCGACTCCTCGCCGGTCGGCGCCAGCGGGCCGGCTTCGACCACTTCGGGCGCGCCGCCTTCCAGGTCCGGGAGCGGTACCTTGCTGTCATTGTCACTCATGGTCTGTCTCCGAACCCTTCCTGTTTAATTCTTCGGCGCCGTGCGCGCCGCGATGTAGCGCTGCACCGCCTCGTCGATGACTTTCATCGTGGCCTCGCGGTCACGCACGACGCCGCCTTCGGCCCACTCGATGCGGCAATCGCCGGGACCCAGTGTCGCGTCGGCCATCACGTCGATGCGGCCGTCGAAGCCGCGCGTGCGCGCGATCTCTTCGAGCTTGTGTTTGGCGATGTCGTAGATGTCCTGGCCGACGTGGATCGAGATCTGCGGGGTGGCAATGAGCTGGCGAAAGCAGTTGGTGGCCAGCACCTCGATCTCGGCGAACGGCTCGCGGGCGATCAGCTCCGGCACCAGCTTGCTGGCGACCGAGAAGGCGACCTGCACCGCTTCGCTTTCGAGCCGCGCCTCGATGTCCTTGAGCTGGGCGTCGAGCCGCGCCGCCTGGTCGGCGAGCGACGTCAGCGCCCTGGCGATACGCTCGTTCTGTTCGGCGCGCGCCTGGCTCTGTCCCGCCTCAAAGCCCTGACGATGAGCGACCGACTCGGCGTCCGCGCGGCGGCGTTCGGCCTCGACCAGGGTAATGGTCGGCTTTTCGCCGGTGGCGAAGTCCTCGTCGAACAGGAATTTGGCGGCAGCAGCCATCTATCGAAGTCCTTAGTACACCAGTTCGTCGTCGCCGCCGCGGCTCTTGGCGATCAGGATTTCTCCCTTGGCCGCGAGATCCTTGGCGATATTCACCAGCAAAGTCTGCGCCTCGTCGACGTCGCGCAGGCGCACCGCGCCCATCGCCTGCATGTCGTCGACCAGCATCTTGGCGGCGCGCGAGGACATGTTCTTGAAGAAGAATTCGCGCACGGCCTCGGAGGCGCCCTTGAGCGCGACGGCCAGCTTGTCCTTGTCGATCGAGCGCATCAGCGTCTGCGCCGAGCCGGAGTCGAGCTTGATCAGGTCGTCGAAGGTGAACATCAGCGCCTTGATGCGCTCGGCGGCATCGCGGTTGTCGTCTTCGAGCGCGGTCAGGAAGCGGGTTTCGGTCTGGCGATCGAAGTTGTTGAAGATTTCCGCCATCACCTCGTGCGCGTCGCGGCGGCGCGTTTGCGAGATGTTGGACATGAATTCGGTGCGCAAGGTTTGCTCGACGCGCTCGATGACTTCCTTCTGCACCGCTTCCATCTTGAGCATGCGGTTGACGCAGTCGAGCGCCATTTCCTCCGGCAGGATGCCGAGCACGCGCGCGGCGTGCTCGGGGCGCAGCTTCGACAGCACCACCGCCACGGTTTGCGGGTATTCGTTCTTGAGATAGTTCGCCAGCACCTCTTCCTGAACGTTGGCGAGCTTCTCCCACATGTTGCGGCCGGCGGGGCCGCGGATTTCGTCCATGATGCCGGCGATGCGGTCCTTCGGCAGGAACTGCGCCAGCAGTCGCTCGGTGGCGTCATAGTTGCCGAGCAGCGCGCCGGAGGCCGACAGGCGGCCGACGAATTCGAGCATCAGCTGTTCGACCTGCTCGGCATCGACGGTGCCGAGCGACGACATGACGATGGAGATTTCGCGCAGCTCGTCGTCGTCCAGCAGCGAGAAGATCTTGCCGCCGTATTGCTCGCCGAGCGCCAGCATCAGCACGGCGGCGCGTTCCGGGCCGGTCAGCTTGCGCATCGTCTTGTTCGACGCAGGACGGCTGGCGAGTTCGGCCATCAGGCCGCCGATATCGTCGCGCATCGCGTCGGGGTCTTTGGGCTGCGTCTTGGCCATCAGGCGGCGTCCTCATGCAGCCAGCTGCGAATGATCGACACCGCCTCATGAGGGTTTTTTTCGGCGAGCTCCCCCACCTTCTGTACCGACTGGGCGTGCACCTGGCCCTGCACCTTGGCGACGTCGATCATCGCCGAGGTGCGGTTGGAAATCGCGACCTGCTCCTCGGAGTTGACGATGGAGATGTTAGTGCCGCTCTTGTCGGTGATGGTGGACACCGGATTGCCATCCGGGCCGATCTCGACCGAACCCGGCACGCCGATCATGCCCGGAGCGCCGAGCGCGCCGGCGACGCCGGCCATGCCGGCCAGCCGCGCCTTCTCGGCGGCGTCGGGCGCGATGACCCGGCGCACCAGCGGCCGCACCACCATCAGGAGCACGATGAGGCCGAGCAGCGCCATCACGCCCTTCTCGGCGAAGCCCATGATGTCGTCCTTGGAGAAGGCGAAATACTTCATCCAGCCGGCGTCTTCGCCGACCGGGAC
>Ga0180223_1001018_pt1 | contig 24959 bp, 26 predicted proteins | sample eDN5th30CKraftOP_FD_151337 | JGI IMG/M metagenome (GOLD analysis project Ga0180223, IMG submission 151337) | Enriched Organic Plus compost microbial communities from Emeryville, California, USA - eDNA 5th pass 30_C Kraft OP (version 2) (version 2) ... | reverse complement strand
CAGGCCGGTGTCGCGGTTGAGTTCCTTGAGAATGTCGACCATGCGATCGGTCTCGGTCGGTCGCAGACCGGCCATCACTTCATCGAGCAACAGCAGCTTCGGATCGGTGGCGAGCGCGCGGGCGACCTCGAGCCGCTTGCGGTCGGGCAGCGTCATCGACGAGGCGCGCTGCGTGCGCTTATCGTAAAGATCAATCCGGCGCAGCACCTCGTGCGCATGGGCGCGCGCGGCCGATACGTCAGTGCGCTTCATCAGTGCGCCGACGATGACGTTCTCCTCGACCGTCAGTGCCGGGAACGGCCGCACGATCTGGAAGGTGCGGCCGATGCCGCGCTGGCACACCTGATTGGGCGGCAGGCCGTCGATCTGCTCACCAGCGAAATTGATGGTGCCGCCATCCGGCGCGAACACCCCGGCGATCATGTTGAACAAGGTGGTCTTGCCGGCGCCGTTCGGACCGATCACGGCATAGATGGCGCCCCGCGGCACCTCGAAACTGACCTTGTCAACGGCAAGCAGGCCGCGGAAGCGTTTGCTGACGCCCTGGACTTCGAGAAGCGGCTTCATGACTGGCGCTCCGTCAGACCGAGGCGGCGCTTGAGCCACGGCCACACACCATCCGGCAGCGCCATGATCACGAACAGAAGGCAGATGCCGTAGAACACCTGCTTGGCCCCGGGCACGTCGACACCGATCGCGTGCAGACCCTCGGTCAATGCTTCGGCCAAGCCGGTGAGGATGAAGGCGCCGAGGATGGGTCCGAACAAGGTGCCGATGCCGCCGACGATCGGGCCGAGGATGATCTCGATCGAACGCGAGATATGGAAGATCTGCTCGGGGAACAGATTGTTGTAGTAGAATGCATAGATTACGCCGGCGAACGACGTCATCGCCGCCGAGATGACGACCGCGATCATCTTGTAGCGGAAGGTGTCGATGCCGGCCGCGCGGGCCGCTTCCTCGTCTTCGCGGATGGCCAGCCAGAAGTAACCGATGCGGCTTCGCAGCAGCATGCGGCAGCCGATGAAGGCGGCGACCGTCGCGACCAGCAGGACGTAGTAGAACATCACCGGCTCGCCGCGCAGCGTCCACAGATCGTTGCCGGAATACTGCTTCACCGGCAGGAAGAGGCCGGACGAGCCCGCCGTAAAGGGCAGGTGGTCGAAACCGACGCGGGCGAACTCGGCGAAGGCAATGGTCAGGATGGCGAAATAGACACCGCCAACCCGGAAACGAAAGGCCAGGAAGCCGATGAAGGCGCCGACCGCGGCCGCGATCGGAACTCCTACCATGAGCCCGATCCAGGGCGCGATGCCGTAATGCACGAACAAAGCCGCCGCGGTATAAGCGCCGAGACCGACATAGAGCGTGTGGCCGAGCGACAACTGCCCGGCAAAGCCCATCATGATGTTCCACGCCTGCCCGGTATAGGCGAAATAGAAGATCAGGATGAGAACGGTCAGCACGTAGTCACTGGCAAACAGCGGCGCGAAGAGCGCAAATGCGAGCAGCAGACCGAGCAGGATAAGCGCGCGCGCCGGCACGCCGTCGATGAGGCGTGCGATCATACGGCCCTCTTGCCCATAATACCTTGCGGACGGAACAGCAGCACCAGCACCAGGATCGCGAAGGCGAACATGCTCTTCGCCGATGGCGTAAACAGCAGGCCGGCCATCGCCTCGGTCAATCCGATCATCACGCCGCCGAGCAGCGCCCCCGGCATGGACCCCAGACCGCCGGTGATGACGATAACGAAAGCGAGCAGCGTATAGGCAGGCCCGAGCGCCGGCGTAACGTCGACGATCAGGACCAGCATCACACCCGCAGCGCCGACGCAGGCTGCGCCGAGACCGAAAGTGAGCGCGTAAAGGTGCTTGACGTCGAGGCCGACGACCAGCGCGCCCGTGTAATTGTCGGCGCAGGCGCGGATCGAGGTGCCAAGCGTGGTGTAGCGGAAGAAGCAGAACAGCGCCGTCGCCACCACCAGCGCGGCCAGCGCCGCGTAGGTCTTGGTCGCGTCGACGATCAGCGGTCCGATCTGATAGCTGTCATAGGAGTACGACACCTGCACGTTCTGCGCATCCGGCCCGAACAGGATCAGCAGTACGTTGACCATGATGATGGCGACCGCCACCAGCAGCAGGAACTGGCTGTGCTCGGGCCGCGTGATGAAGGGATTGATCACACTCTTCTGCAGCAGGTAGCCGAAGGCAAACAGCACGACCGCAATCGGCACCAGCATGATCAGCGGATCGAGACCGAGGGTCGAAAACAAGGTCACGGCGATATACATGGCGACGGTCATCATTTCGCCGTGGGCGAAATTGACGACACGCACGACGCCGAAAATGACCGACAGGCCGAGCGCCATCAGCCCGTAGACGAGTCCGGTCAGAATGCCCGCGACGGCAACGTTCAGGTAGATCTCAAAAGGCACCGATTGGCTTCCTGTTATCCGCCCGGCTTGGCGGCAATCTCGTCGTGCCCGGCTTTTGGCCGGGCATCCTTGTCTTCACAAAATAAATGCAAGCCGTGAATGGCCGGGACGAGTCCCGGCCATGACAGCGGTTGGTGCACCCTGACGACGAGCGATCAGCGCTTGTCGTAAGGCTTCATCGGCAATTCGGCCTTGGCATTGGCCGCGACCTTCGGCGCCACGGTGACGAGCTTGCCGCCGCGATTCTGGATCGCGCTGTTGAGCAGCTTGTCGTTCTGACCCTTGGCGTCGAACTGGATGCCGGGACCGGGGCTGACGTTGTTGGTGATGTTGGTCTTGCGGATCGCCTCGGCGAGCTGGTTCGGATCGGTCGAACCGGCCCGCTTGTAGGCGTCGGCCGCCACCAGCAGCGCCTCGAACGAATAGACGTGGTTGGTGTTGAGGTTCACGCCCGGGTGAGCCTTGGCAAGCGCCGTCTCCAGCTTCTTGCTCAGCGGCTTGTTCGGATCGTACCACGGCACGAAGCTGAGCGGACCGTCGGCGAGCTTGCCGAGCGTCTTGAGATACTGGTCCTCGTACCAGCCGGGGCCCATGCTCAGCACGGTCATCGGCGACCAGCGCTGCTTGACCATTTCGCGGGTCAGCAGGATGGCGTCGTTGAGGCGGCTGACCAGGATGATGGCATCGGCCTTGGTCGCCTTGGCCTTGGACACTTCGACCGACAGGTCGCGCGCCGCCGGATCGTACGAGATGGTCTCGAGGATCTTGTAGGGCATGTCGAACTTCGGCATCACGCCCGGGATCGCCTTCGACATCGCGGTGCCGAAGGTGTCGTTGACGTGCAGGAACACCGCCGTCTTCGGTGCCGTACCGGCCGCCGCGAAGATTTCCTTCTGATTGAGGAAAGCATCGCGCAGGATCATCGGCGCGGTCGGGAAGTTGCGGAAGACGAACTTGTAGCCCTGCTCGGTGATCGGCGGAGCGGCCGCGATGTTGATGACGTAGGGGATGCCCTTCTGCTCGGCGACCTGGGCGATCGCGGTGCTCTGGCCGCTATCGAAGGCGCCCATCAGAACCTGCGCGCCTTCGCTGATCAGCTTTTCGGCGCGCGAACGGGCGACTTCGACGTTGGTCTCGGTGTCGGCGTTCATGATCTGCAGTTCAGGCAGGCCGAGTTCCTTGAGGATGCCGCCCGTGATGTCGACGCCGCGCTGGCAGTCCTGGCCGATGCCGGCCTGGTAGCCCGAACGCGGCAGCAGCACGCCGACCTTGAGCGGGCCGCTCTGCGCGCGCACGATGTTGAACGGGGCGACGCCCGCGGTGATGCCGAGCGCGCCAAGCCCGGCGGTGACGGTACGGCGGCTCACTTTGGCCGCGCCGGATTTCTTGATCTCAGTCATGACGTCCTCCCCTGGCCGCGATGGGCCTTTATTGAAACCATGATGGCGGGTTTTGACCCGCTTCCACAAGTGAACGAAAGGCGGCACACGGCCCCTGAGGCCCGCCTGCCACCGCCCGCTCTGAATTGCGACATATTGTTGACTGGGACAACAATTCCCGTCAACAAGATTGTCAGCCGAGCGCACCAACAGAATGACGCGCCGCAGGGAGCCACAGGGAGCAAGTCGAGGCATGCCGGCAAAGCCTGCCCGTGTTCGGACATCCGTCGCCACGCCCGGGGCCGCCGCAAGAAAGGCGGGACGCCGGGCGGCCGCGGCCCCCGCGGCGCCGCGTCGCAGCCCTCCGATGGTCAGCGATATCGGAGCGCTCACCGGCCATCTCGGCTATTTCATCCGCCGCCTGCAGATCTGGGTCTTCCAGGACTTCATCCGTACGCTGGCGGAGATCGAGATCAGCCCCGCGCAATTTTCCGTGCTGGCGGTGATCCACGCCAATGAAGGCCTGTCGCAGATCGAGCTCGGCAACACGCTCGGCATCGAGCGGGCACGTTTGGTGCGGCTGCTCAACCGGCTCGAGCGCCGCGGCCTGCTCGAGCGCCTGCCCTCGAGCGGCGACGGCCGCCGCCATGCCTTGCGGCTGACCTCGGCCGGGCAATCGACCTTCAAGCAGGCCCGGACGCTCGCCGAGCGCCACGAGGCCGGCCTGCTCGCCAAACTCGGCAATGAGCGCTATCGCGCACTGATGGGCGCGCTGCGGGATTAAGAGAACAGTTTCTCCACCGCGGCGGCGATGCGCAGCAATTGCCGGTCGTGACCGTTGCGCGCGAGCAGCATCAGGCCAACCGGCAGGTGGCCATCGCGCGGCAGCGGCAGCGACACACCGCACAGATCGAAGAAATTGCCGATGGTGGTGTTGCGGAGCAGCATGGCATTACGCTGCATGAAGGTCTTCGGCTCAACGATCTCGTCGAAGCGCGGCGCGACGATGGCGGTCGCCGGCAGCACCAGTACGTCGACATCGCGCAGGCGCTCGTCCATCGCCGCGACCAGCGCGTTGCGGCTGCGCACGGCGTTGACGTAATCATGCGCGGCGATGTCGGCGCCGCGCGACAGGCGACTGGCGACGATGGCATCGACCTCGGCGGCGCGCGTCTTCATGCGGCCGCTGTGCACCGAGTAGGCTTCGGCGACCAGGATGCTGGTGCGCGATTGCAACGCGATCATATCTTCGAACTGCGGCAGCTTCTCGTAAGTGAGATGTACGCCGGCCTTTTCCAAGCGATCGAGCGCCTCGGGGAAGCGGCGGCCGACAGTGTCATCGAGATTTTCCAGCGGCAGGCCCTGCGCCACGCCGAAGCGCAGGCCGGCGAGCGGCGCGGCATCGAGCGTCCATAGCTCCTCGCCGGCGAGCACCGAGTCGGCGGCGGCGCATTGCGTCACCGACTTTGCCAGCGGGCCGATCGAGTCGAGCGAATAAGACAGCGGAAACGCGCCTTCGGTCGAGACGCGCCGCTTCGACGGCTTGAAGCCGACGATGCCGCACAGCGACGCCGGGATGCGGACCGAACCGCCGGTATCGCTGCCGATACCGATCTCGCACATGCCGTCGGCGACCGCGACGCCTGCCCCGGACGACGAACCGCCCGGCACGCGGGTACGGTCGGCCGGATTGCCCGGCGTGCCGTAATGCGGATTGGCGCCAACGCCGGTGAAGGCGAACTCCGACATGTTGGTCTTGCCGACGACGACGGCGCCCGCCGCGCGCAGCCGTTGCACGATCACCGCGTCGCGCCCGGCCACATGCCCCTCGTCGGCGAGCACTTTCGAGCCGGCGCGCGTGACGTCGCCGGCGACGTCGAACAGATCCTTGACGGTGACGATCGCGCCGTCGAGCGGGCCGAGCAGCGTGCCGGTGCGGGCGCGGGCATCGCTCGCCTCGGCGGCGGCCTGCGCCGCGTCGCGATAGACGGTGAGCACCGCCCTGGCGCCCTCGCCTTGCGGATTGTCGATGCATTCGAGAGCGGCGGTGAGGCGCTCGCGCGCCGATTGTCGTGTCATGGAACCAACTTTCAGGAGCAACGTTATTCGACCGAACTTCAGGACAATCAAGTGTGGAGGCTAACGATGCGCAAGGCAATTCTTGCGGCGGCGACCTTGGCTGCGCTTGCAACCATGCCGGTTGGCGCAAGTGCGCAGAATGCTGTCGGTGGCGCCATCGTCGGCGCCGGCGCCGGCGCGGTCATTGGCGGCGCGGTGACGGGCCGTCCGGAAGGCGCAGCGGTCGGCGCGGTGATCGGCGGCACGACCGGGGCGGCGATCGGCGCCAATGCCGAGGAGCGGCGCTATCGTCATCGCACGCGCACCTGCTGGCGCGACGACTGGGGCCGCCGTCATTGCCGCTATCGCTACTGAGCGGTTGATTACGGGCTGTAGAAGAAAGCGAGGCGCCCTCACGGCGTCTCGCTTTTTCATGCGCGGGATTCACGCCGACAGACCGCCCTTCTCTTCAATGAACTTCACCACCGCCGCGACGTCCTTGCCCTCGCGCATATTGGTCATGACGAAGGGCCGCTTGCCACGCATCTTTTTCGCATCGCGTTCCATCACCTCGAGCGAAGCGCCGACATAGGGCGCCAGATCGATCTTGTTGATGACCAGGAGATCGGAGCGGGTGATGCCCGGACCGCCCTTAGACGGGATTTTGTCGCCGGCGGCGACGTCGATGACATAGATGGTGATATCGGCGAGTTCCGGCGAGAAGGTCGCGGCGAGATTGTCGCCGCCGGATTCGATCAGGATCAGATCGAGATCGGGAAACTTCGCGCGCATGTCGGCGACGGCGGCAAGATTGATCGAGGCATCCTCGCGGATCGCGGTGTGCGGACAGCCGCCAGTCTCGACGCCGGCGATGCGGTCGGCGGCCAGCGCGCCGGAACGCACCAGATATTCGGCGTCCCACTTGGTATAGATATCGTTGGTGATGGCGGCGATCTGATACTTGTCGCGCAGCGCCTTGCACAGCGCGTCCATCAGAGCCGTCTTGCCGGAGCCGACCGGGCCGCCGACACCGACCCGAAGCGGACCGTGCGGGCTCTTGGTGTTGCTCATCGTCTCTCGTGTCCCTTCAACTGCCGGCATCTCTTGTCTCCGTCATTTCAATGCCCGGTGCAAGACGCCGGTCACGCCGCCGCCTGCTCGCGGCGCGGCAGCGCAGGCCGGCCGCGGATCATGTCCGATAACTTCTCCGCCATCATGATGACGCCGGCATTGAGATGCGACGAGGTGATGTCCGGCATCGCCGAGGCATCGACCACGCGCAAATTCTCGACGCCGCGCACGCGCATCTCGCCATCGAGCACCGAGTTCGGCTGCGCGCCCATCGCGCAGGTGCAGGCCGGATGCTGGGTACTCTGCACCGTCTTCCTGATCCAAGCATCGAGCTCGGCATCGGTCTGCGCCGCCTCGCCCGGTCCGATCTCGGCGCCGCGATAAGGATCGAGCGGTGCCTGCGCGGCGATATCGCGGCCCTTGCGTACGCCGGCACGCAAGGTGTCGCGATCGTTCTGCGTCTGCAGAAATTTGAACCGGATGCGCACCGGATCGGCTGGATCGGCCGAGCGCAGCAGCACCCCACCACGGCTTTCCGGATGCAGGATGGTCGGGCGCAGCGCGAAGCCGTCGGCATAAGGCGGCTTCAGCAACGGAAACCACAGATGCGGAACGTCCGGCGTGTGGCGGAACATGTATTCGATATCCGGCGCCGCCAACTCCGTCCGCGTCTTGATGAAGGCGTGAAGCCCGCCCGGCACCGCGGTCGCCGGGCCCGAGCCCGACAGATAGGCCTGGATCAGACTGCGCACCATGCGGTCGGTCCGCATCAGCTCGCGGAACGGACTGCCGCCGCGCCGCGCCCAGTTCATGAACACGCCGGGATGATCCTGCAGCCCCTGCCCGACCGGCAGATCGGCAAGGGCGCGGATGCCGAATTCGGCGAGATGCGCCGAAGGTCCGATGCCAGACAGCATCAGAAGCTGCGGCGTGTTGATGGCGCCGCCGCACAGAATGACCTCGGATGAGGCGAGCGCCTGCCGCGTTTCACCGCGCATGCTGTATTCGACGCCACGCACATGCGTCCCTTCAACGATGATCCGGGTCGCCAGTGCATGGGTCTCAACGACGAGATTGCGACGATGGCGCGCCGGTTTGAGATAGGCGGTCGCAGTGGAGCAGCGATAGCCGTCGCGAATCGAATACTGGCCGCGGCCGAAGCCTTCGACTTCGCCATTGTTGTAATCCGCCATTATGGGATAGCCGGCGGCGGCGCCCGCGGCGATCCAGGCTTCGGTAAGCGGATCGTTGCTCTCGCCATAGCGCACGCCGACCGGACCGCTCGAGCCCCGCGCGTCCGATGGCGGGCCGCTCCAGCTTTCGGCGCGCTTGAAGTAAGGCTCGACGTCGTCATAGGCCCAGCCGCGCAAGCCCTTCTGCGCCCAGCCGTCGAAATCGGCGCGGTGGCCGCGCGTAAAGGTCATGACATTGATCGACGAGCAGCCGCCCAGCACCTTACCGCGCAACAGGTCGATACGGCGGCCGTCGAGATGCGGCTCCGGCTCCGAGCGATAGCCCCAGTCGTGCAGGCGCTTCTGGTGGATCCTGCCGAGACCGATCGGAATATGGATCAGCGGATCGCTGTCGCGGCCGCCGGCTTCGAGCAGCAGCACGCGGCAGGTCTCGTCTTCACTGAGACGGTTGGCGACGACACAACCGGCCGAGCCGGCGCCGACGATGACGAAATCGAACCCTGAAGTCTTTGACATGGGCGCTTTTACGAACGGAACAGGCGGGTGTACTGGGTCTCGTGCAGCGCCGACGCCAGATCGGCGCGGAAAGCCGACGAGCCGAGATCGTCGAGCGTCGCCCGGGCGGCGCGCTGCGCGGTGGCGATGATGGCGGGCTCGAGGGCGGCGAGCACATGCAGCCCTCGCGTCTGGCCGAGCGGGATGAGGCGAACGCCCGCCGACACCCAGTTCGCCGCCAGCGCATGCAGATAGGCCGGCAGCGCCTGCTCCAGCGCGATGCCGTGACCGGCGGCGGTAACGGCGACGGCCACCGGATAGGCGATCGGACCGGCCCAGACCGTCTTCAACTTGTCGAGCGCCGCGCAGGGCCAGGCGCGCGCGGCTTCGACGAAGGCATTGCCCTGCGCCGTTGTTTCCAGATGACGTTCCTTCGACGGCGCGAAGGCTGCGGCAAGTTCGGCGATATCGTGGAGTGTCTTCTCATCGTTGTTGATGACCGCGCCATGCGCATGCGCGAACAGAATGGCATCGCAGTAGCCGCCGCCATCGGCGAGCATCACTAAGAGCCAATCCTTGAGTGTCCCAGCGTCGGCGATGTCGCCGGTCTCCACGGCCCATTCGATGCCGCTGGAATAGGAGAAGGCGCCGACCGGGAATGCTGGCGACAGCCAAGCCATGAGGCGGAGGAGATGGTTCTCTCCTCCCCCCACTGTATCCTCCGTTGTCATGCTCCGCGAAGGCGGAGCATCCAGCACTTTCTTTGAAGGAAGAGCTGGATCCCCGCCTTCGCGGGAACGACGACGTTGAGGCCTGCGCACCACATCATCCATGCTCATGCCCATGGTGATGTCCATGCGGGCTGGCCGGCTCCGGATCGAACGCGGTCTCGACCGGGGTCAATTGCGCCCCCAAACCGCGCAGCATGTCCTCGAGCACATGATCGCGCCGGATGCGGACCTTGCCGCCAACGATCTGCACATCGGTATGGCGGTTGCCGAGATGCCAAGCCAGCCGCACGGTCTCGAACACGTTCGGCGCCGCGATTTCGATCAAAGGCTCCGGCGCGCCGGCAATCTCGACGATCGAGCCGTCGTCGAGCACCAGCCCATCGCCGTCGCGCAGCGCCACCGGCACGGGAAAGTCGACCAGCACCTGCGTGCCCTGCTCGCCCGTCAGTACGATGCGGCGGCGATGGCGATCGTCGGCATCGAGCACGACGCGGTCGCGCGCGGACTCGCGGTCGTAGTCGGTGACGATGGAGAGAACGCGGTACATGTTAAGTCGGTCGTCCCGGGCAAGCGAAGCGAGACCCGGAACCCATATCCCCTGTATTGGCGATACGGAAGGACCGGGGTTATGGGTCCCCGCCTTCGCGAGGACGACATTACCTCAAAACAGAAAATACCTCTGCGCCATCGGCAGGCTCTCCGCCGGCGGGCAGGTCAAAAGCTCGCCGTCCGCCCTCACCTCGTAGGTTTCCGGATCGACCTCGATGTTCGGCGTGGCGTCGTTGAGCATCATGCTCTTCTTGTTGATCTTGCGCGTGTTGTCGATGGCGACGAACTGCTTCTCGCAGCCGAGCTGCTTGCGCAGGCCCGAGCGCGCCGCCGCCTTGGAGACGAAGACCAGCGCCGAATTGGTGAGCGACTTGCCGTAGGCGCCGAACATCGGCCGGTAATGTACCGGCTGCGGCGTCGGGATCGAGGCGTTCGGATCGCCCATCGCGGCGGCGACAATGGTGCCGCCCTTGATGACGATGTCCGGCTTGACGCCGAAAAAGGCCGGCGACCAGACAACGAGATCAGCGAGCTTGCCCTTCTCGACCGAACCGATGTGCTTCGACATGCCGTGGGCGATAGCCGGGTTGATGGTGTATTTGGCGATGTAGCGGCGGGCGCGCAGATTGTCGTTGTCGCCCCTCTCGCCGGGCAGCGAACCGCGCTGCTTCTTCATTTTGTCCGCGGTCTGCCAGGTGCGGATGATGACTTCGCCGATGCGGCCCATGGCTTGGCTGTCCGACGACATCATCGACAGCGCGCCGATGTCGTGCAAGATGTCCTCCGCCGCGATGGTCTCCTTGCGGATGCGACTTTCTGCGAAAGCGAGATCCTCGGCGATCGACGGATCGAGATGGTGGCACACCATCAGCATGTCGAGATGCTCGTCGATGGTATTGCGCGTGAACGGCCGCGTCGGGTTGGTCGAGGACGGCAGCACGTTCTTCAGTCCGGCGACCTTGATGATGTCCGGCGCGTGACCGCCGCCGGCGCCTTCGGTGTGGAAGGCGTGAATGGTACGGCCCTTGAAGGCCTTCACAGTATCCTCGACGAAACCGGATTCATTGAGCGTGTCGGTGTGGATCATCACCTGCACGTCGTATTTGTCGGCGACGGTCAGACAGTTGTCGATGGCGGCGGGTGTGGTGCCCCAGTCCTCGTGCAGCTTCATGGCGCAGGCGCCGGCCTTGATCATCTCTTCCAGCGCCGCCGGGCGCGAAGCGTTGCCCTTCGCCGCGATGCCGAGATTGACCGGGAACGCATCGAAGGATTGCAGCATGCGGCCGATGTGCCACGGGCCGGGCGTGCAGGTGGTAGCGTAAGTGCCGTGCGACGGCCCGGTGCCGCCGCCGAGCAAGGTGGTGACACCCGAATACAGCGCGTCGTCGATCTGCTGCGGGCAGATGAAATGGATGTGCGAGTCGAATCCGCCGGCGGTGATAATCTTGCCTTCGCCCGCGATCACGTCGGTGCCGGGGCCAATCGGAATGGTGACGCCGGGCTGGATGTCGGGATTGCCGGCCTTGCCGATGGAATGAATGCGGCCGTCCTTGATGGCGATGTCGGCCTTGACGATGCCCCAGTGGTCGAGGATCAGCGCGTTGGTGATGACCGTGTCGACCGCGCCTTGTTTGTTCGTCATCTGCGACTGGCCCATGCCGTCGCGGATGACCTTGCCGCCGCCGAACTTCACCTCGTCGCCATAGACGGTGAAGTCCTTCTCGACCTCAATGATCAGATCGGTGTCGGCGAGCCGCACCTTGTCGCCGACGGTCGGGCCGAACATGTCGGCATAGGCGCGACGATTGATTTTTACAGCCATTGTTTAATCCCCAGAATTATCAACCGACGAATCGAGGCCCTTGCCATGCGTCGGGGTATCGATAGGCTTTCACCCAGGTCATCCCTCTTTGGCTTTGCCGGACAAGGATGGTCGCCATGGCCGGAGCGGGGCAACCTGTAGCGGACTTGGGACGTAGGCACGGCTTCACGGCAGTGTTTGTGGTCCAGGTTTGCCGGCACTGGCTCTCAGTAACTGGGTACCGGATGGCGCGCTCACGCGTGTAGCCCGGAAGCGGATCCGAGAGCTTGAGACGGGCGGACGACGGTCCGCCCGTTATGGCTTTTGGAGAGCTGCCGTGAGGCCGCGCCGCCGCAGCGCTCAATAGCTCCGGCCGTCCACCTTGTGCACCTTCAACGTATCCACCTCGATGCCATCGAGACACCGCGCGTTCACCGCAGCCATCTCGGCGCCGGTCTTCGGGTTGACGCCGCGCGCAAAGGACTGAATGCCGCAGGTCGCGCAGAACAGGTGATGGATGGCGTGCTTGTTGAACTGATACTCGGTCATGTCGCCCTCGCCCGAGATCAACTTGAACTCGTTCGCCGGCGCAAAGGACAGAAGCGAGCCGAGTCGGCCGCAGCGCGAACAGTTGCAGGCGATGACCGGTTGCTCGAGATCGAGCGCGACTTCGTAGCGGACCTTGCCGCACTGGCAGCCGCCCAGATAGGTCTGCTTCATCACATCCTCCCGGCAGTTCTGTTCTTATTATAAACATTTCGGCGCGCCTAAAGTTTCCCCATCACGTCGCCGCGGAAACCGTAGATCGTCCGCTTTCCGGCAAGCGCGACGAGATTGACTTCGCGCGTCTGCCCGGGCTCGAAACGCACGGCGGTGCCGGCGGCGATATCGAGGCGCATGCCGCGCGCCTTCTTGCGATCGAACTTCAAGGCCGGATTGGTTTCGAAGAAATGATAGTGCGAACCGACCTGGATCGGCCGGTCGCCGGAATTAGCGACGGTGAGCGTGACCGTCTTGCGTTTGGCGTTGAGCTCGATCTCGCCGTCCTTGATGAACATCTCGCCGGGGATCATCAGATGACTCCGCCAATCAGCCCCGCGCCGATCACGACGCAGACGACGCCGGCGATCCGCACCAGCGGTCGTAGCGAATTCCGCGCGGCGATAAGCGCGAAACCCATGCCGATCGCATGCAAAGCTGCGGTGGCGATGGCGAAGCCCGCCATGTATTCAAGGCCGCCGATGGTTTCGCCGGCTTCAACGCCGTGGGCGTGGCCGTGGAACAGCGCGAAGGCGCCAATGATCGCGGCACCGACTGCCACCGGCAGGTCGACCGCCAGCGCGACCAGAAGTCCGAGCGCCACGACCGAAGCGAGGATTGCCGGCTCGACGAAAGGCAGATCGATCTGCGCCATGCCGAGCGCGCCGCCGAGCAGCATCACGCCGACGAAAGCTGCCGGCCACGCCCACAAGGCCTTGCCACCCTTGAGCGCAGCCCACAGGCCAACGGCGATCATCACCGTGATGTGGTCAAGGCCGGACAGCGGATGCCCGATGCCGGCGGCGAAGGATTCGGTAGCGCCGTGGCCAACGTGAGCGAAGGCCGGCGCAATGCCGGCGACGAGAATGGCGGCGGTGGAAAGAAGACGCTTCATTGCTTTAGTCCTTTCAGCGAATCGGATCATGGACGGTGACCAGTTTGGTGCCGTCGGGGAAGGTCGCTTCGACCTGGATGTCGTGGATCATCTCGGCAATGCCGTCCATGCATTGCGCGCGGGTGATGACATGGGCGCCGTCGCGCATCAGCTCAGCCACCGTCCGGCCGTCGCGCGCGCCCTCCATGATGAAATCGGAAATCAGCGCGACCGCTTCCGGATGGTTGAGCTTGACGCCGCGCTCCAGCCGCTTGCGCGCGACCATCGCGGCGAGCGCGATGAACATTTTATCTTTTTCCCGGGGCGTCAGATTCATCGTCGTCCTCGAAGTTATTGTAGCCAGAGTCGCGGCACCGTCGTGCCGAGCGCAGCGAGCACGGCGATTACATCGCGCCGCAGCGCCGCGCCGTCCTTGGCGACGAGCCGCGCCACGGCGATGCCGTTCCAGGCCGAGATCCCGACTTCGCCGGCAAAAGTGTCGCCGAGCGCACGCACTTGTTCAAGCGCGGCGTCACCACCGGGCACAATCAACACTGTGGCCATGGCAATGCCGCCATTCGCCACCGGGCGCTGGCCAAGCTGCGCGGCGATGCCGCCATCCAGCCGCGCGGTGTCGGCGTAGACGAGTTTGCCGCCGAGGCGCACCCGCCAGCGATCAGTGAACGCGCCGTCGTTCAGCGCCTCACCCATCGCCGTTCGGCCAAACACAACGCCTTCAGCCAGGATCAAGGAGCCACCCTCCGCGACATCCACCTCGATGCGACGGGATAACATCACCCGGTCGAACAGGATGGTCTCCTGCGGCAGCCAGGTCAGCCGCCCGCCCGGTGCAACTTTTAGCCTTACATCCATTTCGGACGCCGGGCCGAGCGAACGGTAGACTTTCTCCGCCGCGGCCGTGCCCGCAACGAGGTGGGCGCCCTCGCCGACATCCATATCCACGGTAAAGCGATCGCCGCCGGTCATGCCGCCGCCGGTGTTGACGATCACGGCCTCGAGCGCGTCGCCCGTGACATTGGGAAAACGCACGCGCAGCGAGCCGTGCTCGTCGACGCGTGCGCGCCGCGTCACGCCGCCCTGCGCCGCGACCGACAGGCCAATATGGCCGGTGGCGCGGTTGGCGAGGAAGGTTTGGGATTGTGCGGTTAGGTTGAGCACTCCACCCTCTGACGTCATACCCCGCGCAAGCGGGGTATCCAGTAAACACGAATGCTGCGACGTTTACGAGACGATACGGCGCGAGCTAAATCGCCATCGCCCGATGCAGCGCATCCTCGTCGAGATTCGCCTTGTCGCTCTGATAGACGATCGAACCACGGTCCATGACGACGAGATGATCGCCAAGCTCCTGGGCGAAGTCGAGATACTGCTCAACCAGGATGATCGCCATGTCGCCGAGCGAGCGCAAATAGGAAATGGCGCGGCCGATATCCTTGATGATCGAGGGCTGGATACCTTCAGTCGGCTCGTCGAGCAGCAGAAGCCGCGGCCGCATGGTCAGCGCGCGGCCAATCGCGAGTTGCTGCTGCTGACCGCCAGACAGGTCGCCGCCGCGGCGCCCCAACATGCTCTTGAGCACCGGAAACAGCGTGAAGACATCGTCCGGCACCTTGCGGTCGGCGCGCTTGAGCGGCGCAAAGCCGGTTTCGAGGTTTTCCTGCACGGTCAGCAGGGGGAAGATCTCACGGCCCTGCGGCACATAGGCGATGCCGCCCCGGGCGCGCTCCACGGTCGAGAGCTTCGTGATGTCCCGGCCCTCGAACATGATCGAGCCGTTTTTCACCGGACGCTGGCCGACCAGCGCGCGCAACAGGCTGGACTTGCCGACGCCGTTGCGGCCGAGCACGCAGGTCACCTTGCCGGGCTCGGCCTTGAGCGACACGCCGCGCAGCGCCTGTGCCGCGCCGTAATAGAGGTCGATCTTGGAGACTTCGAGCATGGTTATCTCCCGAGATACACTTCGACCACGCGGTCATTCGCCGACACCTGATCGATCGAGCCTTCCGCCAGCACCGAGCCTTCATGCAGGCAGGTCACCTTGACGCCGAGCTCGCGCACAAACGCCATGTCATGCTCGACCACAACGACAGACTTGGTCCTGTTGATCTCGCGCAGCAGTTCTGCGGTCTGCATGGTTTCAACGTCGGTCATGCCGGCCACTGGCTCGTCGACCAGCAGAAGCTTCGGGTCCTGCGCCAGCAGCATGGCGATCTCCAGCCACTGTTTCTGGCCATGTGACAGCGAGCCGGCGACATGGTGGCGCAGATGCTTGAGGCGCACCGTCTCCAGCACCTCGTCGATACGCGCCTCCTGCTCCGGTGTCGATGTCCAGAACAAGGTCGCCTTGACACCGCGATCGTTCTTCAGCGCGAGCTGCAGATTGTCCTCGACCGTGTGCATCTCGAACACGGTCGGCTTCTGGAACTTGCGACCGATGCCGAGCGTGGCGATTTCGGTCTCGTCCAGAGTCGAGAGATCATACTTGCCCTGCTCGAAGAACACATCGCCAGTGTCGGGCCGCGTCTTGCCGGTGATGACATCCATCATCGTCGTCTTGCCGGCGCCGTTCGGGCCGATGATGGCGCGCATCTCGCCGGGCTCGATGACGAAGGACAACTCATTGAGGGCACGGAAGCCGTCGAACGACACACTGATGCCGTCGAGATAGAGCAGCGCGGAAGTCGTTTCTGAACTGTAGGTCGTGTCGGTCATGTGCCCTACTCCGCGGCGCTCGGCTGGGTCGATGGCGAACCGCGCGTCGGCAGCATGCCGTCCTCGGCCTCGGCCGAACGACGCGTGTCGCTCTTTTCCTTCACGCCGGCGCGCCAGTGCGTCCAGGTACCGACGATGCCGCGCGGCAGGAACAAGGTCGTGCCGATGAACAGGCCGCCGAGCACGAACAGCCAATATGGCGCGAGGAAACCGGTGGTGAAGAAGGTCTTGGTGTAGTTGACGACGAAGGCGCCCAGCACCGCGCCGATCAAAGTGCCGCGGCCGCCGACCGCGACCCAGATCACGGCCTCGATCGAGTTGGCGGGCGCGAATTCGCTCGGATTGATAATGCCGACCTGCGGCACATAGAGCGCGCCGGCAACGCCCGCCATGCAGGCCGACACCGTGAACACGAACAACTTGTAGCTCTCGACCCGATAGCCGATGAAGCGTGTGCGCGCCTCGGCGTCGCGGATCGCCACCAGCACCTTGCCGAACTTCGACGTGACGATGGCGCGGCAGATCAGGAAGCAGACGCCGAGCGCAAGGCAGGAGATGACGAGCAGCGCGTTGCGCGTCGTGTCGGCCTGGATGTTGAAGCCCAGGATATCCTTGAAGTCGGTCAGGCCGTTATTGCCACCGAAACCGAAATTGTTGCGGAAGAAGCCGAGCAGCAGCGCGTAGGTCAACGCCTGCGTGATGATCGACAGATAAACGCCGGTGACGCGCGAGCGGAAGGCGAACCAGCCGAACACGAAGGCCAGCAGGCCGGGCACGAACAGCACCATGAACATGGCGTAACCGAAGTTCTGGAAGCCGTACCAGAAGAACGGCAGCTCCTTCCAGTTCAGGAACACCATGAAGTCCGGCAGGATCGGATCGGCATAGACGCCGCGGGTGCCGATCTGGCGCATCAGATACATGCCCATGGCGTAGCCGCCGAGCGCGAAGAAGGCGCCATGTCCGAGCGACAGGATGCCGACATAGCCCCAGATCAGGTCGATCGAGAGCGCCAGCAGCCCGTAGCAGATGTACTTGCCGAGCAGCGCGACGAGATAGGTCGAGACGTGCAGACTCGACGTCGCCGGCACCAGCAGGTTCAGAACCGGAATGGCGATGGCGAAGGCGCCGAGCAGAACGAGGAACAGCGTCGAGCCGCGATCGAGCATGCGGATGAGCGGATGGGGCTTCATAGCTTTGCGCCCTCACATCGGCAGTCATTCCGGACGCCGAGCAAAGCGAGGCGATCCGGAAGCCAGACATTCGCGCGCCATTGCGCGTCGAAGACGCGCGTGAACGCGCTGATGGCGCGCGTCCCGGAATGACGGATAGAGGTGTGAAGGCGCATCATCATGCTTCGATCGCTCGGCCCTTGAGCGCGAACATGCCGCGCGGGCGCTTCTGGATGAACAGGATGATGAAGACGAGCACGGCGATCTTGCCGAGCACGGCGCCGGCGAAGGGCTCGAGGAACTTGTTGGCGATGCCGAGCGTCAGCGCGCCGACCAACGTGCCCCACAGATTGCCGACGCCGCCGAACACCACGACCATGAATGAGTCGATGATGTAGCCCTGCCCCAGGTTCGGCGACACGTTGTCGATCTGCGACAGCGCGACGCCGGCAATGCCGGCAATGCCGGAGCCGAGGCCGAAGGTCAGCGCGTCGATACGCGCGGTGCGAATGCCGACGGCGGCCGCCATCGAGCGGTTCTGCGTCACCGCACGCATTTCGAGACCGAGTCGGGTGAAGCGCAACATGCCGAGCAGCGCGACGAAGACGATGCCGGTAAACACGATGATCCAGAGCCGGTTATAAGTAATGAGGATGCCGCCGAGATCGAAGGCGCCCGACATCCAGGACGGGTTGCCGACTTCCTTGTTGGTCGGACCAAAAGCCGCGCGCACCGCCTGCTGCAGCACCAGCGAGATACCCCAGGTGGCCAGCAGCGTTTCCAGCGGCCGTCCGTAGAGGAAACGAATGACCGAGCGTTCGATCGCGATGCCGACGGCGCCGGCGACAATGAACGCAAGCGGCAGCGCGATGGCCAGTGAATAGTCGAACAGCCCCGGATAGCTGGTGCGGATGACCTCCTGCACCACGAAGGTGGTGTAGGCCCCGAGCATCACCATCTCGCCGTGGGCCATGTTGATGACACCCATGACGCCGAAGGTGATGGCAAGACCGATGGCCGCGAGCAGCAGGACCGAGCCGAGCGACAGGCCGTACCAGAGATTCTGCACCGTGGCCCAGAGCGTGAGGTTGCGCTCGATCTTCGCTTTGGCATCCGCGGCTGCGGTGATCACCTCGGGCGGCGCATCGGCCGGGATCATTTGCAGCAGCGCCATCGAATCCTGATCGCCGCGATCCCGGATCACGCCGATGGCGGCAATCTTGTCGGCAGTGGGCGCGGCGGCGGTAGCGATAATGATGGCGGCTTTCGCCTCCATCAGCGCCTTCTTCACGCCGGCGTTCTGTTCGGCCGCAAGCGCCTTCTCGAGCGCCGGCAGCGCGGCGCCATCGCGGGACTTGAACACCGATTGCGCGGCATCGTGGCGCTTGTTCGGGTCAGCCGCCATCAACGTAAGGCTGCCGAGCGCAGCATCCAGCAGATTACGCAGGCGGTTGTTGAGCCGGACATTGGACAGATCGGCCGGCGGGCTGCCTGCGAAAGGCTGGCCGGTCGCGGCGTCGAGCAACTTGCCGTCGGCCGTCTTGATCAGAACCTTCTTCTCGGCAGAGCTGAATTGGAGGCGCTGGTCCTTGAGCGCCTGCAACAATGGCGCAGCGAGCGCGCTGCCTGAACCGGCGACCTTGTCAACGCTGTCGGCCGTGTCGCTGAAGCTGTCCGCCGTGAAGCCCGGCAAGGCATCTTCATAAGGACCCGCCAGAGCATTGCTGGCGCTCGTGCCCACAGCAATCAGAACGGCAAACAGCAATAGAATTCCAATGCGATCAAATAACCCGCGCATGTTGATCACGACCCCCGGCATCTTAGGCAACAAGCGGGAGGCGGCGGTGAGGCCGCCTCCCTTGTCGATTCACGTCGTCAGGCGTGCAGGCTCACGAGCCCGAGCCGCCGCACTTCTTGGTGACGGTGTTGTAGTTGCCGCACTTGAGGGTGACCCAGTCGGCCTCGAGGTCCTTCGAGCCCGGCAGGAAGTCCGTCCAGGCATCGCCCGGGACCAGACCCTTGGTCTGCCACACCACGTCGAGCTGGCCGTCGCCGCGGATTTCACCGACGAGCACCGGCTTGGTGATGTGGTGGTTCGGCAGCATCTTCGACACGCCGCCGGTCAGGTTCGGCGCTTCGATGCCCGGGAGAGTATCGATGACCTTGTCGGCATTGACGGTGCCGGCTTTCTCGACCGCCTTCACCCACATATTGAAGCCGATCACGGTGGCTTCCATCGGATCGTTGGTCACGCGCTTCGGGTTCTTGGTGAAAGCCTGCCAGTCCTTGATGAACTTGGCGTTGGCCGGATCCTTGACCGACTGGAAGTAGTTCCAGGCGGCGAGATGACCGACCAGCGGCTTGGTGTCGAGACCGGCGAGCTCTTCTTCGCCGACCGAGAACGCCACGACCGGAATATCGGTCGCCTTGATGCCCTGGTTACCCAGTTCCTTGTAGAACGGCACGTTGGCGTCGCCGTTGATGGTCGAGACAACCGCCGTCTTCTTGCCGGCCGAACCGAACTTCTTGATGTCGGACACGATAGTCTGCCAGTCGGCGTGCCCGAACGGCGTGTAGTTGACCATGATGTCGGCGTCAGCAACGCCCTTCGACTTCAGATAGGCCTCGAGGATCTTGTTGGTGGTGCGCGGATAGACGTAGTCGGTGCCCGCCAGCACCCAGCGCTTCACGTCGCCGCCGTCCTTCGACATCAGATAGTCGACGGCCGGGATGGCCTGCTGGTTCGGCGCGGCGCCGGTGTAGAACACGTTGCGCTCGGATTCCTCGCCTTCGTACTGCACCGGGTAGAACAGGATCGAGTTCAGTTCCTTGAACACCGGCAGCACGGACTTGCGGGACACCGAGGTCCAGCAGCCGAACACCACGGACACCTTGTCCTTGGCGATCAGCTCGCGGGCCTTTTCGGCGAACAGCGGCCAGTTCGAGGCCGGGTCGACGACGACGGCTTCGAGCTTCTTGCCGAGCACGCCGCCCTTCTTGTTCTGCTCATCGATCATGAACAGAACGGTATCCTTCAGCGTCGTCTCGGAGATGGCCATGGTGCCCGAGAGCGAGTGCAGAACGCCGACCTTGATCGTGTCCTGAGCGGAGGCCGACGAGATCGCTCCCGCGGTCATGGCAAGGCCCGCGGCGGCGGCAAGCCACTTGCGGGCAGTCGGCCGCGTGGCGGCCGGATGCACTGAGTTATTCATTCTTTGAGATCCCCTGCGTTTGACGCGCGCGTCATCGCGACTCTTCGCGCCGCAACAAGATCGCAAGCTCTGTGCCAAGCCGTCACAAACGGCCTAAGGCATTGGACGAAAGAGGATAAAGTACCGGAGGCCGCGGCTGCCTAGTTTTCGATCAATGGCGCCTGATCAAATAATGGGCAATGATGTCGCTTTAAGCGCCATGGCGCTGCGCGCAGCGCGAACGCTGCACCGTCCCGCAGCATTTGTACGCAAATAAAGCAAAATGATCCGCGAAAGTCGTCGCGGGTTCGAGAGGTATTTTGCGGCGAATGCGCATCAAAAATCCTGAACGCCGCCATCGAATGCTTATGGCTAATTCGACGTAACCATTACGGGTGCCTGTTCGGGAACTATCGCGCAGGTTAGAAAAATTGCGCCCAGTCACCAACGGAGCTTGCAATGAAACTTCTCAAGGCCTTCCTCGCCAACGAATCCGGTGCCACCGCCATCGAATACGGCCTGATCGCCGCGGGTATCTCGGTCGCGATCATCGTGACGGTGAACACTCTCGGCACCAAGCTGAACACCACCTTCGACAGCGTTTCGACTCAGCTCAAGTAAACTACCGTTATCCTTCCAGAAGACGCGAGAAGCCGCCCTGCAGGGCGGCTTCTTTGCGTTTGGCGAGCGCGGCCCTCGCGCCCGCCGACGCTAAACCAGTCCCGGCCCGCGGCGGAATTTCAGCGCCGTGACAATCCCGAGCATGACGGCAATCAAGAGCGCAGCTCCCTGCGCGATGATGAAATGGAAGTCCGTGGGCGGTGCGAAGGGTGGACCTGCGAAAGGCGGCGTCAGCGTCGCAGTCGGATTGATGAGCGTCAGCTTCTGGAAGCTCTGCACGATCAGCACGAAGATATTGAGATAGAGCGAGACCGTCGCCGACACGGCGTAGATCCAGCGCCAGCGGCCATAGAGCTGCTTGCCGTACAGCGCGATCAGGCCCAGCACGAAGAAGATGGTGGCGACGATGCCGGTCGCCGCCGCCGGCGTCAGGACCTTTGCCTGGGTCGGCGACAGGAAAAACATGAAGCCCGTGACGGTGGTGAGAACCGTCATGGTCCAGAACAAGGACGTCAGTTTCGGCAGCCGGTGCGACCCGATCAAGCCGAACACGACAACGAGACCGCTGGCGATAGCGATCAAGGAAATACCGACATGGATGATGGTGAAGACCGGTACCGACAGACCGATGATCATGGCATTGCCCCCTACAGACGATACGCCATAATACCTCGATACCGGATTGCTGCCCATGAGCCAGCGATGACTGCCCTGCTCATAAACAAGGCATCCACCCCGGAGCCTATCGTCCGGTCGGGCCGAACCGTTCGGTCTTGATCAGCTTCGGGCTATGACCGAGGTCGCGCAGCGAACGCGCCACGCTTTCAACCAGTGGAGTCGGCCCGCAGACGAAAATGCGTGGCATCCGGTCCGGAGCAAACCCGGTCTCGCTGAGCATAGCGGCGTCAATACGGCGCGTTTGCCCCGCCCAGCCGGCCGGCGCCCCACGGGTCAGCGTATGGACGACCACCGGCCCGCCTGCATCCCGCGCCAGGTTCTCCAGTTCGGCCCGGTAAATAATGTCCTCGTAGCTCCGCGAAGAGAACAGCAGCGTCGCCGGCTGCGTCGCCTTTTTCGACGCGCGTTCGCGCAGAATCGCCATGAGCGGCACTACACCAGAGCCGCCGGCCACGAGAAACAGCGGCCCCGCCAGATCGGACGTCCAGACGAAATAGCCGCCGATCGGCCCGCGCAGTTCGAACCTGTCTCCGATCCTCACCTCCCCGGCGAGATAGGACGACACTTCGCCATCAGGCAGCATCTCGACCGTCAGCATGATGGTGTTCTCGGCCGGCGCCGAGGCGATCGAATAGCTGCGCTGCGCCTGATAGCCGTCGGGTGCGGTCAGCCGCACATCGACATGCTGGCCGGCGCGGTGGCCGGACCAGCCCGGCACCTCGAGCACCAGGCTGCGCACGCGCGGCGTTTCGTCGATGACCTCGCGCACAGTGGCGGCGAGCCATTGTTTCTTCGACGCAACCGCTGCGGCCCCCTCAGTCACCGTCATAACGCTGCTCGCGCCACGGATCGCCATAGATGTGATAGCCGTTCTCTTCCCAGAAGCCGGGAATTTCCGGATCGACGAATTGCAGTTTCTGCACCCACTTGGCGCTCTTCCAGAAATAGAGATGCGGGACCAGGAGTCGCGCCGGTCCGCCATGCTCGGGATCGAGCGCCTCGCCACCGAACTCGAAGGCGATCATCGCCTTGCCGTCGAGCAGGTCCTCGGCCGGGAGGTTGGTCGTATAACCACCGTCGCAATGCGCGAGCACATAAGGCTGCGGCGGTTCTGTGAGACCGGCGGCTTCCAGCAGCGTATCGATCGACACCCCCTTCCAATGGGTATCGAGCTTCGACCAGGTCGTGACACAGTGGATATCGACAGTGAGATCGGTTTGCGGCAAGGCCAGGAACTGCTGCCACGTCCATTCGGCCAGCGGTGATTCTCCATCGTCGAGCGACAGCCGCCAATTCGCCAGATCGGCCGGTGGCGTCGGTCCCGCGGACAACACGGGAAAATCCTCGACCAGATGTTGCCCCGGCGGAATGCGGGCATCACGCGCGCCGCTGCCGCGCCCGCGAAATCCACGTGAGATGGGAACATCGGCCATGATCGTCCTCCATTGCCGGCCCGGCGCCCAACTTTCGCCCGTCGCCGCACCCAAGACAATGTGTACGATGGTATCTGCGTTTGCATGACAGAGGTGCGCCGTGACCGAACCGGTCTTTGAATTCGGCAAGAGCGGGCTGCCACCGGCCGGCGAGGACGGACGGCTTGACGCGCCGGCGTTCCATCGCAATGTCGAACCGATCTGGTCGGCGATCGGCGGTCTTCTCTCCGGCAAGACCGGGGCGGTGCTCGAGATCGGCAGCGGCACCGGCCAGCACATCGTGACCTACGCGGCACGCCTGGCCGACCTGACCTTCTGGCCGAGCGACATCATGGCGTCGCACCGCGCCTCGATCGACGCCTGGCGCCGCGCCGTGAACCTGCCGAACCTGCAACCGCCGCTAAGCATCGACCTGATGCAACCGGATTGGCGATGGGAGCATGGCGCGCTCACCGCCATCCTGTGCTTCAACGTCATTCACATCGCGCCGTGGGTTGTCGCGCAGAACCTGATGCTCGGCGCCAGCCGGCATCTCGAACCCGGCGGCCATCTCCTCATGTATGGGCCCTACAAGCGGGACGGCGCCCACACTGCACCGAGCAACGAAGCCTTCGATGCCGCGTTGCGCGGGCGTAATCCCGCCTGGGGCGTGCGCGACCTCGAGGCCGTCGCCGAACTTGCAGTTGCCAGCGGTTTGACGTTGGTCAAAACCATCGAGATGCCGGCCAATAATCTGGTGCTGGCGTTCGAACGCCGCTAGAGCTTTCTGCTATGACACGTTTTCTTCACGCGAACCGGTTTCCACTTCGCTCGAAAACGCTTTAGAAGACCGCGACAATAAAGGGAGACGCTCCGTGGCCGACAACCAGTATCCGCCTGAACCGATCATGGACATCGCCCATCTCGGTCATCTCGAACTGCTGACACCGGTGTTCGACAAGAGCGTGCGCTTCTTCACCGAGATCTTTGGCCTGACCATTGCCGGCGAGAAAGGCGACAGCGTTTACCTGCGCGCCTATGACGACTACGAGCGCTATTCGCTCAAGCTCACCGCCGCCAAGACCAACGGCATGAAGCATGTCGCCTACCGCACCCGCTCGCCGCAGGCGCTGGAGCGCCGCGCCGCGGCGCTGAAAGGCACGCCGTTCGAGATCGGCTGGACCGACGGCGACCTCGGCCATGGCAAGACCTTCGTCTGCAAGGATCCGGACGGCCACGTCATCGAACTCTATTACGACACCGAATGGTACCAGGCGCCGCCCGAACTGAAGCCGTCGCTGAAGAACCAGCCGCAGCGCTTTCCCGGCCGGGGCATCAACCCGCGCCGGCTCGACCACTGGAACGGGCTCGCCGTCAATATTTCGGAGTGCCGCGAGTTCTTTGAGAAGTATCTTGGCTTCCGCCTTACCGAGCGCATCGTGCTCAATGACGGCCGCGAGGCCGGCATCTGGCTGACCGCCACGAACAAGTCCTACGACTTCGCCTATACCCGCGACCTGACCGGCGTGCCGGGTCGTTTCCATCACATCACCTACGCGATGAATTCGCGCGAGGAGATCCTGCTCGCCGCCGATGTGTTCCTCGAGAACGGCGTGTTCATCGAGACAGGCCCGCACAAGCACGCGGTGCAACAGACCTTCTTCCTCTATGTCTATGAGCCGGGCGGCAACCGCGTCGAGGTCGCCAATGCCGGCGCGCGGCTTATCCTCGCCCCCGACTGGAAGCCGATCACCTGGACCGAAGACGAGCGGAAGAAGGGCCAGGCCTGGGGGTTGAAGACCATC
>Ga0180223_1001015_pt1 | contig 25007 bp, 24 predicted proteins | sample eDN5th30CKraftOP_FD_151337 | JGI IMG/M metagenome (GOLD analysis project Ga0180223, IMG submission 151337) | Enriched Organic Plus compost microbial communities from Emeryville, California, USA - eDNA 5th pass 30_C Kraft OP (version 2) (version 2) ... | reverse complement strand
GGCGCTGGTGTTCATCGAGCGCGCGCCGCGCCTCATCCGCCCGGTGAATTACCCGAAGGGCGCGCCCGGCCGCGGCGCGGCGCTGGTCGAGGCCAAGAACGGCAAGCGCGCGCTGGTGATCAACGTGATGGGCCGCATCTTCATGGACCCGCTCGATGACCCCTTCGCCGCGGTCGAGCGCGAAATCGCCGCCTGTCCGCTGCGCGAAGCGGCCGACGCCATCGTCGTCGATATTCACTGTGAGGCCTCGAGCGAGAAGCAGGCCATGGGCTATTTCTGCGACGGCCGCGTCTCTCTCGTCGTCGGCACGCATACCCATGTGCCGACCGCCGATCACCGCATCATGTCGGGTGGCACTGCCTTCATGACCGATGCCGGCATGACCGGCGACTATGACAGCGTCATCGGCATGGTGAAGGACGAGCCGCTGTCGCGCTTCCTGCGCAAAATTCCTGGCTCCAAGTTCGAGGCCGCCGGCGGCCCGGCGACCTTGTCCGGCATTGCGGTCGAGCTCGACGACAAGACCGGGCTCGCGGTGAGCGTGTCGGCGGTGCGCATCGGCGCCATGCTCGAGCAAGCTGCGCCGCAGTGGGGTTAACCTTTCGTTAACCACGTTGATGTCCTCTCGGACACCATGGCGCTTCACGTCAACGCAAATCTCGCGCTCAGGCTTGTGCATGACGAGGCGCGCCGGGCGGACGCGCGTTCGTGGCCCGATCCGCGCGCGCAACTCGCCGCGCAATTCATCCCCGCCGGCGCCCGCATTCTCGATATCGGCCACGGCGGCGGCGAGACCCTGCGCGATATGGTCCCGTTCGGCTGCGCCTACGAGGCGGTCGATCATCTGACGCACGGCAAGGGGTCGCTGATCCACAGTCTCACTGGCGCGGAGTTTCCAACCAAAGCGGCGACCGAAAGCGACATCATTGTCATGCTCGGCCAGCTCGAGCAGGCGACCGACCTCGACGGCCTCTTCACGCATCTGCGCTTCTGCAAGCAGGATGTGATTGTTACTTATTGCCCGACCGACTTGTTAAGCGGCGCGGCGCGCGAGAAGCGCGGGTTTGCCAACCATATGGGCTGTGCCGAACTGACCCGGCTGTTCGACCGCTACGGCTTCCGCATCGAATGCACCGCGCCGGTCGGTGACACCGAAATAATGTTCCGCCTGACCCCGACGGGCCGCGTCGCGCCGGTCGCGGCCTATGACGTGGCGGTGATCTCGGAAAGCGATGCCGCCAATTTCGGCGACCGCCTCGGCGTGCAGATGGTCAACGGCCTGCTGCCGGGCGAGGCGCGCATCCACCACATGACCTTTGCTGGTTTGCGCGAGAGCCTCGCGACCGCGCGCGAGACTTACGATCTCGTCATCGTCGGCGTTGGCAATGCCATGTTCCAGCCGCTGATCGGCGACGATATCCTGCGCATCCTGGCGCGCGCCAGATCGGCCATCGGCATCTTCGGCACGGCCTATCGTGAGCTCATGCCGCGGCCGATGATCGAGCGCGTCATTGATCGCCTCGATGTCTGGTACGCGCCCTATGCCGACGACGTGATGCTCTACGGCCGCGGCCGCTCCAACGCCGTGCATCTCGGCGACTGGACCATTGGCCAGTTTCCGCTGACGCAGTCCACGCTCGACGAGCCGCTGCAGATCGGCGCCAATATCGGCGCCGAGATTCCGCTCGACCGCACCATCGAAATGATCCAGCGCCACCGGAAAGTTTATTCGGCGCGGTTGCACCCGTTGCTTTGCGCCCTGACCTCGGCCGAATACGTGGCCTATGCCGAAGAGGCCTCTGGCCGCATGCCGGGCATCGTCTCAGGCAAGTTCCGCTCAATGCTGGTCGATGTGTTCGGCCGCAGCTATCCCGAGCGAGAGTTCTTCATGGTCGATGGCGACGCGGTCGCCCGCTACAAGGCCCGCGTCCACGCCAATGTCGGCGACATGCGGACCCGGGTCGCCGCCATGCTGCGCAACGTGGCGGTGGCGGGTTAGCCGTCATTCCGGGACGGTGCGAAGCACCGGACCCGGAATGACAGGTTGAGAGTTTATTTTCCCTGCTGCCCGGACTATATAGCCGGCACCCATTCCACCTTCAGAACGCGCGATCAAGAGCCATGGCTGGTCATTCCCAATTCAAGAACATCATGCACCGCAAGGGGAAGCAGGACAAAGTCCGCTCCAAGGTGTTCGGCAAGCTGGCGCGTGAAATCACGGTGGCGGCCAAGCTCGGCCTGCCGGACCCGGCTTTCAACCCGCGGCTGCGTCTCGCCATCCTCGCCGCCCGCGCCGAGAACATGCCGAAGGACAACATCGAGCGCGCCATCAAGAAGGCGTCCGGCTCCGAGCAGGAGAACTACGAAGAGATTCGCTACGAGGGCTATGCCCCCGGCGGCGTCGCGGTCATCGTCGAGACGCTGACCGACAACACCAACCGTACCGCCGGTGACGTGCGCTCGATCTTCACCAAGGCCGGCGGCAACCTCGCTACCACCGGCGCGGTGTCCTTCATGTTCGATCATGTCGGGGTCGTCGAGTACGACGCTGACAAGGCCTCGGCCGATGCCATGCTGGAAGCGGCCATCGAGGCCGGTGCGGAGGATGTGATCTCCGACGAGAGCGGCCACCAGATCGTCACCCAGCTCGAGACGCTCAACGAAGTGACCAAGGCGCTGGAGGCCAAGTTCGGCGAGCCGCGCAAGTCGGGCATGGTGTGGAAGCCGCAGAACACCGTGTCGGTCGACGACGAGGCCGGCGAGAAGATCGTCAAGCTGGTCGAGGCGCTGGAAGAAAGCGACGACGTGCAGAACGTCTACGCCAACTTCGAACTGTCCGACGCGCTGATGCAGAAGATGAGCGCGTGATCAGCGCAGCCCGTCAAACAGCGGCAGGCTGACCAGTCCCGAGAACGCGATGATGATGTAGGCGACACGCCGATAGAGCGTGTCGCTGGTGCCGCGGAACCAGCGCGCGCCGACCGTCATCGCGATGACGAAGGGCACGCCGAGCACGAAGGCCAGCGCCAGCACCTCGGCGCCGAACAGGCCGGAGAAGGTATAGGCGAGGATCGCCAGCATTCCCTGAATGGCGAACAGCACCATGATGTTGGCGCGCACCGTGGTCGCGCTGTTCGGGCCGCCGAGCCAGAACACCAGCAGTGCCGGCGCGGCGATCTGCACCGCGCCGGAACCGAAGCCGGCGAAGGCCCCGACGCCGAGCGAGGCCGCCAGCGACGGCCGGCCGTGATAGCGCCAGCCGGTGATCAGCACGATGAGGGCGAACAGCACCAGCACGGCGATGAACCAGCGCAGAACCAGGACATCGACATAGAGCAGGGTCGCGACGCCAACCGGCAGCGCCAGCGCCCCCGCGATCGCCACCGGCAGCACCTCGCGGCGCGTCGAATGCGGCCAGCACTGGATGGCGAAGGGCACGCTGCAGATGGTGTCGAATAGCAGCAGGGTCGGCGCCGCGATATGCGGGCCATACACGGCCGAGATCAGCGGGATGTAAATGAGCGCCGAGCCGAAGCCGGTGAAACCGCGCACCAGCCCGGCGGCGATAGAAATGGCCAGCGCGACGGGAAAGCGCGGGTCGGCAACGACCGACGCGAATATTTCTGTCATTTGAATCAGCCCCGGCAGGGCCGCCCTTCTACCAGTCGACCCCCGGCGGGGCTACCGGCTTCTGGCCCGCCGACGTCTCCTTCTGGCTCGCGAGGCGTGCGGGGGCTATCAACGGGGCATGGCCCGCCAACCGATTCGCATCCTCGGCATCGATCCCGGCCTCCGCCGCACCGGTTGGGGGCTGATCGAAAGCGACGGCAACCGCCTGATCCACGTCGCTTGCGGCTCGGTGGAAACCTCGGAGCGGGCCGAGCTCGGCACCCGCCTGGTGGCGATTCATGACGGCCTCATGGCCGTGATCGAGCGCTATGCGCCGCAGGAAGCGGCGGTGGAGGCGACTTTCGTCAACACCAACGCGGCGTCGACGCTGAAGCTCGGCCAGGCCCGCGGCATCGCCATGCTGGTGCCGTCGCGCGCGGGCCTCAGTGTGTCGGAATATGCGCCGAACCTGATCAAGAAGACTGTGGTCGGCGCCGGCCATGCCGAGAAGGCGCAAATCCGGCTGATGATCGGCGTGCTGCTGCCGAAGGCGGCGCCGCAGAGCGAGGATGCCGCTGACGCGCTCGCCATCGCCATCTGCCATGCGCATCACCGCGCGAGTATTGCGCTGAAGATGAAGGTGGCAGCGCGATGAAGGGCAATTTTCACTCTGTCATTCCGGGGCGCGGCCTTCAGGCCGCCAGCCCGGAATCCATATCCCCAATACTGCGGTGTATGGATTCCGGGTTCGCGCTGCGCGCGCCCCGGAATGACGGGAGTCTTTTATGATCGGCAAGCTCAAAGGCATCATCGACTCCTACGGCGAGGACTACGTCATCCTCGATGTGGGCGGCGTCGGCTATCAGGTGCATTGCGCCGCGCGCACGCTGACCGCGCTGCCGGCGCCAGGCGAAGCCGCGACACTCTCTATTGAAACCTATGTGCGCGAGGACCAGATCAAGCTCTTCGGCTTCCTGACCGATGCCGAGCGCGAATGGTTCCGACTCCTGCAAACGGTGCAGGGCGTCGGCGCCAAGGTGGCGCTGTCAGTGCTGTCGACGCTGAAGGTCAACGAACTCGCCAACGCCATCGCCATGCGCGACAAGGCTTCGGTGGCGCGCACGCCGGGCGTCGGCAACAAGGTGGCCGAACGCATCGTGTCGGAACTGAAGGACAAGGTGCCGGCTTTCGCCGATGTCGATTTCGGCGCGGCACAGATGGCCGGCGCGGTCGATGAGCGGCGCGCGCCGAAACCGGTGCTCGATGCGGTGTCGGCCTTGGTCAATCTCGGCTACGGCCAGCCGCAGGCGGCGACCGCAATCGCCGCGGCGTCGCGCGCGCTGGGCGAGGGCGCCGATACGGCGGCACTGATCCGGCAGGGGCTTAAAGAGCTGGCAAAGTGATAGACTGACCGCATGAAACTGACCGCAAAAGACAAGGAACTGATCGAGGCCGCGACGAAGGCCATCAAGTCGCGCTATCGCAACGACTGGCAGGAAGTCGGCGCGGCTTTGCGCACGCGCGACGGCCGGCTTGTCGTCGGCGTCAATCTCGATGCCTATGTCGGGCGCGGCGCGGTCTGCGCCGAGGCGGTGGCGATCGGAACGGCGCTGACCGACAAGGGCGATCAGGGCATCGACACTATCGTCGCGGTGCGCCACCCCAAGCCGGGTGAGAAGGGCGACATCGCCGTGGTGTCGCCGTGCGGGGCCTGCCGCGAACTCATTCACGACTACGATGCCAAGGCGCGCGTCATTGTGCCGAACGGTACGAAGGGACCCGAGGTCGTCAGCATCGGCGAGTTGCTGCCGAACAAATATCGCCGGGGGCTGTCGTGACGGGCATTTCCCTGCCACGAAAAGGCAGGTAGCGAGGTTGATGACCGATGAACGCGGATGGATTTGAGATCAAAAAAAGCGGCTATCATCCTCAGGCCGGGCAGGCATTTTCTTATCAAGATGGCATTCGTACAGTTTGGTTCTATACCGATTTGGTAGAAGTGGATGCTGGGTACGACGTTGTGATTACGGATGCTTCGTCTGCGCGATTCAATGGTGGCCCACCTCAACTGACGGATGATGAGTGGCGCGTTATTGAAGGCAATGTCAGGCGATACTTTAGATCAGTCGATTATTTTGATCGTTCGGGACTGAGATCGGAAGTGGCTCGTGATGTAAAATTTTCTTGGCGGCTCGATAGGCGATGAGAAGTAAAACAGGATGACCACCGCGCCCAAACGCCTCGTCTCCGCCGACAAGCGCGACGACGATGTCGATGCATCGCTCCGGCCGCAGAAGCTGGCCGAGTTTGTCGGCCAGGAGAAGGCGCGCGCCAATCTCTCAGTGTTCATCGAAGCCGCCAAGGCGCGCGGCGAGGCGCTCGATCATGTGCTGTTTGTCGGCCCGCCTGGCCTCGGCAAGACCACCTTGGCGCAGATCGTGGCCCGCGAGATGGGCGTCAATTTCCGCTCCACCTCCGGCCCGGTGATCGCGAAGGCCGGTGACCTTGCCGCGCTGCTTACCAATCTCGAGCCGCGCGACGTGCTGTTCATCGACGAGATCCATCGGCTCAATCCGCATGTCGAGGAAATTCTTTATCCGGCAATGGAGGACTTTCAGCTCGATCTCATCATCGGCGAAGGTCCGGCGGCGCGCTCGGTGAAGATCGATCTCGCGCCATTTACTCTGGTCGGCGCGACGACACGCGCCGGCCTGCTCACCAATCCGCTGCGGGACCGTTTCGGCATTCCCATTCGCCTGAACTTCTACACCGAGGCCGAGCTCGAACTCATCGTCGCCCGCGGCGCCCGCGTGCTCGGCCTGCCGATGACGCCGGAAGGCGCCAACGAAATCGCCAAGCGCTCGCGCGGCACGCCGCGCATCGCGGGGCGTCTCCTGCGCCGCGTGCGCGATTTCGCGCATGTCGATGGCGACAAGGCCGTCGATCGCGCGATTGCCGACAAGGCTTTGTCAGCGCTCGAAGTGGATGACAGCGGCCTTGATGCCATGGACCGTCGTTATCTGAAAATGATCGCCGAGAACTATGCCGGCGGCCCGGTCGGGATCGAGACCATCGCCGCGGCCTTGTCGGAGCCGCGCGACGCCATCGAGGACATCATCGAGCCTTATCTGATCCAGAAGGGCTTCATCCAGCGCACGCCGCGCGGCCGCCTGCTCACCGGCGCTGCGTTCAGGCATCTCGGCCTCAATGAGCCGAAGCGCGATCCGTCGCAGTTCGGGTTGTTTGCCGCCGAGGATGATGAGTAACGGGATCGCATGATGAGCTCCATCGACGGCACCGTCACCGACGGCCTGCATCACCAACAGATCCGCGTCTACTACGAGGACACGGATTTTTCCGGCGTTGTCTATCACGCCAGCTATTTGCGTTTCATGGAGCGCGGGCGCACCAACTACCTGCGCCTGCTCGGGGCCGATCACCGTGCGCTGTTCGAGGAAACCGAAAAGGAAGCGCCGGGCTTCGCTTTCGTCGTGCGGCAGATGAAGATCGACTTCAAGCGTCCGGCGAAGATGGACGACCTGCTCGATCTCTATACGCGGCCGAAGGAGGTCAAGGGTGCCTCGATCACGCTGCATCAGCAGGTCAAGCGCGGCGATGAATTGCTGGTCGAGGCCGATGTGCAGGTCGCCTTCGTCTCCGGTGGGCGGGCGAAGCCCATTCCGAAGCCTTTACGCATCGCCATGAAGGCGGACCAGGAGGCGGGTGGAGCCCCATAGAGGCGACGGCTTGACAAATCTCTGTACCGATCGGTACAGGCGAAGGCGCCGGTGTTCCTCACGGAGTCCTCGCCATGTCGCGTCCGCCTTTTCCGCCGTTCACACTCGAGACTGCCCGCCAGAAAGTGCGCATGGCGGAGGATGCCTGGAACAGCCGCGATCCGGTTCGCGTGTCGCTCGCCTATACGGAGAACTCGACCTGGCGTAACCGCGGCGAGTTTTTCACCGGGCGCGCCGCTATCGTCGATTTCCTCACGCGCAAATGGGTGAAGGAAAACGACTATCGACTGGTCAAGGATCTGTGGGCCTTCGACGGTAACCGCATCGCCGTACGCTTCCAGTACGAATGGCGCGACGACAAGGGCGTGTGGCACCGCTCCTACGGCAACGAACAGTGGGAGTTCGACGGGCAGGGCCTGATGCAGCGTCGCGAAGCCAGCATCAATGACATCGAAATCGCCGAGAGCGAGCGCCGTTTTCTCTGGCCGGCGCCGGGCTCGCGTCCGGCCGACGTGCCGGGGCTGTCGGGAGAGCCGTTCTGAAACGATCGAAGCAGATCGCTGCCATTTCCCCCCGCGCCGCGCTGCTGCCGAAGCTCGGCGAGGTGTTCCGCACCTATGGCTATGAAGGCGCGAGCCTGACGCTGATCACGGCGGCAACGGGCCTAGGCAAAGGCAGCCTTTATCATTTGTTCCCCGGCGGCAAGGCACAGATGGCCAAAGACGTGCTGGCCGAGATTGACGGTTGGTTTGAGCGCGAAGTGTTTGCTCCCTTGCGGGACAGCGATGCTCAGGTCGGCATCGTCCACATGTTCAGGGCAGTCGACGATTACTTCCACTCCGGCCGGCGCGTCTGCCTCGTCGGTGTCTTTGCGCTCGGCGCGGCGCGCGATGAATTCGCCGATGCGGTGCACGGTTATTTTGAGCGCTGGCACGAGGCCCTCGCCTCCGCCCTGTTCCGCGCCGGTTTCGAGCGAGGAGAGGCTGCCGCCCTATCGGAGGACATCCTCGCCGGCATTCAGGGCGCGCTGGTGCTGGCGCGCGCCGCCGATGATCCGAAGATTTTCTCGCGCGCGCTCAAGCGCATGGCGCGGCGTGTGGGATAGAGCCAGAAATCGGGCGGCGCGGGACGGGCGCGCGTGCTAGGTTTTCACCTATGAGCGAACAAAGCTTCACCGTGTTCGACACAGCCATCGGCGCCTGCGCCATCGCGTGGAACGAACGGGGGTTGGTCGGCGTGCAATTGCCGGAAGGCAATGCGGACGCGACGCGCGCGCGGATGCGCAGGCGTTTTCCCGAGGCGGTCGAGCGTGTGCCGGACAGCCGCACGCAGCAGGCCATCCGCGGCATCATCGCGCTGCTCAACGGAGAGAAACGCGACCTCTCCGATATCGCCATCGACGACGGCGCCACGCCCGAGTTCAACGCACGTGTTTATAAAATCGTGCGGCAGATCCCGCCCGGCGAGACGCTGACCTATGGCGAGGTCGCCGAGCGCCTCGGCGACAAGACGCTGGCGCGCGCCGTCGGGCAGGCCATGGGGCAGAACCCGTGTCCCGTCGTCATGCCGTGTCATCGTGTGCTGGCCGCGGGTGATCGCACCGGCGCGAAGACCGGCGGCTTTTCGGCCCCGGGGGGCGTGGTGACGAAACTCAAGCTGCTTACTATTGAAGGCGCCCAGCCCGGCGGGCCGACTTTGTTCGATTCCCTGCCGCTCGCGGCGGCGCCGCGCGGGCGCTGACGGGTTCCACTCGCTTTCCTCGCCTGACTCATGTAAAGCCCCTTCACATGAAGGCCTGCTGCCCATGAGATGGACCAAGCACGACCGCGACGGCGCGTCCGGCGGAAGCGAGGGCGCGCGCGGCTATCACCACGGCAACCTGAAGGAAGCGCTGGTCCGCGCCGCGCTGGAACTCATCGCCGAGAAGGGACCGGCCGGTTTCACCTTCGCCGATGCCGCGCGCTGGGCCGGCGTGTCGCCGGCGGCGCCCTATCGTCATTTCAAGAGTCGTGAGGAACTCATCGCGGATGTGGCGCGCCGCGGTTTCGAGTTGTTTACGGTCGCGCTCGACAAGGCCTGGGATGACGGCAGGCCGGATCCGAAAACGGCGTTCAACCGGCTCGGCAAGGCCTATCTCGATTTCGCGCGCGACATGCCGGCTTATTACTCGGCGATGTTCGAAGCCGGCGTGCCGAGCGACAGCGATCCACAGTTGCGGGCTGCGAGCGAGAGCGCCTTCGCGGTGCTACGCACGGCGGCGGAGCGGCTGGTGGCATCGATGCCGGCGGGCCAGAGGCCGCCGGCCTTGATGGTGGCGCTGCACATCTGGTCGATGACGCACGGCATCGCCTCGTTGTTCGGGCGCGGCGATCGCGCGCGGCGCACACTGCCGATGGCGCCGGATGAACTGCTCGAGGCGTCCGTGCTGATCTATTTGCGCGGCCTCGGCCTGCCGGCTTGAGGGCCGGCAGGCTTCGGAGCGAATTTCCTACGCCGTCAGGATCGCCTTGACCGCATCGGCCAGCGGTGTGGTCGGACGGCCGATCAGCTTCGACAAGGTCTTGCTGTCGTCGAACAGCGCGCCTTGCGAAATCGGGACTTCCCAGCCGGCGATCATGGTCGCGAATGCTTCCGGCACACCGTGGCTGGCGAGGCCCTTGGCATAATCGGCGACACTGAGATTCGTGTACGGGATCGTCTTGCCGGCCTGCTTTGAAATTTCCGCCGCCAGTTCCGCCAGCGTGAAAGCGTTGTCGCTGGCGAGTTCATAAATCTTGCCGTCATGTCCGGGCGTGGTGAGCACGGCGACGGCGGCGGCCGCGTAGTCGGCGCGCGGCGTGGCGGCGATCTTGCCATTGCCGGCCGCGCCATAGAGAGCGCCGCCCGCCACCGCGCCCTGGATGCCGGCGGCGTAGTTCTCGGTGTACCAGCCGTTGCGCAGGAAGGTGTACGGAATGCCGGACGCCTTGATCGCGGCTTCGGTGGCGCGATGCTCGTCCGCGAGGTCTATCTTCGATGTGTCGGCGTGCAGAATGCTCGTATAGACGATGCGCTTCACGCCGTTTTTCTTCGCGGCGCTGATGATCGCCTTGTGCTGCGCTTCGCGCTGGCCGACTTCGCTCGACGAAATCAGAAGCAACGTGTCGATGCCCTTGAGCGCGGCGTCGAGCGTGGCGGGCTTGGTGTAGTCGGCTTCGCGCGCGGCGATGCCGAGATCGGCCGCCTTCGCCGGCGAGCGGACGAGAGCGACAAAGTCGCTGGCCGGTACCTTGGTCTTGAGCTGGGCGACGATGAGACGGCCGAGCTGGCCGGTGGCGCCGGTAATTCCGATGGTCATGGGAGGATGCCTTCCAGGTTGAGATCGATGACCATCGACATAAACTTCTTGATTACTATTCGTAAGTACCTACATAATTGTAAGTATCGACAAAACCGCAGTGTGACCGACCAGGGTTAAGTCCATGTCTTTTCAGTCTGATTCGTCGGGACCCCAGCTGGTCCCCTTCTCGGAGCAAGTTCGGCGCGGCGATCTTCTGGCGCCAGCCTGCCCGTCGCGCGATGTCCTTAAGCACCTGACCAGCCGCTGGGGCGTCCTGGTGCTGATCGTGCTCGAGCAGCGGATGCACCGATTCAGCGAACTGCGCCGCGCGGTCGGCGGAGTCAGCGAGCGCATGCTGGCCCAGACGCTGCAGCAACTTGAGCAGGACGGGATGGTGGCCCGCGTCGCCTATCAGGTCGTGCCGCCTCATGTTGAGTACAGCCTGACGCCGCTCGGCCGTGAGGCGGCGGAAAAGGTGAGGGTTCTGGCCGACTGGATCGAGATGAGCCTGCCGCGGATCATGAAGCACTGGGAGAAGCGCAGTTTAGAGGGGGCGGGGGAAGACGTTCGATCGACGCAGGCGATCTAGTCCCGCGGGTCACTGCCCTTGGCCCTCCAACTCTCCAGCGCCAAAGCGCCGCGCCCCCTCGCAACCGGGCGGCCGATCCTTACCTGAAAATGCGATGTGAAGGGTGTTGACATTCCGTTCCGACACCCTTACTCATGTAAATGTTATTTACATTCACACGGAGACCGGAGAGGACGCCATGCCAATCACCGCCAAGCTCGACGAATTCGGCAAGCCCGCCTGGATTGCCCTCACCGTACTGGGCTTCATCGTCTGGTGGCCGCTCGGTCTCGCAACTTTGGCCTTCACAATCGGGAGCGGAAGAATGGGATGCGGTTATCGCGGCAACGATCGCTGGCAGCACAAGATGGATCGTCTGCAGTCGAAGATGGACTGGATGCGCGCGAAGATGAGCGGCGGTCCCGGTTACGGCGGCGGTTCGCCCTTAGGGGCCCCGTCGAGTGGCAACTCGGCCTTCGATGAATACCGCAACGATACCTTGCGGCGCCTGGAAGAAGAGCAGCGCGAGTTCAAGGCCTTCCTGGAGCGCCTGCGCTTCGCCAAGGACAAGACCGAGTTCGATGCCTTCATGGCCGAGCGGCGTAACCGCCCGGCGCCGGAAAGCCCGACGCAGAACTAGCCCCCAACCCCTCTGCGTGGTCTGGAAGCCGTCCGCTCTCTCCCCGAGGCGGGCGGCTTCTCTTTTTTCTATTCCTTTTCGGATATTCCGCCTTTAGGCGAACGCGATTGGTGGCGTTCAAATGTCACACGCGCTAACGAATCCTTTACGATAACGGGCGCTGTCTGGGGGGCATAAAGGCCAGCAAAAGCCCGTATTTTAGCGGGATCTGCGCCCTCATTTGGCCAAGTTTGGCAGGGAATCCGCCTGCCGAGCCCAAGCCAATGGAATTCGAACACCCGCGGTGCCGGGGCCTGTCGCCAGGGCCGGCGCCACGCAAAGGACGTGCCTTATGAATCCTGCCGATGTGGCACAGTCGCTGCCGACCATCGTCGCTTCCGACCTGTCGCTGTGGACGTTGTTCTGGCACGCCCACTGGGTTGTGAAGTTCGTCATGATCGGGCTGCTTGCCTGCTCAGTCTGGGTCTGGGCGATCGCCATCGACAAGTGGGTGCTGTACACGCGCAACGCGCGCGCCATGCGCAATTTCGAGTCCCAGTTCTGGTCCGGCCAGTCGCTCGAGGAGCTCTATCGCACCCACGCTGCCAAGCCGACCAACTCGATGGCGGCTCTGTTCGTTGCGGCCATGCAGGAATGGAAGCGCAGCTTCTCCGGCCAGCAGCGTTCTTTCGCCGGTCTGCAGATGCGCCTCGACAAGGTGATGCAGGTGACGATTGCCCGCGAGATCGAGCGGCTGGAAAAGCGGCTGCTTGTGCTGGCGACGGTCGGCTCGGCCGGACCGTTCGTTGGTCTGTTCGGCACGGTCTGGGGCATCATGACCAGCTTCCAGTCGATCGCCGCGTCGAAGAACACCTCGCTCGCCGTGGTGGCTCCGGGCATTGCGGAAGCGCTGTTTGCGACCGCGGTCGGCCTCATCGCCGCCATACCGGCGACGATTTTCTACAATAAGTTCGCGGCCGAAGTGAATAAACAGGCGCAGCAGCTCGAAGGCTTCGCCGACGAATTCTCCGCCATTCTGTCGCGCCAGATCGACGAGCGCGGGACGGGCTGAGCCGGCTACCGGGGCGCATCGCGGGCGGGGCCGCGATCCGAAACTTGAGGGACGAGGCGAATGGCAGCAGCGAATGCGGGAACGCCGACGATCGGCAAAGGCCGTCGTCGCCGTCGCTCCGTCATGGCGGAAATCAACGTCACGCCGATGGTGGACGTGATGCTGGTGCTGCTGATCATCTTCATGGTGTCGGCGCCACTTCTCACCGTGGGCGTGCCGATCGACCTGCCGCAGTCGCAGGCCAAGAGCCTCGATCAGGATCGCGAGCCGCTGACGCTGTCGGTCAACACCCAGGGCAAGGTCTTCCTCCAGAACGAGGAGATCGAACTCGCCAACCTGGTGCCGAAACTTGAAGCGGTGGCGCAGGCCCGCGGCGGCAAGGAGGCGCGCGTCTACGTACGCGGTGACAAGAACGCGAATTACGGATCGATGATGGCGGTAATGGGCCGGTTGTCGGCCGCCGGTTTTCATCGCGTGGCCCTGGTCACCGAATTCGAGCAGGGCAAATAACGATCAATGCAGATCCGGACGGCATCGGTGATCTCGACCGCTCTGCACATCGCGGTGCTGGGCTGGGCGACGCTGTCGTTTTCCGGCAAGGCCTTCGAAGTGACGCCGCCGGAATCCCTGCCGGTCGATATCATCAGCGACAAGGATTTCTCGGAAATCACCAAGGGCGTGAAGGACGCCAAGAAGGTCGAGGAAAAGCCGAAGCCGGTGGTCGAGAAGATCGCCGAGCCGCCGCCCAAGCCGGTCGAGGAGCTCAAGCCGACGATCAACGAAAAGCGCGAAGTGGCCGTCAACAAGGAAGCCGCGCCCGAGCCTCCCAAGCCCGAGCCAAAGCCGGATCAGATCGCCGACAAGCTCAAGGACGAGAAGCCGAAGCAGGAAGCCAAGGCCGAACCGCAGCCGTTGCCGCCGAAGAAACCGCCGGTGCCGAAGAAGCAGCCTGAGCAGAAATTCGACGCCGACAAGATCGCGGCGCTGCTCGACAAGCGCGACCCCACCCGCGCCGCGGCCACCGGCTCTGAAATCAACCGGAACGCCAGTCTCGGCGCGGCCAACGCCAATGCGGCGCGGCTGACGCAGTCGGAAATCGACGCCTTCCGCCGCCGGGTCGCGTCTTGCTGGACCATCCCGGTCGGTGCCGAGGGCGCCGACAACCTCAAGGTGGTTTTCCGCGTCATGTTCCGGCGTGACGGCACCGTCGAGCGCGGCCCCGACCCGGTCGAGGGCTCGGCCTCGCCCTATGGCCCAGCCTTCGCCGACAGCGGCCGGCGCGCCATCCTGCAATGCCAGCCCTATACGATGCTCAGGCCCGAGCATTACGACAGCTGGAAAGATATCGAGATCGGCTTTACGCCGCGCGACATGTTCCAGTAGTTGTTGTTTCAAATTAATCCGGCATGGTCTCGCCGGCCCGATACGGAAGCGATTGAATGGTGCGATCCAGCGACGTTTCAAATCCGAGCCTGCCCACCCGCCGCGGCCTGATGGCCGGAGCCGGCGCAGGCGCGCTTCTGGCGCTGGCACCGCGGCCGGCCGCCGCCGTGCTGCGGCTGGAGATCACCTCGGGCAACGTCCAGGCGATGCCGATCGCGCTGCCCGACTTCGTCGCCGGCACGCCCGGCGACGCCGAGGTGTCGCGCAACGTCACCGCGATTATCTCGAGCAACCTTCAACGTTCCGGCTTGTTCGCGCCGATCAATCCGGCCGCCTTCACCGAGAAGATCACCAATTCGGACGCCGTGCCGCGCTTTCCCGACTGGCGGGTTATCAACGCGCAGGCGCTGGTGACCGGCCGTATCACCAAGCAGGGCGACGGCCGCCTCAAGGCCGAATTCCGCCTGTGGGACGTGTTCGCGGGCCAGCAACTCGACGGCAAGCAGTACTTCACCACGCCAGACAACTGGCGGCGCATCGCGCATATCATTTCGGACGCGGTCTACGAGCGCCTCACTGGCGAGAAGGGCTATTTCGACAGCCGCGTCGTTTTCGTCGACGAGACCGGCCCGAAGGACCGCCGCGTCAAGCGGCTCGCCATCATGGACCAGGACGGCGCCGGCGTCCGCTATCTGACCCGCGGCGACGATCTGGTGCTGACGCCGCGCTTCAACCCGACGACGCAAGAAATCACCTACATGTCCTACGGACAGGCCGATCCGCGCGTCTATCTGCTCAACATCGAGACCGGCCAGCGCGAGATCGTCGGTAACTTCCCCGGCATGACGTTTGCCCCACGATTTTCGCCTGATGGCCAGCGCGTCATCATGAGCCTGCAGCAGGGCCCGAACTCCAACCTGTTCGTCATGGACCTGCGCTCCAAGCAGACGACGCGGCTGACCGACACGCCGGCCATCGACACCGCGCCGTGCTATTCGCCGGACGGCCGCTCCATCTGCTTCGAGAGCGATCGCGGCGGTTCGCCGCAAATCTATGTCATGCCGGCGACCGGTGGCCCGGCGCAGCGCATCTCCTTCGGCGAGGGCAGCCACTCGACGCCGGTGTGGTCGCCGCGTGGCGACTACATTGCCTTCACCGGCCAGGCGCGCGGACAGTTCTCGATTGGCATCCTCAAGCCGGACGGTCAGGGCGAACGCCTGCTTACCTCGGGGTTCCACAATGAGGGTCCGACCTTCGCTCCGAACGGCCGTGTGCTGATGTTCTTCCGCGACCCGGGGCAGGGGCCGTCGCTCTATACGATCGACATCACCGGCCGCAACGAGCAGAAGGTGCCGACGCCGTCGCTGGCCTCGGACCCGGCCTGGTCGCCGCTGTTGTCGTAAGCGGCGTTGGCGCCATAAAAGATCTTCGACTTTGCAAACTGTATCCTGTCATGCACCGCGAAAGCGGGGCATCCAGTAATCTATTGAAATGCTTGTGTTTACTCGATCGTCCGCTTTCGCGGGCGACGATATATCCGCGCTACTCACGGCGCAGAGGGCGGTCTCGCGCCGTCAGGGCGCCATATTCACCGGCTTTTAACCATGACCGGCGGTTTAAGCCGTTCGGGCGAAGTTTAGTGGCCACGGCAAGGTTCCATTTAGGTTGATGGAAGGTTCGCTTAACCACCCCGCGGTTAGATGTGGGGCTTAAGCGCGCAGCCCTCCTTTCGGGCTGTTCGATGTCGAGGCGGGGGGCACCGCCTGCGGCGGAGTACGGAGTTATCAGGATGATCGAGATCGGAAAATTCGTTCGCGGCATGCGGCTCGCCGCCGTGCTCGCTCTGGGTCTGGCCATCTCGGCCTGCGCCAATCAAGGCGCTACCGACGGCGCCAACGGCGGGGCCGGCTCGGCGTCAACGCCGGGCAGCCAGCAGGACTTCGTCGTCAATGTCGGCGATCGCGTCTTCTTCGAGACGGACCAGACCGAACTGACGCAGACGGGCCGCGAAACGCTCGACAAGCAGGCGCAGTGGCTGACGCGATACAGCCAGTACACTTTCACCATCGAAGGTCACGCCGACGAGCGCGGCACGCGCGAATACAACATCGCGCTTGGCGCCCGCCGCGCCCAGTCGGTGCGCGATTATCTCGTCTCGCGCGGCATCAATGTCGGCCGCATGCGGACCATCTCCTACGGCAAGGAACGTCCGGTCGCGGTGTGTAACGACATCTCATGCTGGTCGCAGAACCGCCGTGCCGTCACGGTGCTCAACGCCGGCGGCGCCTGATAGCCCGCTTGGCGCCTCAGCGCACGATGTGATGCCCGGCCCCGTGCCGGGCATTCGCGTTTCCCGGCTGTGTTGATCCGCCCCGTGGACTTTGTGACGTCCCGGCGACAAAGCCTTCAACAGCCCGTTTATTCCCGTTGTCACGAGTTCCCCCGCGAGCGATGATCCTCGCGCGGCCGAAGCTCTCACGTCTGGCCGCATTGGAATTCCGAGGGGGCCAGGATGGCACACGGCTTGAAGCGCGGGCGCAGGCTCGCTGCGGCAATCACATTTGTCGGCATCCTGCCGCTCATCGCGGCCTGCGGCGAGAAGAACACCTATGTCGCGCCGCCGCCGCCCAAGGTGACGGTCGCTGTGCCGGTCAAGAAGCCGGTCACCCGCTATCTGGAATCGACCGGCAATGTCGCGGCGGTAAATTCGGCCGATCTGGTCGCGCGCGTCGCCGGCTTCGTCCAGGACATCAAGTATGAGGACGGCGCCGCCGTCAAAAAGGGCCAGCCGCTCTTCGTTATTGAGCAGAAGCCGTATGAGCTGAAGGTCCAGCAGGCCAAGGCCAATGAGGATAACGCCAAGGCCGCCTTGATCTCGGCGCAGGCCAATTATCAGCGCCAGGCCGATCTGGTGCCGAGCGGTTCGGCCTCCAAGGCCGCACTCGACAATGCGGTTGCGAGCCGCGACAGCGCGCAGGCGGCGCTCGATCAGGCCATCGCGTCGACCAGGCTCGCCGAGAACGATCTGGCTTACACACAGGTCACGGCGCCCTTCGACGGCATCGTCACCGCGCGCAAGGTGTCGATCGGCGCCTTCGTGTCCGGCAATGGCACGCCGCTCGCCTCCATCGTCTCGAGCGATCCGATCTATGTGAACTTTACCATAGGCGAGCGCGACACCATCCGCGTCCGCGCCATGATCGCCGAACGTGGTCTTACCCCCGCCGAGTTGAAGAAGGTGCCGGTTGAGGTCTCGCTGCAGACCGAGACCGGCTATCCGCACAAGGGCACGCTCGATTACGCGGCGCCCAGCGTCGATCCTTCGACCGGCACGCTCGCGGGCCGCGCGATTTTCGACAATCCGAAGCACGTGCTGCTGCCCGGCCTGTTCGTGCGCGTGCGCATCCCGCTCGGACCGCCGAAGGAAGAACTGCTGGTGCCGGACGCAGCGCTCGGCACTGACCAGAGCGGCCGCTACCTGCTCGTCGTCAACAAGGACGACGTGGTCGAGCAGCGCCGTGTCGAACTGGGGCCGCTCGACGGTACATTACAGGTGATCGACAAGGGGCTTGGCCCCGATGATCGCGTCATCGTCAACGGCATGTTGCGCGCCGTGCCGGGGCAGAAGGTCGAGCCGCAGACGGCATCCGCGCCGCCGAAGTCCTCGTAACGAGGGCTGGGCAATGATCTCCAAATTTTTCATCGAGCGGCCGGTTCTGGCCAACGTCATCGCCATCCTGATGATCGTGATCGGCGCCGTTGCGCTGTTCCAGTTGCCAGTCGCGCAATATCCCGATGTCGTGCCGCCGACCGTATCGGTGACGACGCGCTATCCCGGCGCCAGCGCGCGCACGGTGATCGAGACCGTGGCGCTGCCGATCGAGCAGCAGGTCAACGGCGTGGAAGGCATGATCTACATGCAGTCCTATGCCGCCTCCGACGGCTCTTATAACCTTACCGTCACGTTCAAGATCGGCACCGATCTCAACTTCGCGCAGGTGCTGGTGCAGAACCGGGTGTCGAGCGCGCTGGCGCAACTGCCGCAGTCGGTGCAGTCGCAAGGCGTCGTGGTGCAGAAGAAGTCGACCTCGATGCTGCAGATTGCGACTCTGACGTCGACCGATCCCAGGCACGACAGCCTGTTCCTGTCGAACTACGCCACCATCAGCCTCAAGGACGAGCTGTCGCGCGTGCCCGGCGTCGGCAACGTGACCGTGTTCGGCGCCGGTAATTACGCCATGCGCATCTGGCTCGATCCGAACAAGATGAAGGCGAGGGGGCTGAACGTCAGCGATGTGGTCGGCGCGCTGCAGTCGCAAAACAGCCAGGTGACAGCGGGCCAGATCGGCGCGCCGCCCGGTCCCGACACGGTGCCGTTCCAGTACACGCTCAATGTCTTCGGCCGTCTGAACGACGTGTCGGAATTCGCCAATGTCATCGTCAAGACCGGCCCGACCGGCGAGATCACGCGCGTGCGTGATGTAGGTCGCGTCGAGCTGGGCGCGCAGACCTACGGCGTTATCTTCAAGATCGACAACAAGGCGTCCGCCGGTCTCGGCATCTCGCTGACGCCGGGCGCCAACGCCCTCACGGTTGCGAGCGACGTGAAGAAGCGTCTCGCCGAACTGGCGGGCAGCTTCCCTCAGGGCATGCAGTACGACGTGCCGTTCGACGTCACGGTCTTCGTCAATGCCTCGATTCATGAGGTGTACAAGACGCTGATCGAGGCGGCGATCCTGGTGCTCATCGTCATCCTGATCTTCCTGCAGGACTGGCGCGCCATGCTGGTGCCGGCGACCACCGTGCCGGTGACGATCATCGGCGCCTTCGCCGCCATGGCGGCCATGGGCTTCACCGTAAATTTCGCTACTCTGTTCGCCATCGTGCTGGCGATCGGTATCGTGGTCGACGACGCCATCATTGTGGTCGAAGGCGCGGCGCATAATATCGATCACGGCATGAACGGCCACGACGCCGCGATCGAGGCGATGCGGCTGCTGCTTGGACCGATCATCGGCATCACGTTGGTGCTGCTGTCGGTCTTCCTGCCGGCGGCGTTCCTGCCCGGCCTGACCGGACAGATGTATGCGCAGTTCGCGCTGGTGATCGCCGCCACCGCGCTCATTTCCGCGATCAACGCCGTGACGCTGAAGCCGACGCAATGCGCGCTGTGGCTGCGCCCCACCGTGCCGCCGGAGCAGCGCAACATCTTCTATCGCGGCTTCAACAAGGTCTACGACAAGTGCGAGGGCGCTTATGCGCGGCTTATGACACGGCTGGTCGCCCATGCCGGCAAGGTGACGGTACTGGCGCTCATTGCCATCGGCGTCACCATGTACGGCTTCTCGCGCATCCCCACCGGCTTCATCCCGGTCGAGGATCAGGGCTACATGCTGGCCACCGTGCAGTTGCCCGACGGCGCCTCGCTGCCGCGCACCCAGGCGGTGATGGAAAAGCTGGACGCCATCGCGCGAAAGAATCCAGGCGTCGACAAGGTCGTGACCATCGCCGGCATCTCGGCGCTCGACAACAGCTCCAACCTGTCGTCGGCCGGCGTCGCCTACATCATCCTCAAGGACTGGGACGTGCGCGGCAAGGCGCTGAGCCTCTTGCCGATGTATCAATCGCTGTCTCGCGAACTCGGCGCCATTGAGGAGGCCAATGTCCGCGTCCTGCCGCCGCCGCCGATCCAGGGCATCGGCAACGCCGCAGGCACCACGGCGCAGGTCGAACTGCGCGACAGCTCGACCGATTACGTCAAACTGCAGAGCATCGTCGACACGCTGATGGGCAACGCCGCATCGCAGTCGAACATCCAGGCGGTGATCTCGTCGTTCCGCGCCAACGTTCCGCAATACCTGGTCGACGTCGATCGCGTGAAGGCGCAGGCCGTCGGCGTTTCCGTCGATCAGGTATTCTCGGCGCTCGGCGGCTATCTCGGCTCGGCCTATGTCAACCAGTTCACCCAGTTCGGCCGGACATTCCAGGTCGTGGCCCAGGCGGATTCCCAGTTCCGGCTGCGCACCCAGGATCTCGACAATATCTCGGTGCGCAACAACCAGGGCAGCATGATCCCGCTGTCGACGCTGATCGACGTCAAGCCGGTGAGCGGGCCGTCGCTGGTGAGTTTGTACAATCTCTATCCGTCGGCGACCGTGATCACGCTGCCGGCGCGCGGTCATTCGTCGGGCGAGACCATGACTTTGATGGAGCAGATCGCCAAGCAGTCCTTCCCGCCGAACACGGTGATGGAATGGACCGGCCTGTCCTATCAGGAGAAGCTCGTCGGCAACCAGATGTACTTCGTCTTCGCCATGGCGCTGCTGCTGGTTTATCTGGTGCTCGCCGGGCAGTACGAGAGCTGGTACCAGCCGGCGGCCGTCATCCTCGCGGTGCCAATCTCGCTGATCGGCCCGGTGGGTACGTTGCTTCTCCTCGGGATCGAGAACAATCTCTATACTCAGATCGGCATCGTGCTCTTGATCGCGCTATCGGCGAAGAACGCGATCCTGATCGTCGAATTTGGCCGCGAGCTGCGCGAGGGCGGCAAGGGCCTGCTCGAGTCCGCCGTCGAGGCGGCGCGCGCACGGTTCCGTCCGATCCTGATGACGTCCTTTGCCTTTATCCTCGGTGTGCTGCCGCTGGTGCTGGCGACCGGCGCCGGCGCCAATGCCAGAGCCTCGATCGGCATCACCGTGTTCACCGGCATGTTGGCCTCGACCTGTCTGGCGGTGCTGTTCGTGCCGTCCTTCTTCGTCGTCATTCGCGCCTTCGAGGAATGGATGAAGGCGCGCGGCAAAGATGCGCCAAAACCGGTGCCGGCGGAGTAATCCCCGCAAAGCGCCGCCGACGGGCCACAATCTGGTCGCACTCGATTGGCTATGCTAGGGAAACGGCCCGATCCCCCCCTATCGACAGGGACATCTCTTTTGGGCCCGCGTTCAAGGGCCAGTGACCGGCCGTCTGGCCGACGAATGAGCCGATGAAAAACAATCCGAAAACTCCCCATGCCCCGCTGACGCCGGGCACGCTGTTTCGCTTCGCGCTGGCGGCCGTGGTTGTCGCGGTCGTTGTGCTGACCGCGTTCTATTCGGCGCATGCGCAGGAGCGCGGCGGCAACTTCCTAGACAACCTGTTCAGCCGCGGCGAAGGCGGGCAGCAGCGGCAGCAACAGCCGCAGGGCATGCCCGGCGGCGAGGGCGATCCCAACGATTTGTCAGTACGTATTGACCGCATTGAGAACGCGCTGCGCCAGCTCACCGGCACCATCGAGCAGTTGCAGTTCCGCAACCAGCAACTCGAGCAGCAGGTGCGCGCCCTGCAGGGCGGTGGTGCGCCGCCGGCCCAAGCGCCCGCCGTCGTGCCGAACAACCAGAACCCGCAGGTTCCGCCGGGTCAGTTGCCGAGCGTGCGTCCGGGCGTGCCCGGCGCATTGCAGCCGTCGCAGCCTGCGCAGCAGCAACCCGGCCGCCGTTCCGACCTGTTCGATCCGTCACAGAATCCGCAGGCCCCTGGCGCGCCGCGCCCGCTCGGCTCCGCGGCTTCGGCCACGCCGTCTCCGATCGTGGCGGCCGAACCGGGTGCCGACGCGCCCGTGGGGGCGCCGAACGGCCGCGCCGCCGGCCAGCCGCTCGATCTGTCGACCCTGTCCGGCAATCCGGCGCCGCCGCCGTCCCCGGTGGTCGATCCCGTTCCCGTGCCCGGTCAGGTCGCGAGCACCAATCCGGCCGTCGGCGTGCCGGCTGCGCCGTCGTCCAATCCGCCGCGCGACGTTTCCGGGCGCCTCGCGACCTTGCCGCCCTCGGCCAAGCCGCAGGATGAGTACGACCTCGCCTACGGCTACATGCTGCACAAGGACTACGCGCTCGCCGAACAGGCCTTCCGCGATTTCCTGAAGAAGTATCCGAACGAGACTCAGGTGCCGGACGCCTATTACTGGCTCGGCGAAAGCCAGTATCAGCGCCAGCAGTTCCGCGATGCGGCGCAGAGCTTTCTCACCGTCTCGACCAAGCACGAGAAATCGGCGCGGGCGCCGAACGCGCTGTTGCGGCTTGGCCAGTCGCTGGCCGCGCTCAAGCAGAAGGATGCGGCCTGCGCCACGCTCGGCGAGATCAGCCGCAAATATCCGAAAGCTCCGGCCAACGTGAAGAAGGCCGCCGAGCAGGAAATCTCACGCGTGAAGTGCTAGGCTCTTTCGATACCTTTTGAGGTTCGAGAGCGGTCATGCCGCGCGATAACGTCACGGCAATCTCACAATCGGAAGCGAAGACGCTATTCGCCGATCTCAAAGCGGCGAAGGCGCTGCTGCTCGCCGTCTCCGGCGGCCCGGACTCGACGGCTTTGATGGTGCTCGCCGCACGCTGGCGCAAGGCACTGAAGCGTGGCCCTGAACTGATCGCCGTCACCGTCGATCACGGTCTGCGCGCGGAATCGAAACACGAAGCCCGCGATGTCGCGAGGCTCGCCCGCGAACTCGGCCTCACGCATCGTACTGTGCGCTGGCGCGGCGACAAGCCGAGAGCCGGCCTTCCACGGGCCGCGCGCGAGGCGCGCTATGGTCTGCTGGCGCAGGCGGCGCGCAAAGCCGGCGCTTCGCATATCCTCACCGCGCATACCCGCGACGATCAGGCCGAGACAGTGGTGATGCGGCTCGCCCGTGGCAGCGGCATCACCGGGCTCGCGGCGATGCAGAGAATTGCTGGCGTGCCCGGCCATGATGCTGTGCTTCTCGTCCGGCCCTTTCTCGACATTGCCAAGCTGCGGCTGATCGCCACGCTCAAAAAGTCGAACATTACCTTCGCCGACGATCCGACGAACCGCGATACCGCCTTCACCCGAGCACGGCTGCGCGGGCTGATGCCCCAACTGGCGAGCGAGGGCCTCGACGCCGCCCGCCTGGCGCTGCTGGCGCGGCGCGCCGGCCGCGCCGATGCTGCGCTGGAACAGGTGGTCGACATCATCTGGCACGGGCTCGCCGTGCCGGGGCCGGGGCGGTCCCTCCGCTTTGAGGCGGCCGCGCTGGCGCGCACGCCATACGAGATCCTGCTGCGCCTGATGCAGCGGGCCATCGACGCGACCGCCTCCGAGGGGCCGGTTGAACTCGGCAAGCTGGAGGTCCTGACGGACGCCCTTGTCGGGGCGCTGATGGCCGGTATTCCGTGGCGTAGAACTCTGGCCGGTGCCCTGCTGACGCTGCAAAAAGGTCATCTTGCCGTCGAAACGGCCCCGCCGCGGCGTTCCGGCTATGGCCGGGGCCGTCGAAATGCCTTAACCAAGGCGGCCGGCAAGCGGACCAAGCCCGCGAAATCGCGCTAGAATATGTGAGAATCGAGCCCTTTCCATGCGGGGACGGGGTGCCTACATTGGCAAAGACGCGTGTGGGGCGAGCCCGTCCGTGTCTCGTAACAAGATCAGGCCGCGGCGCTGCCTCTTCTGCGCGCGGGTAGGAACGTCCGATGAACGCCAATCTGCGGAATTTCGCCCTCTGGGTGATTATCGTCCTTCTGCTGCTTGCCCTTTTCACGCTGTTTCAGAATCCCAGCCAGCGCACCAGCGCGCAGGATATTTCGTTCTCTCAGCTGCTGTCCGAGGTCGACCAGGGCCGCGTTCGCGACGTCGTGATCCAGGGTCCGGAAATCCGCGGTACCTTCGCCAACGGCACCTCGTTCCAGACCTATGCGCCTAACGATCCGGGTCTGGTGCAGAAGCTCTACAACAAGGGCGTCTCGATCACCGCGCGTCCGCTCACCGACAACGTGCCGTGGTTCGTCTCGCTGCTCGTGTCGTGGCTGCCCTTCATCGCGCTGATCGGCGTGTGGATATTCCTGTCGCGACAGATGCAGGGCGGCGCCGGCAAAGCCATGGGCTTCGGCAAATCGCGCGCCAAACTGCTCACCGAAGCACATGGCCGTGTAACCTTCGAGGACGTCGCCGGCGTCGATGAGGCCAAACAGGACCTCACCGAGATCGTCGAATTCCTCCGCGACCCCGGCAAGTTCCAGCGTCTCGGCGGCCGCATTCCGCGCGGCGTGCTGCTGGTCGGCCCTCCGGGCACCGGCAAGACCTTGATCGCGCGCGCGGTCGCCGGCGAAGCCAACGTGCCGTTCTTCACCATCTCGGGTTCGGACTTCGTCGAAATGTTCGTCGGCGTCGGCGCATCTCGCGTCCGTGACATGTTCGAGCAGGCCAAGAAGAACGCGCCCTGCATCATCTTCATCGATGAAATCGACGCCGTCGGCCGTCATCGTGGCGCCGGCATGGGCGGCGGCAATGACGAACGCGAGCAGACGCTCAACCAGTTGCTGGTCGAGATGGACGGCTTCGAGGCGAACGAAGGCATTATCCTTATCGCCGCGACCAACCGTCCGGACGTGCTCGACCCGGCGCTCTTGCGCCCCGGCCGCTTCGACCGTCAGGTCGTGGTGCCGAACCCGGATGTCGTCGGCCGTGAATCGATCCTCAAGGTGCACGTCAAGAAGGTGCCGCTGGCGCCGGACGTGAACCTCAAGACCATCGCGCGCGGCACGCCGGGCTTCTCGGGCGCCGATCTCGCCAACCTCGTCAACGAAGCCGCCCTGATGGCCGCGCGCCGCAACAAGCGCATGGTCATGCAGTCCGAGTTCGAGGACGCCAAGGACAAGGTGATGATGGGCGCCGAGCGCAAGTCGCTCGTCATGACCGACGAAGAAAAGATGCTGACC